>Ga0136625_1000143_pt1 | contig 18921 bp, 21 predicted proteins | sample AntDrymUQ4832306_2_FD_104672 | JGI IMG/M metagenome (GOLD analysis project Ga0136625, IMG submission 104672) | Polar desert sand microbial communities from Dry Valleys, Antarctica - metaG UQ483 (23.06) | ecosystem: Environmental > Terrestrial > Soil > Desert | place: Antarctica: Dry Valley...
CACTTCACCGGTTCGGCCGCGCACAACGTCGCGCTGCGCGAGGCGGCCGTGCGCCGCGGGCTGCACGTCAGCGAGTACGGGATCCTCGACGACGAGACCGGCGAGACGCTGCGCTGCTCCAGCGAGGAGGCCGTGTACGAGCGCCTCGGCCTCACGTACCCCGCGCCGGAGCTGCGCGAGAACCGCGGCGAGCTGTCGCCGGACTTCGTCGCGCCCAAGCTCGTCACGGTCGAGGACCTGCGTGGCGACCTGCACATGCACACGACGCTCTCCGATGGGCGCAACAGCATGGAGGAGATGGCGCGCGCGGCGCTGGCGCGCGGCTATGAGTACATCGCCATCACCGACCACTCCGCGACGCACGGCTTCGGCGATCACGTCACGCCCGACGAGCTCGAGCGCCAGATCGAGCGTGTCGCCGAGGTCAACGACCTGGTCGAGGGGATCACCGTGCTGGCGGGGACGGAGACGAACATCCTGCCCAACGGCTCACCGGACTACGACGACGACCTGCTCTCACGCCTGGACTGGGTCATCGGCTCGGTGCACACGTCGTTCGGCATGGCGTCCTCGGAGATGACCAAGCGCATGGTCGCGGCGATCGAGCATCCGTGGATCGACGCGATCGGCCACCCGACCGGGCGCAAGATCACGTCGCGCCGGCCCTACGCGCTGGATATCGACGCGATCATCGCCGCCGCCGCGCGCACCGGCACGATGCTCGAGATCAACTCCGCGCCCGACCGCCGTGACCTCAACGACGTGCACGCGCGCGCGGCCGCCGAGAACGGCGTGCTCGTGCTGATCGACTCCGACGCCCACGGTGTCGACCGCCTGGAGCACGTGCGCTGGGGCGTGGAGACCGCGCGGCGCGCGTGGCTGACGGCCGAGCAGGTCGCCAACACGCGCGGCTGCAAGGAGCTCGCCGCGCTGCGCAAGCGGGCGCGCGCGTCGGCGTGAGCGCTGTCAGGTGGGCGTGAGCGACAGGTCGCTCACGACATGACGATCGCCGCCGGCCCGCTTGGCCCGGTAGAGGGCGACATCGGCGTGATTGAACACGTCGGCGGCGGACGACGAGGCGTCGATCGGCGCGACGCCGGCGCTGACCGACGTTCGCGTCGTGTCGGCCGCCGTGGTGTCGCGCAGGGAGGCGACGAAGCGTTGCGCGGCGGCCTCGGCGTCCTCGATCCCGACGACGTCCACGCGCGCGCCGCGGCGCAGGCCGGCGCGATGATCTTCATCGACTCCGACGCGCACCGCGTCTCGACCCTGCCGAACATGCGCTGGGGCGTCGTGACGGCGCGACGGGCATGGCTGGAGCCGCGGCACGTTGCCAACACGCGGTCATGGCCGCAGTTCGCGGCGCTGCGCAAGCGAGCCCGCTCCTAACCGACCGAGCGCGCGACCTCCAATGCGGCCTCCTTGGAGGCCGCGCCCTCCAGGCGCAGCGTGAGCGGCCCGCGCTGCCACAACAGGGTGTCGCCGGCCAGGCTCAGCCGGTCGGTCCGCAAGCGGCCGCGCACGTCGAGAAATCCGATCTCGTGCGGCCGGCCGGTCAGCCACGCGCCGCGCTCGCCGTTCACGCGCACTCGCTCGACCACCGTGCCCGGGCCGGCGAGCTTGCCGACGAGGTCGGGCGCGCCGCTGCCGCGAAACTCGGTGAGCAGCAGGCGCGTCCCTCCCGGCGTTGCGTAGACGAGCGTCAACACGCATCCCGGCGGCGAGGCACGCGCGTAGGCCTCGTCCGGCGGACCGAGCAGCGCGTCCGCGCCGACCGGTTCGAACTCGACGGCGCCGGCCGCGCTCCCCGGCGCGATGCGGCTTCCGAGGTCGAGCGTCCGTCCCGCCGGGGCGCGCGCCGGCCCGGTGGTGCGCTCGATGCGCACCCCGGGGATTCCCAGCGCGTCCCGCACGGCGTCGCGCACGGGCGGCACGGCCGCGACGGCGCCCGCAGGCACTGCCAGCGCCAGCACGACGACGATCGCGATCCTGCGCCGGGCGCGCGGTGTCCGGTGCGAGGTCCGCGCGCGCAGCCGTGCGGCGACCGGCCCGGCGAGGTCCGGCACAGGCGAATCGTCGTGATCTCCCGCCAGCAGTGCCAGCGCCCGCTCGACGTCAGTCATCGCCGACCTCCCGGCGCAACTGCTCCAGGGCTCGCGAGGTGCGCGACTTCACCGTGCCGGGACGCCAGCCGAGCGCGGCCGCCGTCTCGGCCTCCGAGAGCTCCAGCAGGTAGCGGCAGGTGATCGCAAGGCGCTGCGGCTCGGCCAGCGCCTCGACGGCACCGAGCAGCACCGTCCGCCGCTGGGACTGCAGGGCGGCGTCCTCGGGCGTGCGGGCCACCTCCCCGCGGGTCCGATCGTCTGCGACGCGCCGCGCGAGACCGGCGCGACGAACCGCGGCGCGCCGCTGGTTGCGCGACTCGTTGCCGACGATGCGCAGCAGCCAGGGCCGAAACGGCGCACCGGAGCGAAAGCGCCAGAGGGCGTCGTAGGCCTTGACGAACGCCTCCTGCGCGGCATCCTCGGCGTCGGCCGCGCTGGCGGTGATGGCGTGGGCTGTCCGGTAGGCGATCTGCTCGTGCATGGCGACCAGCTCGGCGTAGGCGTCCACGTCCCCGCGCTTGGCGCGCTCGACGAGGTCGTGCTCAGAGCGTGGCCGGCCCACCAGGCCCATTACACCGGCCGAGGCACGGGGGTTCCCGGAACCCGCGGCCGGCGGCGGGTGTATGAAGAGCGATGAAGCCTGCACTCGTCGCCGCCGCGCTGCTGTGTTCATCGGGCGCGGCGGTCACCGCAGCGCTCGTCGCCTCGCGCGGATCGCCGGCGTCGAATGCTGCGCCATCGCCGCCGGCCGCCGACGGCGCCCTGCTGGGCTGCGCTCGCCAGTCCAGCGCGCAGTTCCCCGGCGCCTTCGACGACCGGCGCAACCGCGTCGTTGGGCCGCTGGCCCTCGTCGGCGGCGCGACGTTCACCGACGCGGCGACGGCTCGGAAGTTCGGTGGCAACAAGTTCCCGCTGCTCGTGCGAGCCGGTCACCGCGTGACCGTCAGGGCCCGCGGCCGCGCCAGGATCGCCTACGGGCCGCTCGAGGCGCGACGCGCGATCACCTTCCAGGCGTGCTCGGCCGCCACCTCGCAGAGCAGCGCCGACGGACCGGTGACCTTCTGGTCGGGCTTCGTCGAGACGCCGGCCCCCGCCTGCGTGATGCTCGACGTCCGCGCCGACGACGAGCCCGCCGCACGGCGGCTCAGCCTCGATCTCGGCCGCCGTTGCGCCGCGCCCGAGCCACCACCGCTGCGCGGCTGCGCCGAGCGCGCGGAGGCCGGCAGGCCGTCGGACACGGCGGCCGTCCCGGGTCAGATCGCCGTCGGCCCGTTTCGCTTCGCCGGGCTCGCGGACGTCGCCGACCGGCGCGTGCTCGAGATCGGCCGGCGTGGTTCTGGCTACGGGATCAAGTCCGGTGTGATTCTGCCGGCCGGCGTGCGGGCGACGCTCGCGATCGGCCGCTCCGCGAGGAGCTGGGCCTCACTGGACTACGCGCCGCAGCTTCCCGGTGTCCCACCTCGCACGTACGACGTCGTCCGCTTCGAGGCCTGCGCGGCCGAGCATCCCGCCTTCAGCCACGGCGGCCGCGTCGGTCCGGTGACCGGCTTTCCGGGCGGCTTCGTCCTGCGGCGCGCCGGGTGCGTCCCGCTGGAGGCACGCGTCTCCGGGCGCCCGGTGGCTCGCAGGACGATCCGCTTCGGCGTGCGCCGCTGCCGGTCGTCAGCCCAGCCGCGATGACCTGCGTCGCGGGGCGAGCCAGCAGCGCCTGTCAAGCAGTACCGCGGTCGCACGAGACCGCGATCGCCAGCGCCTCGCAGAGCTCGATCATGCGCTCGGGGCTGAGCATTCCAACGCGCTGCAGGAAGCGGTCTCGGCGCAGGAGGGTCAGACCGTCGAGCATCGCGACGCACTCGCGATCGACGCCATCGTCGGGCCCGAGGCGCACGGCCGTCGGGATGTCGCGAATCGTCGTGGTCAGCGGTGCGACGAGGATCGCGCTGAGCGACCGCCCGGCGAAGTCGCGATGCATGACGACCGCGGGCCGAGGTTTGTCCATCTCGGTCAGCCAGATCTCGCCGCGGCGCGGTGCGGGCCTACCAGTCAAGGTCCGCGGCCCGCAGCCCCTCGAGACTCGCCTCCGTCCAGGCTGCGTCCTCGGCGCCGAGTGGCTGCGCGCCGTAGCCGGCGGCGAGCTGCGCATCGATCGACGCCTCACGATGCGCCGCGAGCAGTTCATGGACGGCGGTCCGCAGCACCGCCGCGCGCGAGATCGCCTGCCCGGCGGCGATCTCGTCGATCCGGCGCAGGCTCCGGTCGTCGATCTGAAACGCGACCTGTGTGGTCTTTCCCATGAATGCACCATACAGAGCGCCATCCAACTTTCTGCGTGCCTGCGGACCACTACGAACCCAGCAGGCGCGGCAGCAGCTCCTCGCGCACGACGCGGTCCACGGCCCCGCGGCGAAACGGCTCGATCGCCACCGCGGCGCGTTGCGCGTAGTCCGGGCGGGGGGTGTCGAGCGCCAGGCGCAGCCCGGCGCCGAGCGCACCGGGATGCTCGACGACCAGGCGCTCGTCGAGCGCGCGCACGAGCGGCAGGGCGGCATAGGGCCCCGGCGCGGCGGTCGTCACGAGCACACAGCCGTCCGCCAGCGCCTCGAGCTGGGCGATGCCGTAGTCCTCGCGCCGGGGCGCGCACACAAAGACGCGCGCGCGGCGCAGCAGCGCGCGGTACTCGGCGGGATCCAGGCGCCCGGCAACCCGTACGCCGGGCGCGTCGAGGCGCAGGTCGGCGCCGGCGACGACGAGCTCCTCCCCCTCGAGGCGCGCGCGCGACCACGCCTGCAGGACGAGATCGAGACCCTTCTTCTCCGGGTTGGCGGCGTAGGTCAGCGCAGCGACGTCGCGCCGCGCCGCCGGCGGCCCGGACGGCTCGACCGGGATCGGGACGACGAGCGCGTCGGCGTGCGGCCGCGGCGTCTCGGCCAGCGTCCCGGGATCGACGGGCACGAGCAGCGGCGCGGCGGCCAGGCGCCGGCGTTCGAGCGGGCGCTGCCAGACGCCGTGGCGGCCGGGGCGGTTGGCCGCCGCCGGCGCGTCGTAGCGAATCGCCCCCGGCCGCGGCCACAGCAGCGCGGCCGTCACGGTGCAGTAGAGCACCGCCCGCGGCTCGTGCTCGGCGATCCCGGCCACGGCCGCGGCACGTGCCGCGCGCGCCCAGCGCAGGTCGGTGAGCGCGTAGGTGCGAACCTCCCTCGGTGCCCGCGCCGCGACGACCTCGACGGCCGCACCCGCCCGGCGCAGCGACCCCGCCAGCTCCGCATCGGAGGCACGCAGCCCGGCCGTCGAGCCGAGCGAGACGAGCAGGATGTCGGCCGCGGGCATCGAGCTGGCATCCTCTCGCATCGCATGACCGGCATGGTGGTCCGACCCGGCCGGCTCACTAGCTGGCGGTGCCGTTGACCGACAACATGTCGCGCCGCAGGCCGGGCGCGCGGACGAGCTTGATCGGCTTCAGCGGCGACGTCGGCTCGACGTAGAACGCGATGCCGTCGCGCTCCTCGATCGCGGTCACGGCGGCCTCCTGGCGACGCCATGCGAGGGCGCCGATGATCGCGAATCCGGTCCCCATCCCCGGGATCTGCGGCGCGAACAGCCCGGCGAGCACCGCGAGCACCGTGAAGAGCAACAGCGGCCACAGCCGGTTGAGCAGCAGCGCCCCGGGACGCTGCTCGGGCAGCGAGCTCGTCGACTTGGCGCTGGCCAGCAGCCCCGCGATCGGCGAGTTGGTCTGCGCCGCCCGGCCGAGCCACGCGCCGATCAGCATCGCGGCGAGCCACCAGCCGGCGATGACGAGGACGTGGACCTCGCCCGCGTAGCTCGTCCCCGAGGCGAACACGGTCACCGTGGCGAGCGCCGTCGCCGCCGCCGCGCACAGCAGCACCGCCGAGCGCAGGAAGTCGACGAAGCGCATCGCGAGGCGCTAGCCGAGCAGGGCCGTGAGCAGCCCGCGGACGCCGACCGGGCCGTCGACCAGCAGGTCGGCCGCATCGGTGAGCTCGTGCGGCGTCTCGTCCGAGCTCACGCCGACGCAGACCGCGGCCCCGAGCCTGCCCTCGCGCACGAGCTCGTGCAGGCCGTCGAACGCGTCGAGGTCGGTCTTGTCGTCCCCGACGTAGAGGGCGGCGTCCAGTCCCTCGGACTCCAGCAGCCTGCGCACGCCGCGGCCCTTGTTCATCACGACCGGCGGACGGATCTCCAGCACCTTGCGTCCCCAGTGAACGAACAGCCCCTCGGCCTCGGCCCGCTCGGCGACTGCCCGCACCGCCTCCTCGGCGGCCTGCTCGTCGGGCGCGCCGCGCCAATGGAAGGCGGCGATCGCCTGCTTGTCCTCCGAGCGCACGCGCAGGCGCTGCAGATCGGTCGTGTACGCGTCGGCGGCGAACCGCCGCACGGCGGGCACATGCTCGGCGATCGCCGGATCGATCTCGATCTCCGTGCCGCCGGCCGGGAGCAGCTCGGACCCGTGGTTGCCGACGTAGGCGATCGATCCCAGCGACACGATGCGCCGCGCGATCGATGCCTGGCGGCCGCTGATGCAGCCGACCACCCGGTAGCGCTTGGCGACGGCGATCAGCGGGGCCCGCGTCGGCTCCGGGACGTGGGCGTCGTCGGCGTGGCGCACGATCGGCGCCAGCGTCCCGTCGATGTCGAGCAGGATCGCCGAGCGCGACGGATCGGCGCGCAGCGGGGCGAGCGCCTCTGCAAGCGCGAGTGCGGCGGGGGACATGACTTCTAGTATGCCGCGCATGCGGCCCCGCGCAACGCTGAGGCTCGCGGCGATCGGCACGGCCGCCGGGCTCTTCAGCGGGCTGTTCGGCGTCGGCGGCGGCGTCGTCATCGTGCCGCTGCTGATCCTCTGGCTGGGCGTGGCAGAACGCGAGGCGACGGGCACGTCGCTGGCCGCGATCGTGCTCATCGCCGCAACCGCGACCCTCGTGCACGGCGCATACGGCAACCTGCACCTGCGCGAGGGACTGCTCGTCGGGCTGCCGGCGGTCGCCGGCGTGCTCGCCGGCGGGAGGCTGCAGCAGCAGATCTCCACGCGGGCGATCTCGCTGATCTTCTCGGCGCTGATCGCCGGCGTCGCAATCGAGCTGCTGCTGGCGTGATCGCGGCGATCCTCATCGGCTTTGCGGCCGGCGTGCTCGCCGGGCTGCTCGGCGTCGGCGGCGGCGCGCTGTTCGTGCCCGCCCTGACGCTCGGCCTCGGCCTCAGCCAGATCGACGCCGAGGCGACCTCCCTGCTGGCGATCATCCCGGTCGCGATTGTCGGCGCCTGGCGCCAGAACGCGCGCGGCAACGTCGACCTGCCGATGGCCGGCGCGATCGGGCTGCTCGCCGTCGCCGGGGCGGTCGGCGGCGCGGTGCTCGCGAACGCCGTGCCCGAGCGCGCGCTGGAGGTCGGCTTCGCCCTGCTGCTGCTGTTCGTCGCCGCGCAGCTCGCCCGCCGGGCTATCTGAGCCCGTGCTCGAGCGCCTCCTTGACGGAGGCGTCGAGGGTGTTGAGCCGGTGCAGCGCGAGCGCCTCCGCCGACCCGTAGCGTCGGCCGGGCGCGGCGTCGGGACCGTGGTGGCAGAGCACGCAGTGCGCCAGCGCGACGAAGCGGCCGTTGTCGAGCTGCTCGATCGCGGCCGCGCGGTCGCGCAGCATCGCCAGGCCGATCTCGACGTGGCCCAGCAGCCGGCCCGCGTCGGTCAGCCCGAAGTCCGCGGCGTAGGTGAACTCGCGCGTCTTGCCGATGTCGTGGACGAGCGCGGCGGCCAGCAGCAGGTCGCTGTCCAGGCGCGGATGCAGCTGGCAGGCCTCCAGCGCGAGCGTCGCGACCGCGACGGTGTGCTCGAGCAGCCCGCCGAGGTAGGCGTGGTGACCGCCGCGCGTGCACGGGGCCCGGCGCCACTGCTCGCGCAGGGCGCTGTCGTCGAGCATGCGGCTCAGCAGCGCCCGCAGGCCGGGATCGTGGACCTCGCGCGAGAGATGCTCGAGGAAGCCGTCGAGCTCGTCGAGGTCGCGGTAGGCGGCCGGGAGGAACGCGGCGGGATCGCCGTCGCCGTCCGCCGCACGGCCGATCGCGCGCAGATCGACCTGCAACTCGTCGCGGAAGCGCTCGACGCGGCCCGCCACGCGGACAAGGTCGCCGCGCTCGAAGCGCCCAGACAGCACGTCGGCGTCGCGGAAGGCGCGAGCCTGGACGGCGCCCGTGCGGTCGCGCAGCTCGACCGCGAGGTACGGCGTGGCGGCGCGCGACATCAGGCGATCCTTGCGCGTGCACGCGAAAACGCCCTCGAGTTCCTGGCCGGCGCGCAGCGTCGCGATCGTCATGGCGCGCGGAAGGTGGTTGGCGGCATCGACCCATGATGTACCGTCAATCGGATGCAGCCCCTGATCTGGGAACACCGCCCCGACGGGCTCCGCGCACCGGCGATCGTCTGCGCCTTCAGCGGCTGGAACGACGCCGGCGACGCCGCGTCGGCGGCCCTGACCTTCATCGGTGAGTCGCTGGGCGCCGAGCGCTTCGCGCGCATCGACCCGGAGGACTTCTACGACTTTCAGTCCACGCGCCCGCAGATCGGCTTCACCGACGAGCGCAAGCGCGAGATCACCTGGCCGGGCATCGAGATCTTCGCCGCGCGAGTTCCGCGCGCGCCGCGTGACCTGATCCTCGTCCAGGGCCCGGAGCCGTCGATGCGCTGGCGCTCGTTCTGCCAGCACATCGTCGACCTCGCGGAGGCGCTCGGGACCCAGCTCGTCGTGACGATGGGCGCGCTGCTCGCCGACGTCCCGCACTCGCACCCGGTCTCGATCTCCGGCCTGGCCTCGGATGCCTCGCTCGTCGAGAAGCTCAGCGTGCCCGAGACGACCTACGAGGGCCCGACGGGGATCGTCGGCGTGCTGCACACCGCCTGCTGCGACGCCGGCCTGCCCTCGGCCAGCCTGTGGGCGGCCGTCCCGCACTACGTCGCCGCGGCGCCGAACCCGAAGGCCGCGCTCGCGCTCGTGCGCAAGATCGAGAGCCTCGTGGCCGTGTCCGTCGACGCGACCGATCTGGAGAACGCGACCGGCGACTACGAGCGCCAGGTCTCGCGCGCCGTGCAGTCCGACCCCGAGGTGCAGGCCTTCGTCGAGCGCCTCGAGGAGGCCGCCGGCCAGGACACGAACGCCCTCGGCCCCGGCGACCTGCCCTCCGGCGACACGATCGCCTCGGAGTTTCAGCGCTTTCTCAAGCAGCAGGGTCCCGAGCGCTGAGCTAGCGCTCGCTGGCCGGGCAGGCGATCCGGAAGTCGCACATCGAGCAGGCGGCGTGCGAGGGGGTCGGCTCGAAGTCCTGGGCGAGGATGCCGGCGGCGACCTGCTCGACGGTGTCGGCGATCCACGCGGCGTCGATCTCCTCGCTCGGGACACGGACCTTCTGGTCGTCGAGCACGTAGAGGTAGGACTGCTCGGACGCGTCGAGCCTCCACGCCTCGCGCGCGGCGACCGCGTAGAGCGAGAGCTGGACGTCCTCCTTCAGCGCCGCCGCCGAGCGCGGCCGGCCGGTCTTGTAGTCGATCAGCTCGTATCCCCCACCGGGGAGCGCGTCGACGCGGTCGACGCGGCCGCGCAGGGTGTGCGCGCCGATGGCGAAGCTGAAGGCGCGCTCGAACCAGACCGGCTCGACGGGCTCGGCGAGCAGGCGCTCCTCGTAGCGCCGCAGCGCCCCAACGGCCTTCGAGCGCAGCTGACGCTCCTCGTCGGAGTCGCCGAAGCCGTGGCGCGGCCACGCCCCCTCGAGCAGGCCGAGGATGTCCGACGGCTCGCGGTGGTAGCGCTCAAGCACCTGGTGCACGAGGATCCCGAAACGCTGGTTGAGCGTCGGCTCCTGCGGTACGCGCAGCACGCGCGCGAACTTGTAGCGCAGCGGGCACGCGCGGTAGGTCTCGATGTCCGAGGCCGACAGCGCCAGGCCATCGCCGCGACGCGGTAGGAAGGCGATCAGCGACGGCTCGGTGCGGGCTGCGCGGGCGGCGGCACGGGCGCGGTCGTCGCGCTCGGCATCCAGCAGCAGCTCGTCCAGCGTCGAGGTCTGCAGCACGTCGCGCTGGGCCGGCGAGACGGAGGCCTGCAGGTGCGCGTTGACCGGCGCCAGCGCGTCGGCGATCGACTGCCCAGCCGGGCGCTCGAGCAGCGCCGCGACCTTGACGAGCTCCAGGTAGCGCGCGACGGCGTGCGTGACGTCGAGGTCGGTGTCCAGGCGCAGGTCGCCGAGGCCCTTGCCGACGCGCGCAATGTCCGCCAGCAGCTCGTCGCGCAGCGCCTGGTAGGTCGCGTGCAACGCCTCCGCGGGCCCGAAGAGCTCCTCCTGCAGATCCTCCCAGGCGCCGCCCAGCGCCACGCGCGCCTCCTCGGCGAACGGCGACGGCGGCTGCAGCGCCCCGCTGGAGGCGCGCGCCGGGTAGGCGAGCACGAGACCGCATCGCGCCCGCGTCATCGCGACGTGCAGCAGCCGCCGCATCGCAGCGACGTGCGCGGCGCGATCGTCGGGGCCCAGCGTTTCGCGCAGCAGCGCATCGGCGATCGGCTCACCGCCCCGCAGCCGCGCGCCCGGCATCCGCGCCGACGTGAGGCCGAGCACGAACACCCAGTCCAGCTCGCGCCCGCCGGCGACGTCGAGCGCCATCACCTGCACGGCGCCCGCGCGCGCGGGCGCACCGTCCTCGTCGCGCAGCTCGGTCTCGGCGACGGCCGCGACGTAGCGCGAGAAGTCGCGCGGCGTGGCCTGCGGCGCGCGGCGCGCGTAGGAGCCGGCCAGCTCGCCGAAGCGCGCGAGGTGAACGAGGCGCTCGACGACGTCGGCCTGCGCGCTGAAGACCTGCTGGCGGCGCAGGCCGAGGCGCTCGATCAGGCGGTGCACGAAGAGGTCCGGTCGATCGGAGTCCAGCGTCTGCGAGGACTCGCGATACAGGCGCAGGAAGGCGTGGATGCGCTCACGCGCCTCGGGCGGAAGCTGGGGCGACTGCGTCGCGGCGTGCAGCGCGGAGACCATGTCCAGCTTGCGCCGCCGCGCGATCTGCACGCAGCGTGCGAGATCGGCGGATCCCAGGCCGACCGGCGGCCGGCCGAGCGCCCGGACGACGGCGCCCGCGTCGTTGGGGTCGGCGAGCAGGCGCAGCCAGGCGAGCACGTCGCGGACCTCGGTCTGGGCGAAGAACTCCGCCTCACCGACGGTACGAAAGCCGATCGCCCGCTCGTCCAGGGCGACGCCGACGTCGCGCCCCTCGTCGCGCAGCGAGCGCACGAGCACACCGATGCGCTCGGCAGGCACGCCGTCACGCACGAGCCGCTCGACCTCGGCCGCGACCGCCTGCGCCTGCGAGCGCTCGTCGCCGGTGCGCCAGAAGCGCACGGTCCCGCCGGGCGCGCCGTCGGCGGGCGTCGCGAGCCGGTCGGCGATCGGCTCTACGACCGCGCGCGCGGCGTCGAGCAGCCGCTGCGGACAACGCTGGGAGCGCTGCAGGCGCACGACCTCCGCCTCGGGATGGGCGCGCCGGAAGTCGCGCACGTTCTTCGTCGCGGCGGCGCGCAGACGCCGCGCCGCCTGATCGTCGTCGGCCGTCGCCGTCAGCCTTGAGTGCTCGGCGGCCAGCAGCTCGACGAGCAGCGCGGGGGCGAAGCCGAGATCGGCGAGCCCGTCGACGAGCACGTGGCGGTAGCGGTCGGCGACCCGCGCGCGTACGTGCGGGCGCTCGCGCAGCATCGCGATCGCGCGCAGGACGAGCTCGCCCGCATCGACGGCCCCCTCCGCGGCCAGCAGGCGGTCGTGGTCGACGTACAGCCGCGCGAACTCGACCTCCCGTGCGGCGCGGGCGCGGGCGGCATCGTCGCCGGCAGGCAGCGCCTGCGCCCAGGCGGCATAGTCGGCGGCGGTGACGAGCTCGTCCTTGAGGCGGTCGATGCGATCCAGCACGCCGGCGAGCAGCACCGCCGGCCGGCCGCCGATGTCGTGACGTCGCAGGTGCAGGTCGTCGATGCGGTCGAGCATCAGCGCGAGGCGATCGGCGCGGGTCGCCGGGGCGAAGAACGGATCCACCCCGGCCTCGGCGATCTCGTCGCGCAACAGGCGGGCGCAGAGCTCGCGCACGCTGTGCACGGCGAGCTCCTCGTACGGGCGTTCGAGCACGTCCTCCACCCGGCGGCGCAGCGCGGAGGCGGACGCGCCGGACGCGCTAAGGACGAGGATCGACTCCGGTGGCGCGCCCCGCTCGCAGAGCCAGCGCAGGCGCGCGACGAGCACCGTCGTCTTGCCCGTACCGGCGGCGCCGAGCACGAGCAGCGGACCGCCGGCGTGGGTGACCGCGTGCATCTGGGCCGCGGTGAGATCCGCCGGCTCGGCGGAGGCCGGTGGGGTTGGCACTCGCCTAGTATGCCCGCGATGTCGCCGATCCCGACCGCGCTGCAGGCAGACTGGCTGACGGCGTGCCGCACCGCCACGGCGGGCCTGCGCACGGTCCTGAAGGCCCACCCCACCAGCCGCGAGCGGGTCGCCGAGACCGGCGAACGCGGCGAGGGCGGCGACCGCACGCTCGTCATCGACCAGCTCGCCGAGGACGCGGTCTTCGGTCAGCTCGACGCCCTGCACGACGCCGGTGCGCGCTTTCAGGCGATCAGCGAGGAGCGCGGGGTCATCGACTACGGCGGCGAGGACGTGCGCGTCGTCATCGATCCCCTGGACGGCTCGCTGAACGCCAAGCGCGGGATGCGCAGCTTCGCGCTGTCGATCGCCGTCGCGGACGGCCCGACGATGGCCGACGTCGTCTTCGGCTACGTCTACGACTTCGGGGTCGGCGAGGAATGGACGGCGCGGCGCGGCGAGGGGACCATGCTCGACGGCCGGCGGCTCGACGACCCGCCCCCAGAGCGGCGCATGAGCGACGGCAGGCTCGAGCTCATCGCCTTCGAATCGGCCGACCCGCAGTGGATGGCGCCGGCGGTGGCCGGCCTGCGCCAGCACGCGCATCGGGTGCGCGCACTCGGCTCGATCGCAATCTCGATGTGCCAGGTCGCACCCGCCCGCGTCGACGGCATGCTGACGCTGTGGCGCACCCGCTCGGTCGACATCGCCGCGGCACAGCTGATCGTGCGCGAGGCCGGGGGGCTCGTCGCGTTCCCCGCCTTCGAGGATCCGCTCGGCGCGCCGCTGGATCTGGCGCCGCACTCGCCGGTCGTCGGCGCGCGCACCGCCGAGGGGCTGGCGCGGCTCGTCTCGGTCGTGTCCTGACGGCGTGCCGGCGGGCCGGACCCGCGCGTTCGCCATGATGGATGGGTGATCGATCGAGCTTTGACCCAGCGCATCGCCAACGCCGTCGAGCGCGGAAGCTCCCGCGCGCAGGCGGGTCCGGGCACCGCGGCGACGGTGCCCGGCGACCTCGTCGCCATCTGCACGGACGCCCGGCTGCGCGTGGTCACCTACACCGGCCTGCAGCCGCTCGTCGGACTGCCCGAGCCCGAGGCGATCGCGCGGTCGGAGTGGATCGCGGCGAACGTCGCCTCGATGAGCGCGCTGCTTGATCCGGTCAGCGAGCGCCTGGCCAGCGGCGGCCTGCTGCGCGGGCCGATGCGCGCGGCGGCCTCGGCGGTCGTGTCGGCCGAGGCCGGGGCGCTGACGGGCTATCTCTCCCAGCGCGTGATGGGCCAGTTCGAGTTCGTCATCGTCGACCCCGACGCACCCGCGCGTCTGCTGTTCGTGGAGCCGAACATCGCGCGGGCGGCGGCGCGCCTGGAGGCCGACCCGCAGGAGCTTCTGACCTGGATCGCCTTTCACGAGGTCACCCACGCCGTGCAGTTCACGGCCGTGGCGTGGCTGCGCCCCCACCTCGCCGGCCTCGTGGGCGAGCTGGTGGACTCGCTGGAGCTGAAGGTCGACCCGCGCGCGCTGCTGAAGATGCCGTCGCTTGAGGATGTGCGCGGCCTGGCCGCAGCGTTCAAGGACGGCGGTCTCGTCGCCGCGGTCGGGGGCGCCGAGCAGCGTGACCTGCTCGAACGCATCCAGGCCGTGATGGGCGTGATCGAGGGTCACGCCGAGCATGTCATGGACGTCGTCGGCGCCGACGCGCTGCCGTCGCTGGCCGACCTGCGCGCGGCGCTGGACCGCCGCCGGCGCGAGCGACCTCCACTGCTTGCGCTGCTCGAGCGCCTGATCGGCCTGGAGGCCAAGATGCGCCAGTACGAGGACGGCAAGCGCTTCTGCGACGCGGTCGCGCAGGCGGCCGGACCGGCCGGCCTGCACCGCGTCTTCGATAGCGCGGACATGCTTCCCAGCGCCGCCGAGCTGCAGGATCCGGACGCGTGGCTGCGCCGGACGTCGGTTCCCGCGCCGGCGTAGCGAACGAACCTCGCGCGTCCCTAGGCGCACGTCCGGGGCCCGGGTTTACAAACACGTGTTCGGGTAGTACGGTCCCAGGTACTTAGAAGTAAGTTCCTTAGCCCAGACCGTCGAAGGAGGACCCATTGCCCGATTCCGTCATCCCCACCACCCCGGCCGAGAAGGCCGCAGCCACGCGCAAGGCCAACGCCGAGAAGCGCTCGACCAGCGCCAAGAAGGCCGCGCAGACGCGGGCCGCCAACCAGGGCGCAGCCGCGCGCAAGACGACCGCCCGCAAGACGAAGGCGACCGCCTCGCGCACTCAGACCGCAGCCGCCAAGCAGGCCGCGGACGCCAGGAGCACGGCTAGGTCGAAGATCGAGCGCGCGGGCGACATCGCCGAGACGGCCGTGCTCGTGCCGGTCGGCGCCGCGCTGATCACCCGCGACCGCGTGAACGCCGCGATCGAGGAGCTGCGCATGACCTACTCCACGCGCAAGAAGACCGAGAACGAGCTGCGCCGCTTCGAGCGCCGCGGCTCCAGCGCGCTGCGCGACAGCCGCGCGAGGGTCGAGAAGGTCTTCAAGGACGTCGAGGGCCGCTCGGATCCGGTCATCAAGACCGTCGAGCTTGCGAGCGCGCGCGTCGAGAACGCCGTGCAGGGGGCAGGACCGCTGCCACGAAGGCCTCGACGACCGTGCAGGAGCGCCTCTCGGCGCTTGCCTGAGCGCCCGCGCGACCCCGCAGCGCAGGTGACGGCGCGGCCCGCGAAGGGGCGCACCGTGGCCGCGTTTGAGGGGTTCTAGACTCAGAGGCATGGCCACAGACGACGAGATCCGCACCGCCCTGCAGCGCGTCATCGATCCCGAGCTCGGCAAGTCGATCGTCGAGCTGGGCATGGTCCGCTCGGTGTCGATCTCCGGCGACGGCACGGTCGACGTGACCGTCTCGCTGACGACGGCCGGCTGCCCGATCCGCAACCATTTCGTCGAAGCCGTCACGCGCGAGGCGAGCACCGTCGACGGTGTGCAGCGCGTCAACGTGAGCTTCGACGTGCTGTCGGACACCGAGAAGGGCAAGCTCAAGCAGACGCTCGGCCGCGGCTCGCTGCCCGCCGGGGCGCTCGCGCAGGTCGCAAACGTACTGTGCATCGGCTCGGGCAAGGGCGGTGTCGGCAAGTCGACCCTGACCGCGAACCTCGCGGCCGCCCTCACCGAGCAGGGCAAGAGCGTCGGGATCCTCGACGCCGACGTCTGGGGCTACTCGATCCCGCGCATGTTCGGCCTCGGCGGCGATCGCCCCCCGGTCTCCCCCGAGCGCAAGATCATCCCGATGCAGGCCCACGGCGTGAAGGTCATGTCGATCGGCTTCTTCGTCGAGGAGGACGCCGCCGTCGTCTGGCGCGGGCCGATGCTGCACAAGGCGCTGACGCAGTTCCTCGAAGATGTCGCCTGGGGCGAGCTGGACTACCTGCTCGTCGACCTGCCCCCCGGCACCGGCGACGTCTCGATGACGCTCGCGCAGCTGCTGCCCCAGGCGCAGTTCGTCATCGTCACGACCCCGCAGCCGACCGCGCAGAAGGTCGCGCGCCGCGCCGCGCAGATGGCCGGCAAGGTCAGCCTCGAGATCGCCGGCATCATCGAGAACATGGCGGGCTTCACGACGCCGTCCGGCGAGCGCTACGCGATCTTCGGCACGGGCGGCGGCCAGGCGCTCGCCGACGAACTCGACGTGCCGCTGCTGGGCAAGGTCCCGCTGACGATGCCCCTGCGCGAGCAGGCCGACGCCGGCACGCCCCTCGTGCTCACCGATCCCGACGATCCCGCCGCACAGGCGATCCGCCGGGCGGCACGCGGGATCGTCGCGCTGGCGCCGGTGGAGCTGCCGGTCCTGCAGGCCCCGGCGCCGAAGGGGATCAGCCTGCCGATGGCGGGCTGACGCCCGCCGCGCAGATCAGCTGACCTCGCGCAGGTTGCCCGACTCGACCTCGTAGACGAATCCGCGCACCGAGTCCTTCTTGGGGATGAACGGGCTGGCCTCGATGCGCTTGACCGACTGGCGCACGTCCTCATCGAGGTCGGGGAACGCCTCGACCGCCCATGCGGGCTTGATGCCGACGTCCTTGAGGATCGAGTCCTTGAAGGCATCGTCCTTGAAGGTCAGCATGCCGCAGTCGGTGTGATGGATGAGGACGATCTCCTCGGTGCCGAGCAGCCGCTGGGAGATCGCCAGGGAGCGGATCGCGTCGTCGGTCACGACGCCGCCGGCATTGCGGATGACATGGGCGTCGCCCTCCTGCAGGCCCAGCAGGCCGTACGGGTTGAGCCGCGCGTCCATACAGGCCACGATCGCGACCTTGCGCGCCGGCGGCATCGGAAGGTCACCCTTGTCAAATGACGCGGCGTAGGCATCGACGTTGGCCAGCAGCTCATCGGTTGTGCTCATGCGCCCCCCAATAGATGGATACCTGCCTGAGAATACCCCAATTAGGGTCGCGGGTGGTGAGCGGTCCCAGCTCCGCGCCGCCCGCGCGGCGCGTTTCAGGTCCCCGAGGCGAAGTAGTCGGAGTTGATCTTCACGTACTGCGACCACTCGTCCGGCAACTGATCCTCGGCGAAGCAGGCGTCGACCGGGCAGGCCTCGACGCAGGCGTCGCAGTCGATGCACTCCTCCGGGTCGATGTACAGCATCTCGACCTTGTCGTAGTCGGGCTCGTCGGTGGTCGGGTGGATGCAGTCGACGGGGCACACCTCGACACACGAGTTGTCCTTCGTGCCGATGCAGGGCTCCGCGATGACGTAGGCCATGAAAGTCGGTTTCCTTCGCTCGTGGGCTGGGGTGCGGCCGGACATAGTATCCAGGCGTGCTCCTGCTGACCGGTGCCACGGGCCTCGTCGGCAGCGCTCTGCTGCGCCGCCTGACGGCCGCCGGAGTCCCGGTTCGCTGCCTCGTACGCGATCCGCGCCGGCTGGGATCAGATCGCGTGCGGGTGCAGATCGCGCTCGGCGACCTCTGCGACCCGCCCTCCTTTCGCAACGCGCTGCGCGGGGTGCGAACGGTCGTGCACCTCGCGGCCGTGATCCGCGACCAGCCCGGAGGCTCGATCGAGGAGCTCAACGGGATCGCGACGTGGCGCATGGTGCAGGCCGCCGAGCGCGCCGGCGTCGAGCACGTCGTCTTCTTCAGCGCGCTCGGCGCGTCCAGCCACGACCGCACGCGCGTGCTGCGCGCGAAGGCGCTCGCGGAGCGCGCCGTGCTGGCGTCGAGCGTGCGCCACACCGTGTTCGCGCCGTCACTCGTCTATGCGCCGGGCGACCGCTTCCTCACGCTGCTCGAGCGCATCGCCATGCTCTCGCCGCGGATGCCGATCAGCGGGCGTGGCGAAGCGCTCTACCAGCCGATCTGGTCGGAGGACGTGGCGGACTGCGTGATGAATGCGCTGGCGCTGCCGAACCCTGGTGAACGCTACGAGCTCGCGGGACCCCAGCTCCTGTCGCACCAGCAGATCGTCGAGCTCGCGCTGCGCGCCGCCGGCCGTCAGCGGCGAACGGTCAACCTCCCCGCATCGCTCGTCAAAAGCGCGCTGAGCCTCGCCGAGACGCTGATGAAGTCACGCGCGCCGCTGACCTGGGACGAAGCCGAGCTGCTGGAGGTGTCGATGACCAGCCGCCGCGGGTGCGCCGACGTCGTCGGCCTCGGAGTGAGCCCACAGGAGATGGGCGCCGTGCTGGGCCTCGATCCGTCCTGAATCTGGGCCCACGCACGACGAAGGGCCCGGGTCGTGGCCCGGGCCCTTCGCGCGACTGACAAACGGCGTGTCGCCCTGAGGCGACGCACCTGTCTACATCATGCCGCCCATGCCGCCCATGCCGCCGTCCCCGCCGCCCATGCCGGGGATCGACATCTCCTTGCCCTCGATCTCACACACGATGGCCTCCGTGGTGAGGATGTTCTTCGCGATCGAGGCTGCGTTCTGCAGCGCCGAGCGCGTGACCATCGCGGGATCGATGACGCCGGCCGCGACCAGGTCCTCGATCTCGTTCGTCGCGGCGTTCAGGCCGTGACCCTTCTTGGCCTTGCGCACGTCGTTGATCACGACCGAGCCCTCGAGGCCGGCGTTGTGCGCGATCTGGCGCAGCGGCTCCTCGAGCGCACGCAGGACGATGGCCGCCCCGGTCCTCTCGTCGTCCTCGTACTTGTCGAGGTCGATCGCGCCCTCGGCCTGCAGCAGCGCGACGCCACCGCCGGGAACGATGCCCTCCTCGAGAGCCGCGCGGGTTGCCTGCAGCGCGTCCTCGACGCGGTGCTTCTTCTCCTTCATCTCCGTCTCGGTGGCCGCGCCGACCTTCACGACGGCGACACCGCCCGACAACTTCGCCAGGCGCTCCTGGAGCTTCTCGCGGTCGAAGTCCGAGTCGGTGGTCTCGATCTCGTTCTTGATCTGGTTGATGCGGCCCTTGATGGCGGCCGGATCGCC
>Ga0136625_1000145_pt1 | contig 18882 bp, 23 predicted proteins | sample AntDrymUQ4832306_2_FD_104672 | JGI IMG/M metagenome (GOLD analysis project Ga0136625, IMG submission 104672) | Polar desert sand microbial communities from Dry Valleys, Antarctica - metaG UQ483 (23.06) | ecosystem: Environmental > Terrestrial > Soil > Desert | place: Antarctica: Dry Valley...
CGCGGTCTTCGTGACGATGTCCACGCAGGTCGCGTAGTCGGGCTTGTCGGTGCCGTCCATGATCCCCGGCTTCTCCTTGAACTGCCGGCGGACCTCCTCGACGACGGCGCCGCCGGCGCGGCCGACGGCCTCCATCGACAGGGCGGCGAAGAGGTAGACCATCATGCCGCCGATCAGCAGGCCGATCAGCACCGCGGGCTTGTCGAGCAGGAACTCGATCGGGTCCTTGCCGTTGGCGACGAGCTCCTCGTTGAGCTCGATCTTGAAGGCGGCGAACAGCACCAGCGCGGCCAGCACGGCCGAGCCGATCGCGTAGCCCTTGGTCACGGCCTTCGTCGTGTTGCCGACCGCGTCGAGCGGGTCGGTGACGTTGCGCACGTCCTCGGGCATGTCCGCCATCTCGGCGATGCCGCCGGCGTTGTCGGTGATCGGGCCGAAGGCATCCAACGCGACGATCAGCCCGCAGAGGCCGAGCTGCGCCATGACGGCGACGCCGATCCCGTAGACCCCGGCGAGCTCGTAGGCGCCGTAGATGCCCAGCGCGAGCACGATCGCCGGCAGCGCGGTCGCCTGCATGCCCTGCGACAGGCCGGAGATGATGTTCGTCGCGTGGCCGGTCTCCGAGGCCTCGGCGGTCTTCTTGACCGGACCGAAGCGCGTCGAGGTGTAGTAGTCGGTGATCAGAAACAGCAGCGCGGTGACCGCGAGCCCGATCAGCGAGCAGAGATAGAGGTCGCCGGTTCCGGGAGCGATGACGGTGACGTCCGCGGTGCGGGTCGCCAAGCCGTCCATCATCCAGGTCGTGACCGGGTAGAAGGCGATCGCGGCCAGCACACCGGACGCGACCAGACCCTGATAGAGCGCCTGCTCGACCTTGCCGGCAGCGGACTTGACCGCGAAGGTGCCGATGATCGAGGCGACGATCGCGACCGCGCCGAGCACCAGCGGGTACAGCGCGACCTGCGTGAGGTTCGCGTCGCCGAAGGTGAGGACGCCGAGCAGCATCACCGCAACGGCGGTGACGACGTAGGTCTCGTAGAGGTCGGCGGCCATGCCGGCGCAGTCGCCGACGTTGTCGCCGACGTTGTCGGCGATCACGGCCGGGTTGCGCGGGTCGTCCTCGGGGATGCCCGCCTCGACCTTGCCGACGAGATCGGCGCCGACGTCGGCGCCCTTGGTGAAGATGCCGCCGCCCAGACGGGCGAAGACCGAGATCAGCGAGCCGCCGAAGCCCAGGCCGATGAGCGCGTCGACGGCCTCCTTCTGTGAGGTGTCGAAGATCGCCGTGAGCAGGCCGTAGTAGCCGGCGACGCCGAGCAGCGCGAGGCCGACGACGAGCATGCCGGTGATCGCGCCGCCACGGAACGCGGCGTTCAACGCGGGGGGGATGCCGCCGCGGGCGGCCTCGGCGACGCGACAGTTGGCCCGCACCGAGACGTTCATGCCGATGAAGCCGGCCGCCGCCGAGAGCAGGCCGCCGAGCGCGAAGCCGACGGCGACCTCGATGCTCTGCAACGGGATCAGCACGATGAACAGCAGCACGCCGACGATCCCGATCGTCGTGTACTGGCGACGCAGGTACGCGGAGGCGCCTTCCTGGACGGCCTTCGAGATCTCCACCATGCGTTCGTTGCCCGGCGAGAGCGCCAGCAGCGAACGCGTCGTCAGCGCCCCGTAGAGCACTGCGAGACCCGCACACAGCAGTGCGACGACGACCCCATGGTCCACCAGGAAATCACTCAAGGGAAACGGCCTCCAGAAGTCTTGTTGCGCCAGAAAGCGATGCGTTCATGCGGAACAACGACGGGCTCCCCCGGCCGCGAGTAACGCGCGCGGAGTGTAACCCCCTGGGCGGCGGCGGCGCGGTCTCCCCTGGACGACCCACTAGCGGCCCGGAACCCACAGACGCCCGCTGGAGACCGCCGAATCGGGGTCGTCGGGCTTCGGCGGCGGGGACGGGCTTTCGGACGCGGCCGGCTGGTCGGCCGCAGGGGAGGCCGCCTGCTGAGCAGGCTTGGCCCCCGAGCGCGCGTAGGCCATCTGCAGCTGCGACAGCGCGTCCTTGACCTGCTTGGCGTCAGCCCCGAGCGTCGTCTCGACGAGCGGCAGCAGCGCGCGCGTCGCCTCGATCGCCATGCGAACCTGCTCGAAGTCGGGCTCCTCGCCGGGCGTCTGCGCGGTCAGTCCGGCGCGCCGCGCGCCGAGGTTCAGCAGCGAGACGACCGTCTGGACGAGGACGTCGTCGACACGGATCTGCGCCAGCTCCGCCTCGTAGGCCGCGCGCAGCTCCTCCTCGCTGAGGTCGTTGGGATCGGGGTCCTGCGGCGTCGTGGCGCCGGGGTCGGTGCTCATGCGGGAACCTCCTGTGCGTAGGTGGTCGTGGTCTCGCGCACGGTGTCAGCGTAGACCTCGTGCAGTGCCGCGCCGCCCAGCAGCGCCGCGCGCTGGCGCTGGGCGCCGTTCGGGGCGTCGGGCCCGGCGTCGATGCGCAGCTCGTCGCGCAGCGGCTCGGTCCAGGTCCACAGGTCCTCGACGGCGGCGCGCGTGCTGATCTCCTCGCGCCGGCCCAGGTCGATCATCCGGCCGTCCATCCCGTGGCGGATCGCCCGCCAGACGTTCTCCTCGATCAGGCGCGGCGCGGGATCGACGAATGGCACGCCATCGTCGATGTCGCGCAGCGCCTGCCCGACACAGGCGACGATCAAGGCTGCCAGCCGGTCGGACTCCCCCGCGGTGATCTGCGCGTCGGCGATGCGCACCTCGATCGTGCCGAAGGTGGCATGCGGTCGCACCGACCACCACACCTGCGTGTACTCGACGATCGAGTGAGTGGAGATCAGCAGGTCGAGGTACTCGCGAAACGCCGCCCAGCTGCCGTAGGCATCGGGCACGCCGCAGCGCGGGAAGGACTTCGTGAACGTCTGGCTGCGCGCCGAGGCCAGCAGCGTGTCGCGCCCCTCCAGAAACGGCGAGCTGGCACTGACGGCGAGCAGCAGCGGCAGGACCGGTCGCAGCCGGTCGCAGGCGAGCACCGCGCGATCGGCGCCGCGCACCCCGACGTGGACGTGCAGGGAGAAGGTGTTGTTGCGCCGCGCGACGTATCCCAACCCCTCGACGACGCGCCGGTAGTGGTCGGTGTCGATGTTGCGCTGCTCGCGGTAGTCGGCCCACGGGTGCGTGCCCGTGGAGCCGAGCAGCACGCCGTGGTCGGCGGCGAGCGCGAACAGCCGGCGGCGGCGATCGCGCTGCTGTGCGAGCGCCTCGTGCAGGTCCTCCCCGCGCCCGGAGATGATCTCGATCTCCGAGGAGATCAGCTCGCCGGTGATCGCCTCGGCCAGGACCGGATCCTGCGCCGCGGCGTCGCGCAGCTCCTCGAAGCGCGGCGCGAGGTCGAGCGTCTCGGCGTCCAGCAGCGCGAACTCCTCCTCCAGGCCGACGGTCAGGTCGGTGGAGGTCGCGAAGATCTCCTCGGTGCGGTTGAGGTCGATGGGCATGGGGAGACCGGCCGGCGTGGGCCTACGTCAGGTAGAAGTACAGCGCGTAGAGCAGATCGACCGCCGGAGACGAGGTGTGGACGGTGACGTCCGGCGGAACCGACAGCAGCGCCTCGGCGTAGTTGAAGATGATCTTCACGCCCGCCTCGACGAGATCGTCGGCGATCTGCTGCGCGGCGATCGTCGGCACCGCCAGCACGCCGACGACGATGTCCTCCTCCTCGACCACGGCGCGTAGCTCGCTGCTGTGGCGGACCTTCGTCGTGCCGACCGTCTGGCCGACCTTGCGCTTGTCGGTGTCGAAGATCGCGACGAGGCGGAAGCCGTGGTCGGCGAAGATGTCCGACGAGGCGATCGCCTGGCCGAGGTGCCCGGCCCCGAACAGCGCGATGTTGTGCTGGCCGGAGGTGCGCAGGATCTTGCGGATCTCCGAGACGAGCGCGTCGACGTTGTAGCCGACGCCCCGCTTGCCGAACTTGCCGAAGCCCGAGAAGTCGCGCCGGATCTGCGTGGAGTTGACGTGCGTGTAGTCGCTCAGCTCGCGGGAGGAGACCGTCTCCTTGCCCATCTTCTTGGCCTGCGTGAGGACCTGCAGGTAGCGCGACAGGCGCGCAGCAACGCCGAGCGACAGCCGATCGCCGACGACGAACGGGCCCTCGGCGGCGTCCGGGCCGTCCGCCGGCGGGGTCGGCGAGAGAACGCGATCGGCAGGCGTCATCGACCGGTCACTCTACCCAGGTGGCCTCGCAACACGGACTCATCGACGAAGTGCTCGAACAGCTCGATGCCGTCGAGCACGACAACCGGGATCCGCACCAGGTAGGCGGCGTGCAGCGCGTCGTCGGTCTCGATGTCGATCTCGGCGAACGGCTCGCCGACACGCTCCAGGACGACGCGCGCCTCGTCGCACAGATGGCATCCCGGACGGCCATAGAGGACGAGCCCGTCCATCACGCGAGGGCTCGCTCGCCGGAGGCGTAGGCATCGATCGCCAGGTACGCCGGAAACGGCTGCGCGTCGACGAACCGCGCGGCGGAGGCGATCATCGCCGCGTTGTCGGTGCACAGCTCGCGCGGCGGGACGCCGAGCGCCACCCCGAGCCGCGCCAGGCGCGCACGCAGCGGCCCGTTCGCCGCCACGCCCCCGCCGATCGCCAAGCGGTCGCCCCCCCGCTCGGCGAGCGCCCGCTCGCAACGCTCGGCGAGCGCCGTGACGATCGCGTGCTGGTAGCTGGCCGCGAGGTCGGCGCGGCGTTCGCGCGCGCCCTCCTCGCCCAGGTCGCGCACGCGGTACAGCAGCGCGGTCTTGACGCCCGCGAAGGAGAAGTCCAGCCCGCCCAGGCCACGCGCGACCGGGAACGCGAACGCCTCCGGGTCACCATCGCGCGCGAGGCGCTCGAGCGCCGGCCCGCCGGGGAACGGCAGACCGAGCAGGCGCGCGCCCTTGTCGAACGCCTCCCCCGCCGCGTCGTCCAGCGTGCGCCCGAGGACCGTGAACGTCTCGTGGTCCTCGACGGATGCCAGCAGCGTGTGCCCACCGCTGGCCAGCAGGCAGACGAACGGGGGCTCCATGATCGCCTCCGCGCCGCCCGCCTCACGCAGGAAGTTCGCGGCGACGTGCCCCTGCAGGTGGTCCACCGGAGCGAGCGCCAACCCGCGCGCGGCCGCGATCGCCTTCGCCGTCGCGACGCCCACGAGCAGGGCGCCGACCAAGCCCGGGCCCTGCGTGACGGCGACCAGCTCGATGTCGCCGAGCGTCGCACCGGCCCGGCGCAGCGCATCGTCGACGGCGGCGTTGACGAGCTCCAAATGATGGCGCGACGCGATCTCCGGCACGACCCCGCCGTAGGCGTCGTGGATGCCCTGCGAGGAGATCACGTTGGAGCGCACCTCCCCGGCGCCGCTGACGACGGCCGCGCAGGTGTCGTCGCAGCTGGTCTCCAGGCCGAGGATCAGGTCGCCGGCGCCGATCATGCCGGCGCGGGGTCGGGCACATCGTCGTAGCTGCCGGCGAGCGTCGACGGGGTGCGCCACATGATCACGGCGTCCTCGCCATTGTCCTGGTAGTAGCGCCGCCGGCGCCCGGCCGCCCGGAACCCGTAGCGCTCATACAGCGCGATCGCCCCGACGTTGGACTCGCGCACCTCCAGCGTGAAGCGCGCGCGGACCTCGTCGATGCGCTCGATCAGGGTAAGCAACAGAGCCGTCGCGACGCCTTCGCGGCGGCGGGTCGGCTCGACGGCGATGTTCATGATGTGCCACACCGTGTCGTAGCGCGAGCAGATGAGGTAGCCGATCAGCACATCGCCCTCCAGCGCCGCGAGCGGCACGCCACTGGACTTCGACAGCTCCAGCACGAACATCGCCAGCGACCACGGCGTCGGAAACGCTCGCCGCTCCAGCCCGACGATCTGCGGCAGGTCCGCGTAGGTCAGGCGGCGGATGTGGAGCGCTTCACCGGTCACGGCTTGCTGGGCAGGGCGTCGGGCTTGCGAAGGTAGTCGGGGATCACGAGGTCGCGCTCGGTGCCCCGCCCGGCCTGCGATCCGAGCCGGCAGACGATCCTGGCGCTGAGCGCGTGCTGTGGCGATCGGTCCGCCGGCACCTCGCATCCGGCGTCTTGCAGGTCGTCACGAAAGCGTAGCGCCCCGTCCCCGACGGCCAGCCAGCCCGCGCCGGCCAGCGCGCCCGCGCGCGCCGGCGTCACGGCGACCGCCCCGAGTACCTGCTCGCCGGCTCGCCAGCCGGCGGCGAAGACCTCGCCGCGGCGCGCGTCGACGACGGCCAGGACGTCCTGTCCCGGGGCCGGCTCGGCGCCCATCGCGAGCGCTCGCAGGGTCGAGACGCCGATGATCTGCGCGCCCGCGCCCTGCGCCAGCGCCCGTGCGGTCGCGACCCCGATGCGCAGTCCGGTGAACCCGCCGGGCCCGAGCCCGACCGCGACCCGGTCGACGTCGGCGAACGTCAGCCCGGCCTCGCTCAGCAGGGCGTGCGCAAGCTCGAGCAGCTGCGGGCCGTGACCGGGACGCTCCCCGGCGAGCGGGTCATGGCGGCGCTCGCGGCCCTCGCCCGGCGCGGCCGTGTCCAGTAGCCCGACGGCCGTCGCGCTCGTCGCGGTATCGATCCCGAGGACGATCACGAGTCGATGCGCACCGAACGACGGTCTCCGCCACGATGCTCAAGCAGCACGCGGGCCGCGACGCGTTCGGCGTCCAGGCCCACCGGCGTCCCGACCTCCGGCCACTCGACGAACGCCACCCGGTCGGGCGCCAGCTCGTCGGCGAGCAGCGCCGGGTCCTCGGCGCTGACGTCGGCGAGGCGATAGAGGTCGAGATGCGAGATGGCCACGGTCCCGTCGTAGCGGCGGGCGATCGTGAAGCTCGGGCTGGTGACCGCCTCGACGACGCCGAGCGCCCGGCATGCGCCTCGCACGAACGTCGTCTTGCCGGCGCCCAGGTCACCGGAGACGAGCACGATGTCCCCGGCGCGCAGGTGCCGTGCCAGCTCGGCGGCGACGGCCTCGGTCTCGGCGGCGGACCCGGAGGCCTCAGTACGGCTCGGCATCGGCCGTGCGCAGGCGCAACGCCACGCCGAGGAGCGTCACCATGGCGCCGGCGAGCAGCAGCACGATCGTGTCGCTGCCGGTGTTCGGCAGCTCGTCGTCGGCCGTCCGTTGCTCGGCCTCGGGCGTGTCGGGCCCAGGCTCGGGCGTGCCGGGCCCGGCCTCGGGCGTCTGCGGTGCGGGCTGCGCGTCGCCGTCGCCGTCGAGCGGAGCGGGGGGCTGCTCGGAGACGCCGGGCGTGTCGTCGGGCAGATCGGGCATCTGGGCGAGCGCAGTCCCGGGCACGCCAACGGCCAGCGCGGCGAGCGCGGCGGCGATACATAACGGGGTCCGCACGTCGCGGACTGTAATGGGTGTGCCGGGCGATGCCCCGGCCGGCCCGCTGCGCTAGCGTCGCGCCGGTGCTGACCGCCGCCCAGTCCGAGCGCCTGCAGGCCTGCGCCAGGGTCCTCGAAGCGCCGGCACGGATCGTCATGACCGGCCAGGTCAGCGAATCCGCGCGTCGCGCGATGACCTCCGGGGCCGTCGCCGGCGTCGAGGTGCTCGTCGTCGACCCCGGCGAGATCAAGCGCATCGACGGCTCGATCGACGTGCTGTTCGTCGGCCCGACCGGCCGCTACAGCGTGGCGCTGGCGATGCTGCAGCAGTGGCCCGGACGGGTCGTGCCCGGCGGCACGCTGTTCGTCCACGGCGCATTTGCCCTACCGGCGATCACCACCGCGCTCTTGCGAACGATCGGATCCTCACGCGCTTGGCGCTACTTCGACCGCGACGGCTCGCTCGCCGAGTACGTGCAGGCCGACCTGTCACATGGCGAACGCGTGCTCGACGCGATCGCGCAGGCGGCGCAGCTGCCGTCGTTCCTGCGCAGCCTGGCGCGCGGGCGCGCCGCGCGGTTGACATCCGCGTAATCGTTGGCGGCTAGCCTGCTCGGCATGGAAAAGACCATCGCGAAGACCGACGACGAGTGGAAGGCCGAGCTCAGCTCCGAGCAGTACGAGATCCTGCGCAAGGCGGGCACGGAGCGCGCGTTCACCGGACGCTACGTCAACGAGAAGACACCAGGCATGTACAACTGCGCGGGCTGCGGCGCCGCGCTGTTCGCGTCGGACACGAAGTTCGATTCCGGCACCGGCTGGCCGAGCTTCACCGATCCGGCGGTCGCGGAGGCTGTCGAGCTGCGCACCGACCGCACGTTCGGCATGGCCCGCACCGAGGTCGTGTGCAAGCGCTGCGGCGGCCATCTAGGCCACGTGTTCCCAGACGGTCCGGGCGCCAGCGGGCAGCGCTACTGCATCAACTCCGGGGCGCTGGACCTCAAGGAAGCCGCCGAGTAGCGCCTGTGGGCCGTCCACAAACGTCAGAACAGGCCGAGCTGGGAGCCATCTGAATCGTCGTCCGCAGGGACGGCCCAACTGGGCGCCGGCGGATCGGACGGTTCCGGTGCCGCGGGCACCGCGGCGATCGGCTCGGGCTGGGCCGGGGGCGCCAGCGCCAGCAGCGCCGGCAGGCGCGCGACATCGCCACGAAGCGTGTCGAGCAACGCTCGCGTGTATAGGGCCGCGGCGGGGTGATACAGCGGGTACAGGCGCACCGCCCTGCTGCCGATCGTGACGATCTCCGCCTGGCCGTGCAGCCGCGAGATGCCGGTCGGGTCGCCGCGCAGGAGCTTCGTCGAGAAGTTGCCCAGCGTGCAGATCACCCGCGGCTCGATCAGGCGGACCTGCTCCAGCAGATAGTCGCGGCAGTTGTCGATCTCCGCCGGCAGCGGGTCGCGATTGGCTGGAGGGCGGCATTTGAGCACGTTGGCGATGAAGACGTCCTCGCGCGCAAGCCCCACCCCGGCGAGCAGCTCGTCGAGCAGCTTCCCGGCGGCGCCGACGAACGGCACGCCCCGCTCGTCCTCCTTGGCCCCCGGCGCCTCGCCGACGAACATCAGATCCGCGTCCGCGTTGCCGGCCCCGAAGACGACCTGGGTGCGGGTGCTCGCCAGCTGCGCGCAGCGCATGCAGCCGCGCGCCTGCGTGAAGACCGACGTCAGCTCCGCGCGGCGTTGCGAGCTCGTGGACACGGGCCGATGGTAGAGCCGGTGGGGGTTGGATATCGTTCTCGGGGCGCGCCGCCCACCGGGTGGCCCGCGAACATCCAACGCGACCGGTACCTCACCGAGGACTGGACCGACATGAACGACGTCTCGAACTCCACGCTGCCCCGGATGAGGACGCTGCGCACGATCGGCGCGCTGCGCACCGCGCTGCTGCACCCGCGTGGCGACGGCCGCCGGATCGGCCTCGTGCCGACGATGGGCGCGCTGCACGAGGGCCACGTCGTCCTCGTCCGGCGGGCCCGGGCGAGCTGTGACGTCGTCGTCGTGACGCTGTTCGTCAACCCCACGCAGTTCGGCGAGGCATCCGACCTGCGGGCCTATCCGCGCGACGAGGAGCGCGACGAGCTCGTGGCCGAGCGGGCGGGCGCCGATCTGCTCTTCGCACCCGAGCCGGACGAGATCTACCCGCCGGGGTTCGCCACGACGGTCCGCGTCGGCGGCGTCAGCGGGCCGCTGGAGGGCGCGTCGCGCGGCGCGGCGCACTTCGACGGCGTCGCGACGATCGTGGCGAAGCTCTTGAACATCGTCCAGCCGGACGTCGCCTACTTCGGCCAGAAGGACGCCCAGCAGGTCGCCGTCATCCGCCGGCTCGCGCGCGACCTCGACATCCCCGTCGAGATCGAGGCCTGCCCGACCGTTCGCGACCCCGACGGGCTCGCGCTGTCCAGCCGCAACGCGCGCCTGCGCGGCGACCAGCGCGGGCGGGCGCTCGCGCTGCCGCGCGCGCTGGACGCCGCCCGCGGCGCCGTGCGCACCGGAGAGCGCGATGGCGCGGCGATCACAGCGGCGGCGCGGCGCGCGATGCGCGACGCCGGCGTGGAGCCGGAGTACCTCGAGCTCGTCTCCCCCGACACCTTCATCCCCGTCCGGTGCGTCGACGGCGAGCCGGTGCTCGTCGCGGTAGCTGCTCGGGTCGGCGATGTGCGGCTGATCGACAACGAGCTGCTGAACCCCACCGAACCTGCGACCGGGAGCCTCTGATCACGCATGCAGCGAACGATGCTCAAGTCCAAGATCCACCGTGCGACGGTGACCGATTGCGACCTGCACTACGTCGGCTCGATCACGATCGACCCCGACCTGCTGGAGGCCGCCGACATCCTCGAGCACGAGCAGGTGCACATCGTGGACGTCGACAACGGAGCGCGGTTTGCGACGTACACGATCGCCGGCGAGCGCGGCTCGGGCGCGATGCAGGTCAACGGCGCCGCCGCGCGCCTTGTGCACCGCGGGGACACGATCATCGTGATCTCCTACGTCCAGCTCGACGAGTCCGAGCTCGCCGCATTCCAGCCGCGCGTCGTGCACGTCGCCGCGGGCTCCAACGCGATCGTCGATGTCGACCGAGCGGTCGCCACGCTGCTGAGCAGCACCGAGGGCCGCTGATGTCCAGCCATCCCAGCCAGATCGCCGCGGCCGCCACGACCGACCGGCTGCCGGTCACGCTTCCCCGGCTGGCCGAGATGAAGCGCCTGGGCGAGCCGATCGTGATGGTCACCGCGTATGACTTCCCAAGCGCCCGCGCCGCCGAGGCGGCCGGCGTGGACATGGTGCTCGTCGGCGACTCGGGCGCGATGACCGTGCTCGGCTACCCCTCGACGGTGCCTGTGCAGACCGACGAGCTGCTCGTCCTCGCCAAGGCCGTGCGACGAGGGCTGCAGACGCCGTTTCTCGTCGGTGACCTGCCGTTCGGCTCCTATGAGATCTCCGACGAGCAGGCGATCGCCACGGCGCTGCGCTTCGTCAAAGAGGCCGGCTGCGACGCCGTGAAGCTCGAGGGCGGCGGGCCCGCATCAGCCGCGCGTGCGCAAGCGATCGCGCAGGCCGGGATCCCGGTGATGGGCCACGTCGGCCTCACGCCGCAGACGGCGACCGCGCTCGGCGGCTACCGCGCCCAGGGCCGCACCGCGACCTCCGCCGCGCGCGTCTCGGAAGGGGCGCTGGCGCTGCAGGACGCCGGCTGCTTCTCGATCGTCTTCGAGGCGATCCCCTCCGAGCTCGCCGAGCTGCTCATGCCGCAGATCGAGATCCCGGTCATCGGGATCGGCGCGGGACCCGCCGTCGACGGCCAGGTGCTGGTCTTCCATGACCTGCTGGGCATTCGCGAGGGCCTCGGCGCGCGCTTCGTCAAGCGCTACGCCAGCCTGCAGGACGAGATGGCCGCGGGCGTCGCCACCTATGCCGGTGACGTGCGCGCCCGCCGCTACCCGGCGCCGGAGCACGGCTACGCGATCGACCCCGCCGAGCTCACGCCGCTGCGCGAGCGCCTGACAGTGCAGCCCATCTAGACGCGCCGCCGCCGAGGCCTGACATAGAGTTGGGCCCGGTGGCCCGGCTCTCGCAGATCTTCGCCCCGAAGGACCGCGTGTTCTTCGACCTTTTCGAAGCCGCCGCGACGAACGTGCACCGCGCGGCCGACCTGCTCGATCAGATGCTGCGCAACTACCCTGAGCAGTCGGAGCTGGCACGTTCGATCCTGCTGTGCGAGCAGGAGGGCGACCGCATCACCTACGACATCATCCAGCGCCTGAACTCGACCTTCGTGACGCCGATCGACCGCGAGGACATCCTCGCGCTCGCCTCGGGGCTCGACGACATCGTCGACTTCACCGAGGAGGTCTCCGACTACCTCGGGCTCTACAAGATCGAGGCGCCGATGGAGCAGGCGCAGCGCCTCGCCCACATCCTCATGGAAGCCTGCCGCCAGATCGCCGAGGCGATGCCGCGGCTGCGGGGCTTCGGCGACGTCTCGCACTACACGATCGAGATCCACCGCCTGGAGACCGAGGGCGACCGCGTCACCCGCGGAGCCGTCGCGTCGCTGTTTGACAACGGCATCGACCCGATGGTCGTGATTCGCTGGAAGGACATCTTCGAGCGCCTCGAGGACGCGATCGACGCGACCGAGCTCATCGCCAACGTGCTCGCGAACATCATCGTCAAGAACTCCTGAGGGCGCCCGACGGGCGCGGGTCTCTTGGAGAGCGACATCATCCTCGTCATCGTCGTGGTCACGGCGCTGGCCTTCGACTTCACGAACGGCTTCCACGACACGGCGAACTCCGTCGCCACGTCGATCTCCACGCGCGCGATCGCGCCGCGCACCGCCGTGGCGCTTGCCGCGATCCTCAACTTCGTCGGCGCGTTCATCTCGCTGGAGGTCGCCGCGACGATCGCCAGCGGCATCGTCGACGCCCAGATCGTGACGACGACCGTGATCTTCGCCGGGCTGATCGGGGCGATCTTCTGGAACCTGCTGACGTGGTACTTCGGCCTGCCCTCGAGCTCGTCGCATGCGCTGATCGGCGGGGTTGTCGGCGCCGCGTTCGCCGCCGCCGGCGCCAGCGCCGTCAAAGGCGCCGGGCTGCTGGAGAAGGTGATCGTGCCGGCGCTCGTGGCGCCCGTCGTGGCGTTCCTCGCCGCGGGCATGGCGATCCTCATCGCCTACCGGATGGTCGGGCGGATGCGACCTGGGCCGGTCAACCGCGGCTACCGCCTGGGACAGATCGCGAGCCTCAGCCTGCTGTCGCTGTCGCATGGCACCAACGACGCGCAGAAGACGATGGGCGTGATCACGCTCGCCCTGATCGCCAACGGCAGCCTCACGGGCGCCAATCCCGATCCGCCGCTGTGGGTGATCGTGTCCGCCGCGACAGCGATCGCGCTCGGAACCTATTCGGGCGGTTGGCGGATCATCCGCACGATGGGCAGCCGCATCATCAAGATGGATCCGGCACAGGGATTTGCCGCCCAGACCGGTGGGTCCGCGGTGTTGCTGACCGCCGCGCACCTCGGCTTCCCGCTGTCGACGACGCATTCGATCACGGGCGCGGTCCTCGGCGCCGGGGCGGCCAAGCGCCTGTCGGCGGTGCGCTGGGGCCTGGCGGGCAACATCTTCCTGGCCTGGGTGCTGACGGTGCCCTGCGCGGCGGCCGTCGGCGCGCTGACATTCGGCGTCACACACCTGTTCGGCAACGGCGCACTCGGTCCGTTGCTGGTGTCCGCCTTCCTGCTGGCCCTGATGGGCGTCGTGTTCGGCAAACGCCTGCAGCGCGGTCCGGCGCTGACGACGGCAGGCGAGGCATGATCGCGTCGGTCGACGTCGACGCGCTGCTCGAGCTCGTCTGGGCAGCCCCGCTCGCGGTGCTCGCGGTGACGGTGGCGTGGGGCCTGGTCATCCGCGGTGCGACCGGTACGGCCGAGGCTCGTCGCGACGGCAGGGCACTGCCGGCGGCGCTGAGCGCCCTGGTCGCGCTGGCCGGAGCCGCGCTGTTCGTCGCGGCACTGGCCTACGGGCTGCTGATCATGCTCTCCAAGGGGTGACCGGTCCCGGGCGCCGCTGCAGCGCGCGTTGCAGCGACACGTAACCACGCGCGCGGACGTGCGGTTCGCGCACCGGTGGGGCATCGTCATAGCTCACCGACGGGGAGAGTCAGCGATGCGCGCCTTTTCAATCAGTGTCCTTGCGACGTTCGCCACGCTGGCCGCGGCACCGGCCGCGGGCGCGCACGTGGCCCACACCGTCGCCCCCGGCGAGACGCTGTGGGGCATCGCGTCGCAGAGCAACCTCACGACGCGGACCGTGGCGATCTACAACGGGCTGGCGCCCGACGCGGCGATCGTCAGCGGCAGCACCCTGAAGATCCCCTCGGTCGCCGAAGGCGCTGGCGCGCTCGCGAACGCGGGCGTGACGGCCGCCACCCCAGCCGCCGCGGGCTCGGCCGGCCAGACGATTCCGGCGCCGCGGGCCGAGGCGCCGAGCGCGCTCGGCGGCTATGTCGTGCGCCCGGGCGACACGCTCTCGGGCCTGGCCGCGCGGACCCCGGTGTCCGTCGCAAGGCTCGCCTGGGTCAACGGGCTGGCACCCGACGCCAAGCTGCTGACCGGGACCGTGCTCAAGCTGCCCGTGGGAGCGCCCGTCCTCTCGCGCCCGCCATCCTCGGCGCCCGCGGTTCGGGTCGTCCCCGCCGCCGCGCCGTCGCCCACCCCGGCGCGGCTTGACGCGCAGCGCGTGAAACACCTCGCCGCCGAGCATGGCGCGCCCGCCTCGCTGGCCGCCGCGATCGGCTGGCAGGAGAGCGGCTTCAACAACGCGGTGGTGTCGACCGCCAACGCACGCGGCGTGATGCAGGTCATGCCCGGCACCTGGGACTGGGTGCAGAGCAACCTCTCGCGCTCACAGCTGGACCCAGCCTCCGCCGATGACAACGTGCGCGCCGGCTCGCTGTACCTCGCGAACCTCCTGCGCCAGACCGGCGGCGACGTCCGGACAGCCGTGGCGGGCTACTACCAGGGCCTGTCGTCGGTGCGCAGCCGGGGCATGTTCGACGACACCAAGCGCTACGTCGACAACGTGCTCGCCCTGCAGCGGCGCTTCGGCGGCTGAAACCAAGACCGCGACGAGCAGCCGAACACCGGCTGCGACCGGGCCTGGCGATGCGCGGTGCTCAGCCGCCCGTGTATTCGACGGCGCGGAGCACCTTCGCCGGCGCCCCGGCGGCGATGGAGAACGGTGGGATGTCCTGCGTGACCACGCTGTTGGCGCCGATCACGCAGCGCTCGCCGATCGTCACGCCGCTCGTCACGACGACGTTGACCCCCAGCCAGACGTTGTCTGCGATTCGCGTGGGTCCCTTGGTCTGAAAGCCCTGCCAGGTGACGGGCTTGACGGGGTCGTCGAAGCGATGGTTGGCGTCGGTCACCATGCAGCCGTTGGCGAGCATGCAATGCGAGCCGATCTCGACGAGCTCGACGGCGGCGACCATGACGCCGAGGTTCAGGAACGTGCCCTCGCCGATCCGCACGCGGCCGGGCGACGGGGCCGTGATCCAGACCCCGGGCTCCAGCAGCGTTCCGGCGCCGATCTCCAGGCGGCCGTCCTCGAGCATCTCCAGCACGTCGCCATGCAAGGGCCAGCGGCAGAACGCCTCGCGCCGCATGAGATGCCAGTGGATGCGTGCGCGCCGCCAGGGCAGGACGTTGCGCTCGTACCAGCGCCACTTATGCGTCCAGAGCCGGCTCTGGCGTGGGAGATCGGACATCAGCAGTCCATGACGCGAGCCATCGCCCGGCAGAACTCCGGCCAGCGATGCGAGTCGATCCGCCCCGCGCGGTGAAGCAACCGTGCGACCGGGACGAGCTGGACATTGTCGAAATTGGCGACGCTGCCGTTGCGCACCCCCTCAGCTTCGCCGACAGCGACCTCGGTCGCGAGTCCGCGAACAGTTGTCGTGATGGGCGCGATCACCAAGCGGGACAGCAGCGGCGCGACGGTCGTTCGCGTGAGCACCACCACGGGCCGCACCTTCTCAAGATCCGCCCACCACACCTGGGCATGACCCGGTGGGTCATGCATCCGAGCGCCGGGCCTCGGCCAGTGCGATCACCTCGGCGGGAATATCGCCCTCGTAGGGAAGGTCCGGCGCGGTCGGCACCGTCCATGACAGCTCGGGATCGGCGTCATAGGGATGCGCTTGCAGCGCTGCGCGTTCCTGCTCGGCCTGGAGCTCCCGCACCAAGGCGCCGAGCGCGTGGTCAAGCAGCTGACTGTCCCGTGCTCCGGTGAGGCGCCGAGCATGCTCGAGACTCGCGCCGTCGACCGTGGCGGATATGCGCACACGTTTCATGGCATGGAGCGTAGCGCAGCATGTCGCATAGCCATCGAAGGAGCATGACGACGCAGCGGCATCTCACACCGCTGCCGGAACCTTCTTCGGCCGCGACGCACGCCGCGCCTTCGGTGCCGCGCCGATCACGCCGGCCTCCACGAGGTACTCGCCCGTGGATGAGCCCGGCGTGCCGGCGACCTCCTCGGGCGTGCCGGCCGCGATGACCTCGCCGCCGGCCTCTCCCCCCTCCGGTCCCATGTCGATCAGCCGGTCCGCCGTCTTGATGACGTCGAGGTTGTGCTCGATCACGACGACACTGTTGCCCTGCTCGACGAGTCGGTGCAGCACCTCCAGCAGACGCTGGACGTCGGCGAAGTGCAGGCCGGTCGTCGGCTCGTCGAGGATGTAGAGGGTGCGCCCGGTCGCGACCTTCGAGAGCTCGGTCGCGAGCTTCACGCGCTGCGCCTCGCCCCCGGACAGCGTCGTCGCCGGCTGGCCGAGGCGGATGTAGCCGAGCCCGACGGCGTTCAATGTCTCCAGGCGCCGGCGGATCTTCGGGATGTGCTCGAAGAACTCGACAGCCTCCTCGACGGGCATGTCGAGGACGTCGGCGATCGTCTTGCCCTTGAAGCGCACGTCGAGCGTCTCGCGGTTGTAGCGCTTGCCGTGGCACTGCTCGCAGGGGACGTAGACGTCGGGCAGGAAGTGCATCTCGATCTTGATCTGACCGTCGCCGCGGCAGACCTCGCAGCGCCCGCCCTTGACGTTGAACGAGAAGCGCCCCGCCTTGTACCCGCGCGCGCGCGCCTCCTGGGTCTTGGAGAACAGGTCGCGGATGACGTCGAACAGGCCCGTGTAGGTGGCCGGGTTGGAGCGCGGGGTGCGGCCGATCGGCGACTGGTCGACCTGGATGATCTTGTCGAGCTGGTCGAGCCCAAGGATCGCCGTGTGGCGGCCCGGCCGCGTGCGCGCGCGGTGCAGCCGGTTGGCGACCGCCTTGAACAGCACCTCGTTGACGAGCGTCGACTTGCCCGACCCGCTGACCCCCGTCACGCAGGTGAGCGTCCCGAGCGCGACGCGCACGTCGACGGACTTCAGGTTGTGCTGCGCGGCGCCGCGGATCTCGACGTGGCCCGACGGCTTGCGGCGTGCCGACGGGATCTCGATCACCCGGGTCCCCGCGAGGAACTGACCGGTCAGCGACCGCTTGACGCGCTCGATCTGCGCCGCCGTGCCCTGCGCCACGACCTCGCCGCCGTGCTCGCCCGCCCCCGGGCCCATGTCGATGACGTGGTCGGCGGCGCGCATCGTCTGCTCGTCGTGCTCGACGACGATCACCGTGTTGCCGAGGTCGCGCAGGCGCTCCAGCGTCGCGATGAGCTTGGAGTTGTCGCGCTGGTGCAGGCCGATCGACGGCTCGTCGAGGATGTAGAGCACGCCGACCAGCGACGAGCCGATCTGCGTCGCCAGGCGGATGCGCTGGGCCTCGCCACCCGACAGGGTCGCCGCGGCGCGATCCATCGACAGATAGCCGATGCCGACGTCCTGCAGGAAGCGCAGCCGCTCCTCGATCTCGCGCAGGATCAGCCGCGCGATGTGACGCTCGGTCTCGGTGAGCTGCACCTCATCCAGCCACGTCATCGCCGCGCGCACCGAGAGGCGCGCGAACTCGTGGATCCCCAGGCCGCCGACCAGCACGGCCCGCGACTCCGGCCGCAGCCGTGCGCCGGCGCACGCCGGGCACGGCCGCACGCTCATGTACTCCTCGATCTTCTCGCGCGAGAACTCGCTGTCGGTCTCGCGGTAGCGGCGCTCGAGGTTGGGGACGATCCCCTCGAAGCGCGTCGCGTAGGAGCGCTGGCGCCCGTAGCGGTTGCGGTAGGTGATCTGCAGCGGCTCGCCGTTGGTGCCGCGCAGGAACAGGTCGCGATGCTCGCCGGGCAGCTCACGCCATGGCGACTCGACGTCGATGCGGTAGCGCTCGGCCATCGCCTCGGTGATCTGCTCGTAGTAGCTCGACGAGCTCGCCGCCCACGGCGCGAGCGCGCCCTCGGCGATCGACAGGTCCGAGTCGGGGACGATCAGGTCGGGATCGATCTCGCGCTGGGAGCCCAGGCCCGTGCAGCGCTCGCAGGCGCCGTGCGGTGAGTTGAACGAGAAGATCCGCGGCTCGAGCTCGGGCATCGACGTGCCGCACTTCAGGCAGGCGAAGCGCTCGGAGAACTGCAGTACCTCGCCGGGCGTGCCGTCGCGCGGCAGCAGCTCGATCTCGATGATCCCGTCCGCCAGCGCGACCGCCGTCTCGACGGAGTCCACGAGCCGCTTGCGCACGTCGTGGCGCATGACTAGCCGGTCGACGACGACCGAGATGTCGTGCTTGAACTTCTTGTCGAGCTCGATCGGCTCCTCGAGCAGCTTCAGCTCACCGTTGACCTTCACGCGCGCGTAGCCGTCGGTGCGCAACTCCTCGAAGACCTTGCCGTACTCACCCTTGCGCCCGCGCACGATCGGCGCCAGCACCATGAAGCGCGAGCCCTCCTCGAGCTCCATCACCTGATCGACGATCTGCTCCACCGACTGCCCCGCGATGACCGCGCCGCAGACGTGGCAGTGGGGCCGGCCGACGCGCGACCACAGCAGCCGCAGGTAGTCGTAGATCTCCGTGACCGTGCCGACGGTCGAGCGCGGGTTGCGAGACGTCGTCTTCTGATCGATCGAGATCGCCGGCGACAGCCCCTCGATCGCATCGACGTCGGGCTTGTCCATCTGGCCGAGGAACTGGCGCGCGTAGGCGCTCAGCGACTCGACGTAGCGGCGCTGTCCCTCGGCGTAGATCGTGTCGAAGGCCAGCGACGACTTGCCCGACCCCGACAGGCCCGTGATGACCGTGAGCGCGTCGCGCGGCAGCGAGACGTCGATGTCCTTGAGGTTGTGCTCGCGCGCTCCGGAGACGACGAGGCGATCGTGCTTGGCCACCGCATCATTGTAGAGAGCCGAACAGACGTTCGCCCCAATGTCGGACGTCGGCCGTCGGATAGTCTCGGCGTCATGGCCGAGCGTGTGCATGGCACTGCCTGCCGAGCCCGCGGGAATCGCGCCCACAACACGACGC
>Ga0136625_1000149_pt1 | contig 18598 bp, 17 predicted proteins | sample AntDrymUQ4832306_2_FD_104672 | JGI IMG/M metagenome (GOLD analysis project Ga0136625, IMG submission 104672) | Polar desert sand microbial communities from Dry Valleys, Antarctica - metaG UQ483 (23.06) | ecosystem: Environmental > Terrestrial > Soil > Desert | place: Antarctica: Dry Valley...
GAGCCGCGCACCGCGGTGACCGACACCACGATGCTCCTCGTCGCCAAGGACGGGGAGTGGACGAGGCGGCGGGTGCCGTCGGCGGACTGGGCGCACAACTTTGCCAACAAGAACGGCATCCCGAGCTATGACGCAGCGGTGGTCGGCTACCCCGATCGGATGCGCGAGTACAACAAGCGCAACAAGGGCTAGGCCTGCGCGTTTTCACACGCAACGCCGGAGTGAGAGCCGACGAGCTCTCATCGACGCAAGGTCACCGGTCACCGGAGTCGGTGATGTTGGAGCCGCCAAGTGAGGCCCTGATCCGGTCGGCATGCCGGCGCAGCTCCTCGGCGTCGCAGTCCTGAGGTGAGCTCAACACGAAGGCCTCGACGAGCCCTTGGACCTGCGTGTCCATGCGGGCTCGCACGCCAGGATCCTTGCTCGCGGCGCCGACCTGTTCGACGAGTTCGAGCGTTCGATGCAGCACGCTGGGATGGCCGATCGCGTACAGGCGCATGGCGTCGAGCACCTGGTCCAGCAGGTCGGTCAGCGTGACGATCGGCGCCACCACCCGGAGGTGTCCTTGCTGGTCGTACCGAGACTCGGACGGTGAGCGGCGGCCGGCGAGCCGGATGAGACCAGCTGACAGGTCGTTGAGTGCGTTGATCGCTGTGTACGGGTCGTTCGTGCTGGGAGAAAGCGCCCGAACGGCCATCTCCTCCAACACCAGGGTTGAGAACTCCACGTCCTCATGCGGGCTGCGGGCACGGCCGAGCCGGATGGACTTACGAATCTGGTTCAACAGGGTGTCGTCCACCCGATCTGGTGGCGACAGGACAGCCAGCACGGCGCCTTCAGCTAGATGGTGACCGGGCCGGACTCGCAGTGACACCACCACGTCGTACGAGCTAGCCAGAGCGATTAGTTCCTCGTGGTCGACACTCTGGACGTACCCGGTCTCATGTGCCGCCAATAAGAGACCGTCAGTGTCGAGCCGGTGGGTGGCGACCTTCGCCGCCCCATCAGCCTCCTCGACGTCCGGTGATTCCCCGCGGCTCTGCTCCGGGTAGAGCCGGTCGACAGTATCGATCAGATCTGTCCGGACCTGTTGGGCCAGCGTCCAGACCTGCACCGAATCGCTGATGTGGTGGATGAAATAGACCAGGACCCCGATGGCCAGAACCGCAAGCAGCACCGCCACATTGGTGGCCAGATGCGGGACGAAATACTCCCCGCTGCCGTCGTCGAGGACCCGAATCGAGCGCAGCACCAACAGGCTGTAGAGGAACGTTGCGACGAAGATCCCGAGCACGAACTGGTTGCCGCGGTCGGCCATGAAGTTCCGGACCAGCCGAGGCCCGTACGTCGAGGACGACAGCGCCAGCACGGCGATGGTGATCGAGAACGTGGTGGATGCGACCGTGAGCATCGAGGCCGCGACAGCCCCCAGCAGGTCGCGGCTGCCGGACTCACCCACCCGAGTGATCAGGACACCGAAAGGTCCCAGGTCGACCTCTCCGATCTGCTGGTCAAGGAAGATCAACGTCTCGGCCAGGACGGCGGCAAGAGCGCACAGCACGGCGGGCAGAAACCAGAAGGCTTGACGCAGGCGCGCCCAGCGGCTCATCGGCTGCGGTCGGTGGCAAGCTGGATCAACGTGCGCACGGCCGCCCCGGTGCCGCCCTTGGGTGTGTAGCCCTCGGCTTCGCCGTTGTTGAAAGCCGGGCCGGCGATGTCGAGGTGCGCCCACGTGAGCCCTTCGGGCACGAACTCGCGAAGGAACCCCGCGGCATACGACGCGCCACCCCACGGCTCGGGGTTGTGCTGGCTCAGATCGGCGATCTTCGTCGTCGTGAGCTTCTCCTTGATGTCCTCGGGGATCGGCATCGGCCACATGAGCTCTCCAGCGGCCTCGGCGATCGCGGGCAGGCGCTCGTGCAGCTCCGCGTCGTTGCTGAAGACACCGGAGACCTTGTCCCCGAGCGCGACGACACACGCACCGGTCAGCGTTGCCACGTCGACGAGCAGGTCTGGGCCCTGCGCCGCCGCCGTCGTGATTCCGTCTGCCAGCACCAGGCGGCCCTCGGCGTCCGTGTTGAGCACCTCGACCGTCTTGCCGCCGTACATCGTGAGGACGTCACCGGGTCGCGTCGCGTTGCCCGACGGCATGTTCTCGGCAAGGCAGGTGTATGCCGTCACCCGGATCGGGAGCTCGAGATCGGCGATCGCGAAGATGGCGGCCGCCACGGCGGCTGCCCCGGCCATGTCGCACTTCATGGTGACCATGCCGGTCGCCGGCTTGATCGACAGGCCACCCGAGTCGAACGTGATCCCCTTGCCGACAAGGGCCAGATGGGTGTGCGCACGTCGCGGCTTGTAGGAGAGCGTGACCAGTCGCGGTGGACGCCCCGAGCCCTTGCCGACGCCCATGATGCCGCCGTAGCCCTTGCCCTCCAGCTCTGTGTCGTCCATCACCTTGACGGTGACCTTCGACTGCTTGGCGCGGGCGACCATCTGCTGCGCGAAGGAGTCGGGGTAGAGGTCGTTCGGGGGGACGTTGACGAGGTCGCGCGCGAGGTTGACCGCCTCGGCGACGATCTCGGCGGCAGCCGCAGCCTGCTTGGCGGACTTCGAACGGGCCAGGTCGGTAAGGACGACGATGGCCCCCACCGCGCCGGACTTCTTGGCGAGATAGCGGTCGAAGGCGTAGACGCCGAGCAGGGCGCCCTCGCTGACGGCGCGGACTTGCTCGTCGGTGGACGCGGGCAACGCGTAGGCCACGGTCTGCTTTCCGGCGACGGCCCGGGCAGCTGCGCCGCTGGCCCTGCGGAGCGCCTCGAGCGATACCTCTCCCTCGGGGCCGAGGCCGGCCACGACGACAACGGCGGCCGCTGTGTCGCCTCCAGCGATCTTGCTGACCTGGCCCGGCTCGGGGGAGACGCCCAGGTCGTTCAACGTGGAGAGGAAGTCCCTCCCGAGGGCGGCCCGGGCCACGCCGGTCGATGACGCGGCGACCGATGAGACTCCCTTGTCGCTGCCGTGGACTCCGATGACGAGCGCGTCGGCCTTGGTGCTGGCCGCGGCGGACTTGCTCAGGGTGATGGTGGGCACCGTAGGGGTTCCTTGTCGTCGTCGGCTGGTTGAGCGGGTGACTCTATCTCTTGGCGGGTGGTCTCCTTGTTATAGGTTCGCCTTTGATGGCTGACCAGAGCACCGCCGACCTGTCCACGTCGCCCTTGCACCAGCGACACGTGGACCTTGGCGCCAAGATGGTGGAGTTCGGCGGCTGGTCGATGCCGCTCGAGTACACCGGGTCGGTCAAGGAGCACCACGCCGTTCGTCGGGGCGTGGGGGTCTTCGACGTCAGCCATCTGGGCAAGGCGGTCGTCCGCGGGGTGGGCGCGGCGGCGTACGTGAACGCCTGTCTCACCAACGACCTCGCCAGGCTGGCACCAGGGCAGGCCCAGTACACACTGTGCTGCAACCCGGCCGGCGGAGTCGTCGACGACCTCATCGCCTACCTGCGCTCGGCCGACGAGGTGTTCTTGATCCCCAACGCGGCGAACGCCTCGTCCGTCGTACGCCTGCTCGCTGAGTCTGCTCCTGACGGAGTGCAGGTCGACGATCTCTCCCACGAGTACGCCGTCCTGGCGGTCCAGGGCAGAGCAAGCGACGAGACCCTCGGCGCCATGGGCTATCCGGTCGGCCACGACTACATGTCCTTCGTCGAGGTCGAGCACGCGGGAGCGCCGGTGGTCGTATGCCGGACCGGCTACACCGGCGAACGCGGCTACGAGCTCGTCGTACCCGACGGCGCCGCCACCACCGTATGGGACTCGCTCCTGACCGCCGGAGCCGCGCAGGAGATCGTGCCGGCGGGGCTGGGGGCGCGCGACACGTTGCGGACCGAGATGGGGTATCCACTGCACGGGCAGGACCTGTCTGCGACGATCACCCCCGTGCAGGCCCGGCTCGGCTGGGCGGTCGGCTGGAAGAAGAGCTCGTTCTGGGGCAGCGAGGCCCTGCGCGCCGAGAAGGAAGCCGGCCCGTCTCGGCTCCTCCGTGGCATCGTCTCCGCCGGACGCGGAATCCCTCGCCCACACATGGCGGTGTCGGATGCCGCCGGAGTCAGGATCGGCGAGGTCACGTCAGGGACGTTCTCGCCGACGCGGCGGGCCGGTGTCGGCCTTGCGCTGCTCGACGCGTCTGCCTCCGACGGCGACCAGGTGTCCGTCGACGTACGGGGCCGCCGGGAGCCGTTCACGGTGACCAAGCCTCCGTTCGTCACACCCGGAGTCCGCGCGTCCTGAGCTCCACCAAGATCCGACGCTGAGAGGGTCAGGGCAGCGTGAGAGTCGGATCGTTCCCGCCGGCCCGGGCGTGTCCTGGCGGACGGCCGTGTCCTGGCGGCGTGGTCAGCCAGGGAGGAAGGAGAAGCGAACGGTCCGCTGGGTGTTGTCGGCGTTGAGGTCGACGAGGCACAAGCTCTGCCAGGTGCCGAGGGCCAGCGCGCCGTCGAGCACGGGGATGGTTGCGTACGGCGGCACGAGCGCGGGCGCCACGTGGGATCGCCCGTGGCCCTCGCTGCCGTGCCGGTGCCGCCACCGATCGTCAGCCGGGAGCAGGTCCGCAAGCGCCGCGAGGAGGTCGTCCTCGCTTCCGGCGCCCGTCTCTACGATGGCCAGACCAGCGGTTGCGTGCGGCACGAACACATGCAGTATGCCGTCACCTCTGCCGCGGGAGAAGTCCTCGGCGTCGGCGGTCAGGTCGAGAACGATATCGCGACGGCCGGTGTCGTAGCTGCGGGTCTCACTGTCCATGCACTTCATCTTGCCGGTTTCCCGGTGGACGTGCGTGCTCGCGTGCCTGGCTGACGACGACAGGGCGAGCGGTGGGGATCGGGTCAGGTGAAGTGGGCGCGACGGGCTGTCCGGCGCAGCGCCCCGAGCACCGGCTTGCCCGCAAGCACGACCGCGGTGGCCGTGAGGATGCCTCGGGGCACGTCCCACCCCAGGGACGTGGTGGCCCAGAAGACGGCGTAGCGGTGCAGGTTGGCGGCGACGGGGTCACCGGCGACGTACGTCACCTCGGGCGCGTAGGCGGCGAACGGCCAGAACCAGAGGTTGAGGAGCATGCCGTAGGCGAGCCCGGCCACGATGCTGTACGCCGCCAGGAGCGCGATCTCGCGACGGCCCCGCCACCGCGGAAGCATGCCCGCGAACAGGCCGACCCAGCCGGCGGCGAACATCTGGAACGGCAGCCAGGGCCCGACGCCACCGGTGATCATCGCCCCGGAGAACAAGGTCAGGGCGCCGAGGACGAACCCGAAGCCACGTCCGAACACGCGGGCACCGAGCACGATGACGATGAAGCTCGGCTCCAGCCCGGCGGCGCCGGGGCCGAGCGCACGCAGCGCCGCACCGATCGCGGCAAGCATGCCGAGCATCGCGACGGCCTTCGCGTCCATGCCTCCCGACGACAGCTCGGCGACGACGACCGCGGCCAGCAGGGGCAGCAGTATGACGAAGAACCACGGCGCGTCACCGCCGTGCGACGTGTCGAGCGCCGCGCCGGGACTGACCACGAACGGCCAGGCGTACGCCACCAGACCAACGGCAGACACGATGGCGAGCACTGCCGCGGAGCGAGTCCGCAGTCGCAGCAGCGGAGGTAGCTCTCTGGTGGGGGGCGCCGCGGTCGTCACGGCGTCCTCCCGACAGGTGCAGCGGTCGGCACGCCTTCTCCCGTCACGAGCGGCAACGCCGTCACGGAGTCCTCCCGACACGTGCGGCCAGCCGTCATGACGCCGACCTGGACGCGAGCGCCGCGACGACGTCCGGCACGGTGAGCCAGGCCGCCGGCGCCAGGATCTTGGCGACCTGCGGAGCGAACGCAGGAGACGTAGCCAAGATGTCGGGCGTCGGCCCGTCTGCCACGATCTCACCCTCGGCCATCACCACGACCCGGGATGCCACCTCGGCGACGAGCTCCACGTCGTGGGTGGCGAGCGCTACACCGTGGCCCGATGCGACCAGGCGCCGGAGCACCTCGACGAGTCGGCGCTTGGCGCCGTAGTCGAGCCCTCGGGTGGGCTCGTCGAGCAGCAGCAGTGGAGGAGCAGCCGTCATGACGATGCACAGTGCGAGGATCAGCCGCTGTCCCTCGGACAGGTCGCCCGGGTGGGAGCTTTTCGAGATGTCGGGGGCCAGCTCGGCCAGCAGGCCCGCTGCCGTACCGGGGCTGACGTGGGTATCGGCGTCTGCGAGGACGCACTCGCTGCCGACCGAGTCGGCATACAGGATGTCACTGGGATTCTGCGGCACGAGGCCGACGGCTGCGATCAGCTGCGACGCCCGGCTGCGTGCAGGGTCGAGCTCACCGGCCCTGACGGTGCCACTGGACGGCTTGACCAGCCCGACCATCGCCTTCAAGAGGGTGGACTTGCCGGCGCCGTTGCGTCCCATCACGGCGACGATCTCGCCGGCGTCCAGCCGCCAGGTCATGTCTCGGAGTGCGGGCGTGGCCCCGTAGGTGACAACGAGCCCCCGGATGCTGGCGAGCTCGCGACCGGCGGCTGCGAGTGGAGCATGGCTGGGCGCCACGCATCCAGCGAGCGCGTCCCGCAGCCCGGCCGCGCGGCGGCGCGCGTCCCGCACCGACAACGGCAGCGGGGACCAGCCGGCGGCTCGGCCCAGCTCGACGACAGGCGGGGCAAGGGCTGAGTCACGCATGAGGTCGGCCGGTGAGCCCAGCCGCACTCGTCGTCCGCCTCCGGGCACGAGCAGCATCTGGTCGGCATACTGCACCACCCGCTCCAGCCGGTGCTCAGCGAGTATGACGGTGAGCCCGAGGTCGTGCACGAGCCGTTGCATGGTGGCGAGGACCTCCTCGGCGGCCAGGGGGTCGAGCGCGCTGGTCGGCTCGTCGAGCACGAGGATGCGCGGATGAGTCGTCAGGACCGACCCGATGGCCACCCGTTGCTGCTGGCCACCGCTGAGGGTGGCCAGCGGCCGGTGCCGGACGTCGGCCAGGCCGAGCAGGTCGAGCGTCTCCTCCACCCGCTTGCGCATGGTCGGCGGCGAGATGCCGAGCGATTCCATGCCGTACGCGAGCTCGTCCTCGACGGAGTCGCTGACGAAGCCGGCCACCGGGTCCTGCCCGACGTAGCCGACGACGTCGACGAGGTCGCGGGGGTGGTGGGTGCGCGTGGAGCGTCCGTCGACCACCGCCTGACCCGCCATCGTGCCGCCGGTGAAGTGGGGGACGAGGCCGTTGATGCACTTGAGCAGGGTCGACTTGCCTGACCCGGTCGGGCCGGCCACCAGGCACAGCTCCCCCTCGGGCAGCACGAAGCTGACAGTGTCGAGAGTCGGTGCAGGCGCGTCGTCGTACGTCACGCTCACCCGGTCGAAGACGATCATGTCGCCACCTCCTCGCCAGCAGCGGTCGCCGGCTCGGCGTTCACGGCGCTGGCTGCTCGACGGTCGGGCGGCGGTGGCGCGAGGAAGGCAGGCAGGGCCCCGAGCAGGGCTCCGACGAGCGCTAGCACCGTCACCTGAGGGATGTCGAGCGGGTACGGCGGCACCGCAGCCGCGGGGTCACGGGAGGCGACGACGAAGAACGCCGCGGCGCAGCCGATCCCGGAGGCGACCACCAGCCACTCGGGCAGCGCCCACGGGTCGGGACGGTAGCGGGTCCGTCTGGTCCGGCGGCCACCCACGACGAGTCCGGCTGCAGCCCCGAGACAGCCCGCGCCGAGCATGGGAAGCCCGAGCCAGCCGCTGACACTTGCGTCGAGCAGGCCGTACAACCCGACCGCCACCCCGAGGACCCCACCGAAGACCAGACCGGCCGTCAGCCGCCGAGCACCGACCGCCTCCTCGGTGGTCCGGCCGTAGCCGCGGCTGTCCATCGCCGCCGCGAGCTCCACGGACCGCCCGAGTGCGCCCTCGAGCACCGGCATCGCGGTACGGCGCATGCCCCCGAGGCGTCCGCCGTCATACCCTCGAAGCCGCTGTGCGGAACGGACGCGGACGGCGTCGGCGACCAGTTGGGGGGCGAACGTCAAGGCGACGACGGCGGCGACGCCGACCTCGTAGAGCGCGCCGGGCACCGAACGCAGCAGCCGCTGGGCGCTGGCCAGCGCGTTGGCGGCACCGACACAGCAGATGATGGTGGCGAGCTGGAGCCCTTGGGAGAACGCGATCAGCACCGCCTCCCAGGTGATGAGGCCGCCGAGCTTGAGACCGGCCGCCCAGGCAGGGAGCGGGATCTGGGGCAGGTCGACGATGACGTGGATGCCTTGAGACTGGCTCGACAGCACCGCCTGCAAGACGATGCGGACGGCGATGATGATGAGACCGAGCTTGAGGAACGCCCCGTAGGCATAGGCCCAGGGCGCTCGCGAGCGCCGCGCCATCACCACGAAGCCGGCCATCGCCAGGATGAGCAGACAGAGGATCGGGTTCGTGGTGCGACTCGCGGCGGCACCCAGCGCGATCGCCCACAGCCACCACGCGCCCGGGTGCAGGGGGCGAGCGTAGCCGGGGGAGTCGACAGTCCGCATCGGACGCATGAGGGGCGGATCAGCCCCTGCGACGGCTCACGACGAGGCCACCGACAGCGAGGGCAAGGATTGCTGCGACCGCCAACGCGATGGTCCAGGTGCCGGTGGAGGAGCTGTCGTCCGCTGCCTCGTCGGTGGTGGTGCCGTCCGGCTCAGCCGGGTCGTCGCCCGGCTGGGCCCCGTTGCCTGGCGTCGCCGTCTCCTCCTCACCTGGCAGGACGAGCGCGACCTTCTCGTCCGCGGGAGGCGCCGCGACATCGCTCAGCTGCTCACCGCACCCCGACGAGGGGTACTCGTTGATCCCGCAGATGAAACCGCTGTCGTCGGTGCGCACAGGCGCGACGGTCTGGAGCGCCTGCTGCACGGTGAAGTCCTCCTGAGCGGTCGCGCAGACGCCACGAGGCGCGGGTGCGTTGTCACCGTCTGGAGCGTCGGTCTGTGTCCCGTAGTCGAGCACGAAAGCGATCCGCTTCTCGCCGTCACGGGCCTGCTCGCTGCCGCAGATCGCGTCGAAGTCGCCGTCCGCCCGCGGCGGCCGCGAGTCGGTGCCGACGACGAGCGCCCAGCGGAAGCCGTAGACGTCGCCGTCCTTCGGCAGGCTCTTGGGGTCGTTGGCGCCGACCTCGCTGTAGGGCCATGACGACGTCTTCGTGTCCCACGTGTAGTAACCCCAGTAGGTGAAGCCCTTGGCGAGCGCGTTCTCTGCGCCGGCCGAGGCGAGGACGCCCGACCCCACGAATGCGAACATCGTGGTGAGCAGGATGGCGAGCGCGCGGCGAGTGAGGGCCATCGAAGGGCCTTTCGACGGGGGTCCGCAGACATCCCCGGACCACCTGGTCCGCTGTGCGCGGGCCTGACCGGTCCGGCTCCGTCCCGCAAACCACGGCGGACTGGTGGAGCCGCAGCCCGGGCGGGTGTTCCGGCTCGCGCGGCCGATGATCTCGTCGCGCTTCACGGTTGCGGGTCAGCGCCGGAGTCTCACCGGCTTTCCCCATCTGGGCCAACGGCGAGACGGTGTCACGGCGAGGAGGTGAAAGTCAAAGGGAGCATTTGCGCATCGCCGTAGCGGTGGCACGGTCGCCGACCGTGTCAGGCGCAGGCGGCGCCGACTCTCGCCACCGCATAGGCTCGGTCCCTTGGCATTGACGGGACCGGGAAGGTGGTGACCTGATGCAGCCTCGCTCGACTCGTACGCCGTTGCTCGGCCCTCCGGACAACATGAAGGAGTACCCGATGGCGTGGACCTGGCGGATCGAGACAGGTGGCGGTGAGCCTGTGACGCTCGAGTCCGACGTCCCGGAGTTCCCCTCCCAGAGCGACGCCGAGTCATGGCTCGGTGAGGTGTGGCGCGACCTGGCCGATACCGGCGCCGGGCAGGCAACCTTGGTGGAGGATGACCGCGAGGTCTACGGTCCGATGTCACTGTCGGCCGAGTAGTCCCTTCCCAGCTCCGGCGGGGAGGATCCCACTTTCACATTGCTCGACGAGCCACTCGAGAGTCGAATCTTCGCGGGACGCTAGCGGGAGTTTCCGGGGTAGTTGGATCGTGAGCATGGTCGGCTGACCCCGACAGGGGCCGGAAACTGGCTGTGGCCTGCAGGTATTCGCGTGTTGGTGGTGGACTTTGCTGGTCCGGAAGTGTATTACCCATATATGTCTTCGATCGTGGGTAAGAAGCGTGGGAACCAGACCTACTACTACCTGGTGGAGTCCGCCCGGGTCGATGGCAAGCCCCGGATTGTCGACCAGCAGTACCTGGGCAGTGCCGAGGAGCTGGTGGCCCGACTGACGGATGCCCCAGCGGGGAGCCCGGAGCGCACCCAGCACAAGAAGTTCGGCGACCTGGCCGCGGTCTGGGGTGTCTTGGGGCGGCTCGGCGTCGTCGAGGCCATCGATGCGGTCTGCGGCTCACGCCGAGCCGATGCCGGCGCGTCGGTCGGGACCTACCTGGCGCTGGCGACCTTGAACCGGGTCGTCGCGCCGTGCTCCAAACTGGGCTTCAGTGACTGGTGGGCAACCACCGCTGGGCCGCGGTTCACGAAAGTCTCCGTCCCAGCCACAGACCATCGCCGGTTCTGGGACGCCATGGACGCCCTGGACACCACCAAGCTCGCCGCTGCCGAACGTGCCATCAGCACCGCGATGGTCACCGAGTACGGCCTGGACCTGTCCGCGCTGGCGTTGGACATGACGAACTTCGCGACCTTCATCGACACCGCCAACGACAAGGCCCCGATCGCCCAACGCGGCCACGCCAAGCAGAAACGCAACGACCTGCGCCTGGTCGGGCTCGGCCTGGTGGTGACCCGCGACGGCGCTGTCCCGATCTTGAGCCATGCCTATGCCGGGAACCGTCCCGACGTCACCCAGTTCAGCACCGTCCTCGACGAGTTGACCAGCCGCTACCGCGCTCTACTCGATTACCCCGACGACGAGGCCGGAACTGGCGCGGGCGGTGCGGAATGGCAGGCACCCACGGTGGTGTTCGACGCCGGCCAGAACAGCGCCGACAACTTCACCCACCTCACCGACAGCGGACTGCACTTCGTCGGCTCACTGCCCCCGAGCGACTTCCCTGAACTGCTTGCCGTGACGGCCCGCCGACGCCGCCCTGTGGACCCCGACCGCTTCCCCGGCCTGAGCGCCTACGACACCCGCGCGCTGGTGTTCGGGACCGACCGCAGGGTCGTCCTGACGCACTCACCGAACCTGCACGCCAAGCAGTCCCGCGGCTTCGACCAGACCCTCGCCAAGACCCTGCGGGCCCTGACCGAACTCGCCGACACGCTCGCCCGCGGGAAGACCCGCCGCGACCGCCCCACCGTGCTCGCCAACATCGCCGCGATCACCCGGCCCCGCTGGGTAAACCGCGTCCTGAGCACCGACCTGACCGGCCATGACCCCACCGACTTGCGACTGACCTGGCAGATCAACAACACCGCCCGCAAAGCCCTGGAAACCGAACTGTTCGGCAAACGCCTCCTCGTCACCGACCACGACGACTGGACGGTCAGTGACGTCGTCGTCGGCTACCGCTCCCAAAACGACGTCGAGTCCGGGTTCCGGCAACTCAAAGACCCGCACGTCGTCGGGTTCTCCCCGATGTTCCACTGGACCGACAGCAAAATCCGAGTCCACCTCTTCTACTGCGTGCTCGCCCTCGCCGTCGCGCACCTGATGCGCCGCGAAGCACACCACGCCGGCATCGACCTCAGCGTCCGCGAACTCCTCACGACCCTGAGCGGCATCGAAGAAACCGTCCTGCTCTACCCCACCGGCAGCAAAGGTCGACCCCGAGCCCAACGCATCCTCACCGACCAAGACCCCACACAGCAACGCCTGTTCGAGCTCTTCAACCTCGCCACCTACGCCCCCCGACGCTGAGTTGGGTAATACAACCCCACAGCCCCCACACCCACGCTGACCTGCACGTTTACAACTCACAGCCGCAATAGCCCGGAAACTCCCGCTAGGGCTAGGAGAAGTCGCGGCTTGGGGGCGACTTCGTCAGGGCCGGGTCGCGCTCGATGTCTGGGCCGAGGGCCTCGTCGATGGCAGCCAGTACGTCGTCCCCGAGCTGCTGACCAGACGCCTTGACGTTCTCGGTGACCTGCTCGGGCCGCGACGCCCCGATGATCGCCGACGAGACGGCCGGGTTGGCGAGCACCCAGGCGACCGCCAGCTGCGCCATCGTCATACCGAGGTCGCCGGCGATCGGCCTGAGCAGCTGGACCCGGGCCAAGGTGTCGTCCGTCAGTCGGCCGCTCAGGTCACCACCCCCGGCGCGGGCCTCATCGTCGGCAGCGCGAGAGTCGGTCGGCGGCTGCTCGCCCGGCATGTACTTGCCGGTCAAGACGCCCTGTGCGATGGGTGACCAGACGATCTGGCCGATCCCGAGCTCGGCGCTGGTCGGGACCACCTCGGCTTCGATCACCCTCCACAACATGTTGTACTGCGGCTGGTTGGACACGAACGGGAACCTCAGCTCGCGGGCGAGGGCGTGGCCGGCGCGCAGCTGGTCGGCGGTCCACTCCGAGACGCCGATGTAGAGCGCCTTTCCGGCCCGCACGACGTCGGCGAACGCCTCCATCGTCTCCTCGAGCGGAGTTTCGAAGTCGTACCTGTGTGCCTGGTAGAGGTCGACGTAGTCGGTCTGCAGGCGGGTCAGGCTGCCGTTGATCGACTCGTGGATGTGCTTGCGGGACAGGCCGGTGCTGTTCGGTCCGCTGCCTCCGCTCGGGAAGTAGAGTTTGGTGAAGATCTCGACGGACTCGCGTCGCTGTCCCTCGAGTGCCCGGCCCAGCACCGACTCCGCTCTTGTGCTCGCGTAGGCGTCGGCGGTGTCGAACGTCGTGATGCCGTCCTCCAGTGCCTGTCGGACGCAGGCGTGCGCCTGCTCCTCCTCGACCTGTGATCCGTGGGTGAGCCAGTTGCCGTAGCTGATCTCGCTGACCTTGAGTCCGGATGTTCCGAGGTGTCTGAAGTCCATCCTCCGACCCTACGGGTGCGCCCAACCCCTGCGCTGAGGGGTGGGGTTTGCCGCGCTGAGGGGTTGGGTTGGCCGCGCTGAGGGGTCGGGTTTGCCGCCAGCGGCGGACCGACCCCACAACCGGGCTCAGCTGATCGCTGCCCCGGCCTTGACGCGGGGTTTGGGCAGCCGCAATCGCCGCATCTGCCACGACCGCAGCAGGGTGTACAGGGTGATGCCCTTGGTCTGGTCCGCCCCGAACTTCTCGCGGACGGCGGCCTTGCTGCCCCGCGACATCCGGACCGAGTCGAAGATCATCAGCAAGATCACGGACAGGAACGCGCTGCTGCTGAAGCGGGCAGCCCAGTCGGTGTTGACGTAGACGAGGATGAAGATCAAGAAGAAGATCGGCAGCATGAACTCGCCGATCGTGCGGTGCGAGTCGACGTAGTCGCGGACGAAGCGCTTTACCGGGCCCTGGTCACGCGCCGGGAGATAGCGGTCGTCGCCGCCACTCTCGAGGGCCTGGCGTTGTTGGGCGCGGGCTTCCTTCATCTTCTCGCGACGCTGGACGCTCGCCTCCTTGCGGTTGCGGGGGACGGTGAGCCGCTTCTTGCGGGCGGCCTCGGCCTCCTTGCGCGACGGGGTCGGCCGACCCTTCCCACCGGGCTTGGCCGGCCTCTGCTCGGTGGTCGCCTCCGGCGCCTCCGTCTTGCGTCGACCAAACACCGAGCGTTGCCTGACTTCCTGCCGATCCGTTACGCGTCCGGGGGAGAACGCCGCCTGTGCAGCGGCAGCCTACCTCGGGTGCGTGAGGCCGTAGCCAGCCGGTCAGCGCGCCCCGTAGGGTTGACGGCGTACGGCGAATCGACCGTGCACCGCGGAACTGACGACGAAGGGTGGGGCCGACTCGATGAGCAGCGTCATGCAACGGATCGCGTTGATCTTCCGGTCCAAGGCCAACACGGCGCTCGACGCCGCCGAGGACCCACGGGAGACGCTCGACTACAGCTACACGAAGCAGCAAGAGCTCTTGCAGAAGGTACGTCGCGGGCTCGCCGACGTGGCGACGAGTCGCAAGCGGCTCGAGCTGCAGATGCAACAGCTCGACCAGCAGTCCACCAAGCTCGAGCAGCAAGCACAGCAGGCGCTGGGGTCAGGCCGCGAGGATCTCGCCCGCGAGGCGTTGACGCGCCGCTCAGGTCTGCAGCAGCAGGGGTCCGACCTCGCCGCGCAGCACGCCAACCTCCAGAAGGAGGAGGAGAAGCTGACCACCGCGTCGCAGCGGCTCCAAGCAAAGGTCGAGGCCTTCCGCACCCGCAAGGAGAGCCTCAAGGCCACCTACACCGCCGCCGAGGCGCAGTCGAAGATCAACGAGGCCTTCTCCGGTGTGTCGGAGGAGATGGGCGACGTCGGGATGGCGATCGAGCGCGCCGAGGACAAGACAGCCCAGATGCAGGCGCGGGCGAGTGCCGTTGACGAGCTCATCGCCACGGGCGCACTGAACGACCCGGTCTCGGGCGGCAAGGACGACATCGAGCGTGAGCTCGAGCAGATGTCGGCCACCAGCGACGTCGAGACCGAGCTGGCCAAGATGAAGGCCCAGGTGGGCAGCGGTAGCACGCCGCCCGCCCAGATCGAGGGCCAGGCCTCACAGCCGGCAAAGGAGGACAAGGCATGATCATCCGTATTCTGAGTGAGGGCCAGTTCGACGTCCCTGACGACGCGGTCGACGGACTCAACGAGCTTGATGGCAAGCTCGAGGCCGCGATCGAGGCGAACGACGAGGGGAGCTTCGGGTCAGCTCTCCGGGCCCTGCTCGACCAGGTCCGTGAGCTCGGGTCGCCGGTCGCGCTGGACGCGCTCCTGCCCTCACAGCTGCTGCTGCCGCACGACTCGGCGAGCCTCGCCGAGGTACGGGATCTGCTCAGCGGTGACGGACTCATCCCGGGCTGAGACCAACCTGGTCGGCCGGCGTTGGGCCCCGTTCCACAGCCGATTCCCAGCCTGCCTCGCGCGTTGTCTCAGGAACAATGGAGAGACTTCAGGCGTAGTAACAGACAACAGACGTACAGTCGAGAAGTGAGGCACTGACCCAGATGGCATCGACCAGGTTTCGCAGCGACGCCGGCCTGACCGCCCGCATGTTCTTGGTCATGCTGCTGCTCGGCGGTCTGTACGTCTCGGTAATGGCGGCGATCATCGCGTCGGGGGCCAGTGCCGGCATCGTGATCGTGCTCGCGGCGGCCTTCGGGATCGGGCAGTGGTACTTCTCCGGGACGCTCGCGATGAAGGCCATGCGGGCCCGCGAGGTCAGCCCGAACGAGGCGCCGGAGCTGCACGGGATGATCGACCGGATGTGCGCGCTCGCCGACATGCCCAAGCCGCGGGTCGCCATCGCCGACACCGACGTGCCGAACGCCTTCGCCACCGGTCGAAGCCCCGACCACTCAGTCGTGTGCGTGACGACCGGGATCATGCGCCGCCTCGATGCCGACGAGCTCGAGGGTGTGCTTGCCCACGAGCTGTCCCACGTGGCCCACCGTGACGTGCTGGTCATGACGATCGCCGGGTTCCTCGGCGTTGCCGCAGGTCTCGTGATCCGCTGGGGCATGCTCTTCGGTGGCGGGCGCAGGGACGGCAACAGCGCACCGTTCATCGTGATCTGGCTCGGAAGCATCGTCGTCTACATCATCTCCTTCCTGCTCACCCGGGTGCTCAGCCGCTACCGCGAGATGTCCGCCGACAGGTCAGGTGCGTACCTGACCGGCAAGCCGTCCGCGCTGGCCTCCGCGCTCACCAAGATCACCGGCGACATGGCACGCATCCCGTCACGCGACCTTCGTGAGGTGCAGGGCGCCAACGCCTTCTTGTTCGCGCCAGCCATCAACGGGAAGTCGATCAGCGCGCTGTTCTCGACCCACCCGTCGCTCGAGCAGCGGCTGGATCAGCTGGCGAAGATCTCCTCCGACCTGTCCCGCCCCACGAGCTAGCCAGCGACGACAGGTGGCGGCATACCACCGCGTGCAGGCGGCGACGGGTGGCGGCCTGTCATCATGTGCAGGCGGCGACGGGGGGCGACCTGTCATCACGTGCAGGCGGCGACGGGCGGCGACCTGTCATCACGTGCAGGCGGCGACGGGCGGCGGCCTGTCATCATGTGCAGGCAGCGACAGGTGGCGGCATACCACCGCGTGCAAGGATTCACTGTGAGCTTCTTCAAGAACATCTTCGGGCGAAGCGAGCCGCCGAAGGCCAACCTCGACAACCTGTTCGCCGTTCCGTCGGCCGCGATCACCCTCGAGGTGTCGGCTGGTTTCAAGGCGACGGGAGTCGCATCCGTGTGCTACCGCCAGGCCGAGGGTGGCGCGTTCGCGACCGCCCAGGCCGACGTCCAGGAGCTGCTCGACGCCGACGGCGGCCCCAAGGTCGAGCGCACGACCGACAAGTTCGGCTTCACCTGGCTCGTGTGCCGCCAGGAGCCGACCGAGCTGGCCGAGCTCGTCACGGAGCTCCACGCCGTCAACGCGTCGTTGGAGAACGCAGGCTTCGGGCCCTCCCTGCTCTGCACCCTCGTCGCCTTCGAGGACGCGGCGGACCGCGCGCTGGGGCTGGTCTACCTCTACAAGCAGGGCACCTTCTATCCCTTCGCACCCAAGGTGGGCCAGCAGCGCGACAACACCCTGGAGCTGCAGATCCGGGGGCTGCTCGGCGACGACCTGACGATCGAGCCGGAGCTCGGTCGCTGGCTGGCCATCTGGGGCGCCCCCGGCCTCTAACCTCGGCCGTCGCACCTCACCCCACCCCGCCCCAGGATGAGACGGGGTTTGCGATGTAAACAGCGCAGATGGCTTGTTCACACGGCAAACCCGCGATGTAGACCAGGGGCTTGCGATGTTTACCTGGCAAACCTGGAGCATGCCGACCTACGTCGCCGGGGGCGGGCAGGGCTACGACGCTGCACGACTCCACCCGGGGAGGTCGAGGCGGTAGAGGACGTGCGGCCGAAGGGGGCTCCCGGCAGCGACCTGCGGGTGGTCGACGCTGGCGATGTGCGTCATACCCAGCCGCTCCATCACCGCGATCGACCGCTCGTTGACCGCAGCCGTCAACGACCACACCGCGTCGAGCCCGACCTCGCCGAAGGCGACAGCCAGCGCCGCCCGCCCAGCCTCGGTCGCGTAACCCCGCCCCCACGCCGAGCGCGCCAGCCGCCAGCCCAGCTCGGTCCCTCCTTCGCCGGGCAGTCCTGGCGGCATCGGGTTGAGTCCGGTGAACCCGACGAACTCGCCCGTGCCGGCGACTTCGAGCGCCCACAGCCCGAAACCTTCGAGCTCGAACCGCCGCTCGATCCGCTCGACCAACGCATCGCTCTCCCCCCGCGTCAGCGGTGTCGGGAAGTACCGCATCACCTCGGGGTCGGCGTTCATCGCGGCGAACGGCTCGCGATCGGCTGCCCGCCACCGGCGCATGAGTAGGCGCTCGGTGCGCGGCCCGATCAGCCCGGACGGGTCAGTGGTCACGGCTGGATCGTAGGACTATGGCGGGGTTTGCGCTGTGGACGGTCCAGATGGACTGTTTACAGCGCAAACCTGCGATGCAGACCAGGGGTCTGCGATGTTTACATCGCAAACCGGCCGGGTGAGCCTCCACCCGTGGAGCACCGAGAGGGCGGCGCGCACCGGGCGCCGGTGTAGCAAGGCGAGGCACTACCGCGGCCTGTCTCGGCGTGGGCGAGCTGAGCAGACCACGGAGTCTGACGGGGTATATGTCACGTGATCTATCTCCTTCGTGACGAGCTCGTCGGAGCCTGACTTGCGGAAGTAGCGGAACACGTCGACCTCGAAGCCGCGGTAGCCGGTGTTGGCCACGCAGGTGTCCTTCCGGTCATACCGGGTCCGGGGCGGGGTGAAGTCGTACCGCTCCGAGACGCCTGCGGTGATGTCCCAGTACTTGGTGCTGTACATCTCGACGTGCATCTCACCCGGGGTCGACACGGTGGCCGGCACGACCCAGGCGTTGATCAGGACGCCGTACGGGGTGTCGTCGCTGAACTTGAGGTCGACAGTCGGGAACGCCACGGTCGCCTCCCGCCCGAGCGGGTAGCGGTCGATGTAGAAGCTGTGCGGCTTGTGCTCGACGTCCTCGAGCCCGGCGAAGAAGGCCGCGTTGTACGTCGTGGTGACGACCTGCGACACGCCGCCACCGAGCTCCTCGGCGAAGACGCCGTTGCTGATGATGAAGCCCTTCACGAAACCGTTGGCCACTGTGCGCTCGCCCACCGTCTCGTTGAACGAGAAGGTCTCCCCAGGCGTCAGGACCGTGCCGTCCATCAGCTCGGCAGCCCTGCCCTGGTTGATGTTGCGGTACTCGGCATAGGGGTAGTAGGTGACGAAGTCGCTCACCCGCTCCTCGATCCCCAGCGCCCGGGCGTCTGACGTCGTGAAGTCGGCCTGGGCGGTCGAGGTGCCTGCCTCGGCTGTCCTCGCCTGTCCCGACTCGGTGAGGACCGAGAGGATCGCATCGGCGACCTCCTGCGGCTCTAGCACGACACCTGGCTTAGCCGGTATGACGACGGGGGA
>Ga0136625_1000150_pt1 | contig 18578 bp, 21 predicted proteins | sample AntDrymUQ4832306_2_FD_104672 | JGI IMG/M metagenome (GOLD analysis project Ga0136625, IMG submission 104672) | Polar desert sand microbial communities from Dry Valleys, Antarctica - metaG UQ483 (23.06) | ecosystem: Environmental > Terrestrial > Soil > Desert | place: Antarctica: Dry Valley...
GTGCGAAAGAAGCCGAACTGGTCCTGCAGGTCGGCGGCCTGCGCGCTGGCGTCCTGCGCGCCGGTGCGGACGGTCACGGCCTCGCTCTGCAGCGCCGCCCTGACACGCCCGCGCAGCAGCGGCGGGCTGACGCCGTCGGCAGCCGACACGGAGATTCCGCCGACCCGGCCGCGCTGACCGGTCAGCGCCTGGGCCGCCGGCAGCGTGGCGATCGCGACGGGGAACCCGGCGATCGAGGCCTGCTCGCCGAAGCGCGCCGCGCCGACGAGGGTGAACCGGCGGGCGCCCTCGTCGCCGACGATCGTCACGGAGTCGCCGAGCTCAAAGCCCTCGCTGTCGACGGTGTCGCTGTCGAGGGCGATCTCGCTATCCGTTCGCGGCGTCCGGCCGTCGACGAAGCGAAACTGCTCGAAGGGCTGGGGTTGTAGCGAAGAGACGAAGGTCTGCCCGGCGACCGGATCCCCGTCGCGGTCGCGGATCGACACGTCGCCGAAGATGCCGGCCGCCGCCGCCGCGACGCCGTCGACCGCGCGCACCCGCGCCACGAGACCCTCGTCCAGCGGCGGCGGATCGGCGAAGAAGTCGTCGTCGACCTTGCGCGGCGAGACGGTCACGTCCGTGCCGCTGTTGGCCTGCTCGAAGACCTCGGTGAAGGAGCGGTCGATCGTGTCGGTCAAGATGTAGGTGCCGGCGATCATCGCCACGCCCAGCACGACCGCGAGCGCGGTCAGCGCCGTGCGCAGCGGGCGGGCTCGCAGACCTCGCAGCGCGACGCGTCTCACGGTCCGACCGCCTTCATGACGTCGAAGATCTCGTCGGCCGACCCGGCGCGGCCGTCATGCGCGACGCGCCCGTCGGCGAGCACGATCAGGCGGTCCGCGTAGGCCGCCGCGCCGGCATCGTGGGTGACCATCACGACGGTCTGCTCGAACTCGTCGACGGCGCGGCGCAGCAGCCCGAGCACCTCGGCCGAGGAGGCCGAGTCCAGGTTGCCGGTCGGCTCGTCGGCGAAGACGACGGCGGGCTTGGACACCAGCGCCCGCGCGACCGCGACGCGCTGCTGCTGGCCACCGGAGAGCTCCGCCGGGCGGTGCGTGCGGCGATCGGCCAGGCCGATCGTCTGCACGAGCGACTCCAGCCATGCGCGATCGGGCTTGCGCCCGGCGATCGTCAATGGCAGCACGAGGTTCTCCTCGGCGGTCAGCACCGGCAGCAGGTTGAAGGCCTGAAAGACGAAGCCGACGCGGTCGCGGCGCAGCTTCGTCATGCGCTTGTCGTCGAGGCTGGAGATGTCGACCCCGTCGAGCGACACCGTGCCGCCGGAGGGTTGGTCGAGGCCGGCCATCAGGTGCATGAGCGTCGACTTGCCCGAGCCCGACGCCCCCATGATCGCCGTGAACGCTCCGCGCGCGATGTCGATGCTCACGCCCGCGAGGGCGTCGACGGCGGCGGGTCCCTCGCCGTAGCGGCGATGCAGGTCGGTCGTTGAGACGATCGTGGCGTCGGCGGTCATGCGGTCAGGATGTCAGCGCCCCGACGCGGCCGTCTATCGGGGATCTCACGTAGGGAACCGGCCATCGGCCGGCCCTGGATGCTGCGCGCGCCCTTCGCCTACTCCGCGCCGACCGCCCGCGCGATCTCGTGGTATGCCGCCACGGGGTCGGGGGCGTTGAAGATCGCCGAGCCCGCGACGAACCAGGTCGCTCCGGCCTCGGCACACTGCGCGCCCGTCTTCGGGTTGACGCCGCCGTCGACCTCGATCGCCGCGCCGGGGCCGAGCATCTCGCGGACACGGCGGATCTTGTCCAGCTGGCCGGGCATGAACGCCTGTCCGCCCCAGCCCGGGTTGACGGTCATGATCAGCGCGAGGTCGATGTCCTGAACCTGGGCGAAGTGCTCTGGCGGCGTGCCCGGGCAGACGGTGAGCCCCGCCTTGCAGCCGAGCTCGCGGATCTTCGACAGCGTGAAGTCCAGGTGCGGCGTGGCCTCGACGTGGATCGTGATCCCGTCCGCGCCGGCCTTGGCGAACTCCTCGACCTGGCGCTCGGGGCGCTCGATCATGAGGTGCACGTCGAGATAGGCCTCGTCGGGCAGCGCGTCGCGCAGCGCCGAGACGACCATCGGGCCGAAGGTGATCGGCGGCACGAAGTGGCCGTCCATGACGTCGCAATGGATGACCCGGCAGCCCTCGTCCATGATCTCGCGGACGTGGGCGCCGAGCCTGGCGAAGTCCGCCGACAGGATCGACGGTGTGACGTGACGTTCAGACAGAGGCATTAGATCTCCTGCAGCATCGATGCTGCGCAGGCGTTACAGGACATGACCGACGTCGTGGACATCCGCACGATCGTCGAGTGCTCGCCGCAGTTCGGACAGATCGAGCACAGCTCGAAGCGATGCAGGCAGTACACGCAGCGATAGCGGCCGGCGAGGTTCGTGGGGCGCAGCCAGGGCTCCTTGCAGTTCGGGCACGTGGGGCCGAGGTCGACGGTCAAGGTTCTGCATCCTTGCGCATCGCGCGGTCAGGCGATCAGGCGGGCGATGTAGAAGCCGTCCGTGCGCTCGCGGTGGGGCAGCAGCAGGCGCTCGGACTCCGGCGTGCGTCCCGTGCCAGCGACGAGCTGCTCGTTCTCGCCCGGCGACAGCGTGCAGGTCGAGTACACGAGCGTCCCGCCGGGTCGCAGCGCGGCCAGCCCCGCCCCGAGGATCCGCGACTGCGCGATCGCCATCGTCTCGATCGCCTCGGGCGTCATGCGCCAGCGCAGGTCCGGATGGCCCTGCAGCGTGCCCAGCCCGCTGCACGGCGGGTCGACGAGGACGCGGTCGAAGGGCTCGGTCGTCGTGAAGCGCGCGGCGTCGCCGACCTCGACGGTGACGTTCGTCGCGCCCATCCGCTCGCAGGTGCGGTGCAGGGCACGGGCGCGGCCGGCATGGCGCTCGACGGCGACGATGGCGCCGGTCGCTCCCATCAACGCGGCGAGGTGCGTCGTCTTGCCGCCGGGCGCGGCGCACAGGTCGAGCACGCGCTCGCCGGGCTGCGGGTCGAGCACGCGCGCGACGAGCATCGAGGCACGAGACTGTGTCGCATAGGCGCCGGAGCGCCACAGCTCGTGGCCGTGGGCGTCGAAGGGGCCGCCGACGACGAGGCCCTCGGGCAGCTCGGCGGCGAGCGTGGTCTTGACGGGAAGCGCCGCGACGAGTGCGTCGCGCGTGGTGACCAGGGCGTTGGCGCGCAGCGCGACCTCGGCGGGCTCGTTGCCGCGCCGCAGCAGCGCGCGGGCGTCCTGCGCGCCGAAGGCCTGCCACCACATCTCCACCAGCCACGGCGGATGGGAGTGCGCGACCGCGGCCCCGGCGGGCGTGTCGTCGGAGGGCAGCCGCGGCAGCTCGCGCGTGGCGCGGCGCAGCACGGCGTTGACGAGCTTGTGCCCGCCGCCGTGGCCGGCCTTGGCCAGCTGGACGCTCTCCCCCACGATCGCATGGGCGCCGCCGCCGTCGAGGTAGGCGAGCTGGTAGATCCCCAGGCGCAGTGCCGCGAGCGTCGCCGCATCGAGCTCTGCGACCGGGCGCGCGAGCTGCTCGATCATGTGGTCGAGGCTGAGCCGGCGCTGCACCGTGCCGAACGCGAGCTGCATCGCGAAGGCGCGCTCGCGCGCGTCGAGGTCCCGCGCCTCGCGGTGAAACGCGCGGTCGGCGTAGGCGCCCTGCTCGAAGACGCGGCGCACGACGGCGAAGGCGGCGCGGCGAGCGGGGGTGACTACGGGCGTCGCGACTACCAGAGGACCGGCACGTCGTAGTCGGCTATCGCCGCATTGCCAGAGACGATCGTCGCCCGCTCGGTCAGCGCCTGCGAGACGAGCAGCCGGTCGAACGGGTCGCGATGGTGATGCGGGAGCCGTTCGACACCCGCCGCATGCTCCAAGCTGACCGGCAGCTTCTCGGCATCGCTCTCGATGACGTCCGCGACGAAGGTCATCGGGACCTCCAGCTTGCCAAGCGCGCGCTTGATCGCAACCTCCCACACCACTACGGCGCTGACGATGAGCTGGTCGGAAGGGTCCTCGAGCTGTTGCTCGGCCCGGGAGCCGAGCCCATCCTCGCCGAGCAACCAGGCGAGCACGATGTGCGTGTCGAGCAGCAGCTCAACGCATGCCGAACGCTTCGGCGATGTCATCGGGCAGCTCGTCGAAATCGTCAGCGATCACGATCTGACCGCGGTACTTGCCGCGCAGAGCCGCGAACGAGCTCATCGGTGCGACCGGGACCAGCTGCGCGACCGGCGTTCCATTCCGGGTGATCGTGATCTCCTCACCCGCGCGCGCACGCTCCACGAGCTGGGAGAGCTTCGTCTTCGCTTCGTGCATGCCGACCCGGCTCATAGCGAACAGGCTAGCACGGTTAGCTAGCCTAGCTAACCTCCCGTTTCGCGCGACCTAACCGCGGGCAGGCCGCGCCCGCGCAGATATGCCGCGGCATCCATCGGCCGCTTGCCCGCGGGCTGGACCTCCAGCAGCTCAAGGCCACCGAGCAGCAGTCGCTCTCCCTCGGCGCGCAGCGGGCCGGTCACGTCCGGCGCGGCCACGGCGGCTCGCAGCACGCCGAGAAACGAGCCGTCGGCCAGCTCGGCGCGCGCACCGATGTGCGGCGTCAGGGCGCGAAGCACCCGGTCGTTGACGGCGGCGGTGGCGGCCGGATCCAGCGTGCGGTCCGCGGGCGCGATCTTGTCGGCGTAGGTGACGCCCTCGTCGGGCTGCCCCACGGCCGCGGGCCGCTCGTCGAGGGTCCGCATCAGCAGCTGCGCTCCCAGCATCATGAGCCGCGCGGCGAGCGTGCCGTACGTGTCGTCTCCATGGATCGGCTCGGTCGCGCAGAGGTAGACCGGGCCGGTGTCCAGGTCCGCCTCGGTGCGCATGATGCAGACCCCGGTCTGCTCGTCACCGGCCATCATCGCCCGCTCGACGGGCGCCGCTCCGCGCCAGCGCGGAAGCAGCGACGGATGCACGTTGAGCAACTCCTGCTCCGCAAGCAGCTCCTCACGCAGCAGCGCTCCGAAGGCGCAGACGCAGACGTAGTCCGGCCGCGCCGCCGCGATCCGCGCGCGCGCGTCGTCGTCGTTGACGTTCTCCGGCTGAAAGAGCTCGAGGTCCAGCACGCGCGCGGCATCGGCGACCGCCGGCGCGCCGAGCCTGCGCCCGCGACCCGCGGGCCGGTCGGGGCGCGTCACCACAAGCTGCGGCCGGTGCTCGCTTGCGGCAAGGCAGCTCAGCACCTCGGCGGCGAAGTCCGACGTGCCGAGAAAGACGGTCCGCACGGTGGCTACGCCACGCCGGCGGCCTGCTCGGCCTCGCGCAGCGCGCGCATCGCGGCCTTGCGCTGCTCGCGCGTGGTGCGATCGAGGATCAGCACGCCGTCGAGATGATCGATCTCGTGCTGGATCACGCGCGCCTCCAGGCCAGTGGCCTCGATGACGAGCTGCTCCCCGTACTCGTCGCGGGCGCGTACGAGCACGGCGATCGGTCGCTCGACCTCGACGTGGACGGCGATCAGGCTGAGGCAGCCCTCCTCGCTGATCTCCTCGTCGCGGCTTGACCACCGCACCTCCGGGTTGACGAGCGCGACGATCGGGCTGTCGGGTTCCACGCGGTAGACGAGCAGCCGGTGCGACACGCCGACCTGCGGCGCCGCGAGCCCGAGGCCCAGCGCGTCGTGCATGAGCGTCTGCATCCGCAGCACCTCCTCGCGCAGCGTGCCGTCGAATCGCTCGACCGGCCGGGCCTTGGTACGCAGTACCGGGTCTCCGAGCTGGCGAACATGGGCCAGCGCCGCCCTGCGGCGGGCGAGCACCTCGGGATCCAGCTGCGCTACAGGCTCGCGCTCCTGCTCCTCGGGCCCGGGATCGGGCTGCTGTTCACCGGCGACGGCCATCGCCGTCCAGTCTAGATCGACGCTCATTGTGGATCGACGTCGACGCTGTAGGCGACGCCGCGGCGCGTGCGATCGGCGGCGACCTCGTCGACCGCGGCTCCGGCGGCGCGCACCGCGCCGGCGCGGTCGCCGGCCTTGATGACAAGCTGCTCGCGCTCGCGCCCGCGCAGGCGAAACAGCGGCGCGGGGCCCAGCACCTGTGCCGCGTCGATCTCGCCGAGCGCGGCGCGCAGCGCCAGCGCGGCGCCACGCACCGCGGCGGCCTCGGGCGCCGAGCAGACGATCCGGATGAGGCTCGAGAACGGCGGGTAGCGCAGCGCCTCGCGGCGCTGCAGCTCGGCCGCGAGGAAGCCGTCGGCGTCGTGGTGGGCGGCGGCGACGATCGACGGCGCGTCGGGCGAGAGCGTCTGCACGAGCACCCGCCCGCCGGCCGGCCCGCGCCCGGCACGGCCGGCGAGCTGGGTGACGAGCGCGAACGTCCGCTCCTCCGCACGGAAGTCGGGGAAGCGCAGCGTGCCGTCGGCGTCGACGACGAGCGCCAAGGTCACGTCGGGGAAGTCATGGCCCTTGGCCACCATCTGGGTGCCGACGAGGATCCCGCGCGGCGCGGCCTCGAAGCGGCGCAGCAGCGCGCCCGCGTCGGCGACGTCGGCGTCGAGGCGAAAGACCTCGTGGCCGATCTGCTCGAGGTCATGCGCGAGGCGCTCGGTGCCGGCGCCGTGACGGGCGACCGACATCGACCCGCACTGCACGCAGCGCGCCGGCATCCGCTCGCGGTGGCCGCAGTGATGGCAGGCCAGACGGCCCTGCGAGCGGTGCAGCACGAGCGCGACGTCGCACTGCGAGCACATCCACGCGTGCCCGCACGAGCGGCAGTCGACGAAGTTCGACCAGCCGCGGCGGTTGAGCAGCACGATCGACTTCGAGGCGTCGACGAGCGCGTGGCTTGAGTCCGGGTGCAGCGCGCCACGCGTCTCGCGCATGTCGACGACGCGCACCGGCGGCAGCGCCTGGCCATCGACGCGCGCGGGCAGCCGCACCCTGCGCAGTGCGTGCACGCTCTCCGGACGCGGCGTCGCGCTGCCCGCAAGCAGCAACGCCCCGGCCTGTCGCGCGCGCCGCGCGGCGACCTGCCGCGCGTCGTAGCGCGGATCGCCCTCGTGCTTGTAGGACGCGTCGTGCTCCTCGTCGAGCACGATCAGCCCGAGGCGCTCGATCGGGGCGAACACCGCCGAGCGCGGGCCGATGCAGACGCGTGCCGCGCCGCTGCGCAGCCGCGTCCACTCGTCGTGGCGCTCGCCGGCAGACAGCCGGGAGTGCAGCACGGCGACCGTGTCGCCGAAGCGGTCGGCGAAGCGCGAGACGATCTGCGGGGTCAGCCCGATCTCGGGAACGAGCACGATCACGCCGCGCCCCGCACGCAGTGCGGTCGAGGCGGCGCGCAGGTAGATCTCGGTCTTTCCCGAGCCGGTGACGCCGTGCAGCAGCAGCGCCTGCGGGTCGGGCGTGCGCAGCCGCTTTTCGATGACGTCGAGCACCTGCGCCTGGGCGCCGGTCAGCGGCGGAGGCTGCGCGCGGCGGGCGCCGACGGCGTCATGCGTGACGTGGCGGCGCACCGCCTCGCGCCGCAGCTCGACGAGCCCGCGATCGGCGAGGCGGCGCAGCGCCGGCAGGTCGCCGCCGGCCTGCCGGCGCCCGCTCTCGCGCAGGCTGTCGAGCAGCGTGCGCTGGCGCTCTGACAGCGGGCGACCCGCCAGGTCGCCCCCGGAGGGTTCGGTTGCGACCGCCCACCAGGCCAGCTTCGCGCGTGCGCCCGGCGGCGGCGAGACGAGCGCCAGGGCGCGTGCCGGCGTCGAGCAGTACTCGGCGGCGATCCAGCCGGCGAGCTCGACGAGCTCGGGTGGCAGATCGTGGTCCAGGACGCGCCGCGGGGCGGCCAGCCGGTCGTCGGGAAGCTCGGAGCGGTCGGCGACCCCGACGACCACGCCGACGACGTCGCGGTGACCGAAGGGCACCACCAACACCGACCCGACGCCGACGCCGTCAGGGCACAGATAGTCAAACGGCCCGCGGAGCGCGCGAGCCGTCGTGATCGGCTCGACCTTCGCGACCGCTGGCACCGGCCTAGTGTGGCTCACGCCCCGGCGCGCCGGCCACTGGTCGCGTTCTTGCCGCGTCGCGCGCCGCGTCTGCCTACCATCGCAGGCCATGTCCGACCCGTCCGCGCCGCGAAGGCAAACGCGCAACAGCGACCTGTCGTCGGCGGCGCCGCGCGTCGCCGAGATCGTCGCCGCCGCCGAGCTGGCCGCTGAGCAGATGCGAGCGCACGCCGAGCAGCGCGCGTCCGAGCGCATCGCCGAGGCCGACCGAGCGGCCGCGATGCGCGTCGACGCGGCCGACGCGGAGGCCTCGGAGCTGCGCGGAGAGGCCACCCAGCAGGCCCAAGCGGCACACGACAAGGCCGCCCGAGACGCACGCGAGGTGCTCAGCGAGGCTCGCCGGGCCGCGCGCGAGGTGCTGCACGACGGCGAGCAGATCAGCGGCCATCTACGCGAGCTGGGCGACGCGCTGCGCGTCAACGCCGAGCGGCTGCTGCGCGACATCCGTCTCGCACACGCCGAGCTGACCTCGCGCCTGGACCAGGCCGAGCCGCAGACCGACGACGACCACCGCTACGAGCCGAGTCCTCCCCGCGCCGAGCGCTCGACCGAGCTCGACGTTCCCGAGTTCATCCCGCGCAGCATGAGCTGACCGAGGCGGACGACGACGCGACGTTGGACGGTTTCCATCCGGTATACGAACTAGTGTTCGTACCGATGGAACTCACGACCAGCCAGAAGGGCGGCGTCGCCGAGCTGAAGATCGCCGTCGAGGCGGCGGATCTCGGCATCGACGTCTACCGCCCGATGATCGACGGTGCGCGCTGCGACCTCATCTTCGACACCGGCGCGCGGTTGTTGCGGATCCAGTGCAAGTGGGCGACCCGCAACGGCCTCGTCATAGCTGTTCGGCTTCGAACGAGCCGGCACACCCCGTCACGTGGCTATATCGCCACCACCTACGACGCAAGTGAGATCGATGGCATCGCGGCGTACTGCCGCGAGCTCGACCGCTGCTTCTTCCTGCCGATAGCGGAGTTCGAGCGCCGCACGTTCGCACACCTGCGACTGGGCCCGGCGCGAAACGGCCAGCTCATCGGTGTTAAGATGGCCGAGGATTACCCGTTTGGGGCTGTAGCTCAGCTGGGAGAGCGTTCGGCTGGCAGCCGAAAGGTCAGGGGTTCGAGCCCCCTCAGCTCCATTCGATGATCGGCGGTCTAGCCCGCTCGCAACGCGGGCGCACTTGAGCAAGGTCCCTTGGCCGTCTTGCCGTTGACGGCCTCGATCAGCCGGGAACGGACTCCAGGGCCCGCGACGGGACCTCGCCCCACAGCTGCTCGAGGCGATAGAAGTCGCGCGCGTCGGGGGTGAAGATATGCACGACGACGTCGAGGTAGTCCATGAGGATCCACGTCGCCTCGCGCACGCCCTCGACGCGTCGCGGCAGCAGGCCGTGATCGTCCTTCAGGCTCTGGTGGATGCCGTCGTGGATGCCCTTGGTCTGGCGCGCGGTGTTGCCCGAGCAGACGACGAAGAAGTCCGTGTAGCCGAGCACCTCGCCGACGTTCAGCGCGACGATATCGGCGGCCTTCTTGTCGGCCGCGAGGGTCCCGATCGTCTTGGCGAGCTGTTCGGGGGTCATGATCGGTAGAGCCCTTCCTGGTCGATGCGCTCGGCCACGGCGTCGGGGACGAGATAGCGGATCGGATGGCCGCCGGCCAGGCGCCGGCGGATCAGCGACGAGGAGATGTCGATGCGCGGCATGTCGAAGAACCGCGGGGCCGCGGCACGCGGGAAGGCCTCCTCGAGGCGTTCGACGATGTCGCGCCGTGCGACGCCCGAGCGCTCGGCCACGGCGAGCGTCGCCAGCCCGAGGACCGCCTCGGGCTCGTGCCAGGCTGCAAGCCCGAGGGCGATGTCGCCTCCAATGATGAAGGTCAGGTGATCCTCCGGGTCGCGCGCATGAAGCTGACGCAGCGTATCGACCGTGTACGACGGACCCCCGCGCTCGGTCTCCAGATCGCACACCTCCAGGCGCTCGTCGCCGGCGACCGCCAGGCGGCAGAGCTCCAGGCGCTTGGCGGGGCCCGGATCCATCGGGCTGTCCTTGTGCGGGGGTACGGCGACCGGCGTCAGCAGCACGCGATCGAGCGCCAGCTGCGCGGCGGCCTCCGACGCGCAGACGAGATGAGCCAGGTGCGGCGGGTTGAAGGTGCCGCCGAGAAGCCCGACGCGTGCCACCTAGTGGTCCTTCCGGCAAGTACCCGCACGCTTGGATCGACTACTGACCGGAAGAACCACTACGGCCGCACATGACCGTCGCCGGCGACGACGTATTTGAACGTGCACAGCTCGCGCACGCCGATCGGCCCGCGCGCGTGCAGCTTCTGGGTCGAGTTGCCGATCTCCGCGCCCATCCCGAACTCGCCGCCGTCGGTGAAGCGCGTCGACGCGTTGACGTAGATGCAGGCGGCGTCGACGCCGCGCTCAAACGCCCGCGCGGCGGCGGTGTCGCGCGTCACGATCGCCTCGGAGTGCCCGGAGCCGTGGGCGTTGACGTGCTCGATCGCCTCCTGGACGGAGTCCACGACCCCGACCGCCAGCACGAGCGCGAGAAACTCCGTGTCCCAGTCCTCGTCGGTGGCAGCGACGAGCGACGCAGCGAGATCGCCGGCCAGCGCCCGCGCGCGGCCGTCGGTGCGCAGCTCGACGCCGTGATCGCGCAGGGCGCGCAGCGCTCGCGGCAGGAACTCGGGGGCGACGGACGAGTGCACGAGCAGCGTCTCGGCGGCGTTGCAGACGCTCGGCTTCTGGACCTTCGCGTTGACGACGATCGCCTCGGCGGCATCGAGGTCGGCGCTCGCGTCGACGTAGACGTGGCAGTTGCCCGATGCCGCGTAGATGACGGGCACCGTCGCGACGGCCTTCAGTGCGGCCTTCAGGCCCTCGCCACCGCGCGGGAAGATCAGGTCGACGACGCCGTCCTGGGTGGCGAGCTCGGCGAGCTCCTCGCGCCCGCCGCCCGCGACGAGGCCGATCGCGCCGTCGGGCACGCCCGCGCCGGATGCGGCCTCGGCGGCGATCTGGGCGAGCACGGCGTTTGAGTGCGCCGCCGACGACGAGCCGCGCAACACGACCGCGTTGGCGGACTTCAGGCACAGCGAGACGGCGTCGATCGTGACGTTCGGCCGCGCCTCGTAGACGACCGCGACGACGCCGAAGGGCACGCGCAGCATGCGCACGTCCAGGCCGTTGGCAAGCCGCCGGCCCTCGATGACCTCGCCGACGGGGTCGGGCAGCGCGGCGATCGCGCGCGTGCCGTCGGCGATCGCGGCGATCCGGCCCGCGTCCAGCGCGAGGCGGTCCCGCAGGGCCGCGGCGAGGCCGTTGGCTCGGCCGTCCTGCAGGTCACGCTCGTTGGCCTCCACGATCTCGTCGGTGCGAGCGATCAGCGCGTCGGCGATCGCGTGCAGCGCGACGTTGCGCGTGTCGCTGTCGAGGGTGGCGAGCACCCGCGACGCGTCGCGCGCGGCGAGGCAGATATCCGAGACGCTGCGGGTCGTGGTCGCCATGTGCGAAGGGTACGTGACGTCGCGCCGGACCTCGCTCAGCTCAGCTGAGCACGAAGTAGTCGCGGTGGATCGCCTCGTCGGTCGCGCGGGGCAGCAGCTCGCGCACGGCGCCGGACTTCAGGCCCTTGACGCGCTCGAGCTCGCCGGCGGCGTAGCTGCAGATCCCCTTGCCGATGACGAGCGCTCCGTGCGCGACCTCCACCGCGTCGCCGGCGTCGAAGCGCCCGCGCACCTCGGTGACGCCGACGGGCAGCAGCGAGGTGCCGCCGTCGCGCAGGGCGCGCGCGGCGCCGGCGTCGACGACCACGGTGCCGTGCGATGGCTTGGCGTACTTCAGCCACAGCTTGAACGACGAGTAGCGCGCCACGCGCGCGGGGAAGCGGGTGCCCTCCGGCCTGCCCGCCAGCGCGGCCGGAAGCGCACCCTCGCGCAGGCCGCTGCAGATCACCGCCTCGATCCCGCCCCCCGTGGCCATTTCGGCCGCGACGACCTTCGAGCGCATCCCGCCCGAGCCCAGCGGCGACGTCGCGTGGCCGATGTCCAGCTCGCCGAGGGCCTCGAAGTCCGAAACCTCGGTGACGAGGCGCGCCTCGGGGTCTGTGCGCGGGCTGGCGGTGAACAGCCCCTCGACGTCGGTCAGCAGCACGAGCAGGTCCGCGCCGATCAGGATCGCCACCTGCGCGGCGAGAAAGTCGTTGTCGCCGAAGGAGATCTCGTCCGTTGTCGTCGTGTCGTTCTCGTTGATGACCGGCAGCACGCGCCACTCGAGCAGCTTGGCCAGCGTCTGGCGCGCGTTGAGGTAGTGCGTGCGCGCGCTCATGTCGAAGAACGTCAACAGCACCTGCGCGGTCGTGATCCCGTGGTCGCGCAGCAGCTCGTCGTAGACGCGATAGAGCTTGCCCTGCCCGACGGCGCTGGCCGCCTGCAGATCCTCGATCGCCCGTGGGCGCACCGGCAGGTCCATCACCCGCATCCCGCGCGCGATCGCGCCGCTGGTGACGATCACGACATCGTCGCCGGCCGCGTGGCGCGCCGCCGCCTCGGCGCAGATGCGCTGGATGACGTCGGCGCGCAGCTCGCCCGAGTCCTCGGCGACGATGCTCGATCCGAGCTTGATGACGTAGCGGGCCAAGGCCCGCTTGAGACTAGCCGGGGTCTACGGCTTCACGGACAGCGACTGGTGCGTGACCGTCGCCGTCTTGGCATCCGGGAAGGCGGCGCAGAACTCGCCGCCGGCACCGGGCGTCGGGATCGTCGTGATGAAGAAGCCGCGCACGGACGTCGCGACGGGCGGGCCCTGCTGCACCCAGCCGAACTTGGGGTCCCCGCACTTGGTCTGTTTCTTGTCGACCGTCGGGTGCCAGAAGATGCTCGCGGCCTCCACGGGCCCGTTGGGTCGGAAGCGCAGCTGGCCCCAGATCCCCGTCGCTCCGGCGCCGGCCGGATAGATGACGAGCGGGAACGCATACGCGAATGCCGCCGGCTTCGCACGGCCACCCGCCGTGAAGAGGCCCGACTGGTACGTAAACCAGTAATTGCGCGAGCCCTTCTTGAACTGCTTCAGCGGCCGCGCATCGGAGATCAAGAACTGCGTCATCGCCGCGACTCGCGGTTGATTGTAGGCCAGGAACTCGGCGAGCTGCGTGAACTCCGCCTGGCGCTCGAAGGAGATGCCGTTGCGCGGGTCGGGCTTGGTCTCGTAGCCGAACTCGGTCAGCAGGATGCGCAGGCCCGGCGCGATCTTGCCGCCCGATTGCGCCGACAGCGTGTCGAGGATGCCGCCGAGCTGACCGATGCTGCCCATCGAGATGTCGTCAGGCGAGCGCGGCGGCTGGGTAGGCGCCGCCTTCTTGGTGTACGGGTGGTGGGCGAACGAGGTGGCCTTCAGCGGGCCATAGCGCGAGAACTCGTCGCACTTGCGCCGCTCGGCGTCCTTGCCAGTGTACGTCACGCCCTTGGAGTCGAGGCAGAGCAGATCGCGCAGGAACGGTACGGGTCGAATCGAGTTGCGAGCCCCGCGTCCGCTGTCGCCGCTGGGCGCCGTCTCACCGAGCAGGATCGCATCGTCGCCATGGCCACTGTCGACGAGACCCTGGCGACCCGCGTAGAAGAGCCTGCGGAATTGCGCTGGCGCGGAGGGCACGACCTGACCGTCGATCTTCTCCCACTGTGGCGAGAGCCAGCCGGCCTGGTTGGGCTCGTTCCAGATCGACCACGTCGAGACCCGCGGCAGCTTCTGGCGCTCGCCGTTCTCGTCGCGCGTGCGGCCGTTGTAGCGCTTGCCGACCGCCTCGACGAAGTCGCCGAAGCGCGTGGCATAGGGCTTGTAGGTGTGGGCGTTACGCCGCTGGCTCTTGGGCGCCGTCTTGTGGGCGTAGCTCGGGCCCGGGCCCGTCACGTTGAAGTAGACGCGCATGCCCAGCTTCGTCGCTTCCTTGACGAGGTTGTCGTAGCGGTCCCAGTTGCGGGTGGGGTACGTGCGATGGTTATCGGCATCGAAGCGCCTGCGCTGCTTGAGCGCCTTCCCGCGCAGCGTCTTGCTCTTGATGCGCCTAATCTCCTTCGTCGACAGGTCCGCCCCCTCGCCGACGACGCGCCACAGCACGGTCGCGCGGACGACGTCGGCACCGAGAGAGCGCGCGGTCGTGAGCGTACGCGTCGACGTGCGGTCGCCACGGTAGAGCAGCTGGTCGTCGTCCATGATGATCGAGACCTGATCGGGCGCCGCCTGGGCGGCGGGAGCATTCAAGCAGCCGAGGACGAGCGCGGCGAGAAGGAGCTTGCGGAGGGTCATCGGCGCGACACGGTAGCCGCTCCGGCCACATTTCGTCACCCGTCCAGCACGCCAACTCGTGTTCCGGCCGCCGGTCATCTGTGGCACGTGCACTCCCCTGATTGCCTTCACCCCTGTCCTGTGGGTCAACACGGTCCCCCCGGCCAAGGTTGCGCTTGACGCAGTACTAACCCGGATGCAGCTCGAAGACGACGCCGCCGATCTCAACGTCGTCGCCGGGCTGAAAGCCCGCCGACTCCAGCGCGCGGATGACGCCCATCCGGCGCAGCCGGCCCTCGATGTGCGCGAGCGCCTCGTCGTTGTCGAGGTCGTGGCGGGCCAGCAGCCGCAGCACGCCGTCGCCCTCCACGAGAAAGCCGCCGTCGTCGGTGCGCGTGACGCTGAAGCCGCGATCGGACGCCGGCCGGAAGACCCGGTGCTCGGCGAGCGGCGTGTCGAGCGCGGTCACCGCCATCGAAGACGGGGCATCCAGCGGCACGCGGCGCAGGAGCTCGGCGGCGAGCGCGTCGAGTCCCGTGCCCGTCGCGCTTGAGGTGACGAGCACCGGCACGTCGCCACCGAGATGCTCCCGCCACAGCTCGGCGGCCGCGTCGGCGTCCTCGGCCGGCACGAGGTCCGCCTTGGAGAGCGCGAGCAGGCGCGGCAGCGCGGCAAGGCGCGGATCGTGCGCGCGCAGCTCGGCCTCGATCGTCGCGTGGTTGCTCAGCGGATCGCTGCCGTCCGCCGGCTCGAGGTCGAGCACGTGTACCAGCAGGCGCGTGCGCTCGACGTGGGCGAGGAAGTCGTGGCCGAGGCCGGCGCCGTCGCTGGCGCCCTCGATCAGGCCGGGGATGTCGGCGATCACGAGCTGACGCTCGGCTCCCTGCAGCGTGCCGAGCACCGGCTCGAGCGTCGTGAACGGGTAGGCGGCGACCTTCGGCGCAGCGCGCGTGAGACGTGCCAGCAGCGAGGACTTGCCGGCGTTGGGCACTCCGACGAGACCCACGTCGGCCAGCAGCTTCAGGCGCAGCTCGATCCAGCCCTCCTCGCCCGGCAGGCCGCGCTCCGCGAGCCGCGGCGCCTGGCGCGTGGACGTCGTGAAGCGCTTGTTGCCGCGCCCGCCGGCGCCTCCGCGCGCCACGACGACCTGCTGGCTGGGCACGAGCAGGTCGTGCGTGCTGGCGTCCCACGAGGTGACCTGCGTGCCGGGCGGCAGGGGGATCTGCAGCACCGGCCCATTCGCGCCGTGGCGCAGGTCGCCCTCGCCATGCCCCGCGCGCGTGGCCTTGTAGTGCGCGCGCCGCTTGTAGGACTGCAGGTCGCGCAGCGAGTCGTCGCAGATGAGCACCACGTCGCCGCCGTGGCCGCCGTCGCCGCCGTCGGGGCCGCCATGGGGCACGTGCGCCTCGCGCCGGAAGCTCAGGCAGCCGTCGCCGCCGCCGCCGGCCGCGACGAAGATGCGGGCCTTGTCGTAGAGCATGCGCCGATGACGTTACGGGGTAGGTCGTCCTCAGCGCAGCGATCGCGCTGAAGCCTTCCCGCCACGAGGAGCCCCCCATGCCGCAATCCCCTGAGCCCGTATTCCTCATCACCGGCGCCTCGAGCGGCATCGGCGCCGCCACCGCCCGTCGTGCCGCCGAGGACGGCTACCGCCTCGTGCTCGCCGCGCGCTCGACCGACAAGCTGCAGGCGCTCGCCGCGGAGCTCGGCGGCGCCGAGCGGGCGATCGCCGTCGGCTGTGACGTCACGGACTTCGCCCAGCAGGAGGCGATGGTCTCCGCGGCGATCGATGCCTTCGGGCGCATCGACGTCGTGTTCGCCAACGCCGGCTTCGGCGCCAAGCGCGGCTTTCTGCAGGAGAGCCCGGAGCTGTGGCGCGAGATGGTGCTGACGAACGTCCTCGGCTGCGCATACACGATCCGCGCGACGATCCCGGCGCTGAAGGACTCCGCCGGCCACCTGCTGCTGACCAGCTCGGTCGCCGGCCGGCGCGCGCTCAGCGGATCGCTCTACAGCGCCACGAAGCACGCCGTCACCGCGATGGCCGAGGCCGCCCGCCAGGACCTGCAGGACACGGGTATCCGCGTCACGTCGATCGAGCCGGGCATGGTCGACACGCCGTTCTTCGACAACCCGGTCACGGATGCGCTGCAGCCCGACGACATCGCACGTGCGGTGCTCTTCGCCGTCGCCCAGCCGCCGCACGTCAACGTCAACGAGATCCTGATCCGGCCCGTCAGCCAGCCGACGTGACCGCCGCTTGACGATGTGGCGTTACGCCACTGCCCGGGGAGACTGTTGCACGACGGGCCGCCCCGCCGGCGGCGACAGCTCGACGGCCGTGACGAGCTCGGACATGATCTGGCGCAGGCGTCGGCGGTAGAAGAAGTGCGCCTCGTCGGGATCCAGCGCGGTCTGCACGTGCGGCAGCGCGGACGCCATCTCCAGCGCGATGTCGACGGGAACGAACGCGTCCTGCATGCCGTGCCACAGGTGCACGTGGCCGCGCACGTCGCGCGGCTCGAAGCCCCAGCCTGCGGCGCACAGCAGGTAGTCGCCGATCATCCGGCTGACGCCGCCGGCCGCGGCCGCCAGGAAGCTCGCCACGGCCAGCTGGCGCGCCTCGGGATCGCGCAGCAGCTGGCGGTCGGCCGGCGAGGCAAAGAGCATCATCGTGCGGGCCACCAGGCCCGGGTTGCGCCGCGCGACCAGCAGCAATCCATCGCCAGCCCAACCGCAGGCGCGCGGCAGCCGCCGCACTGCGCGCAGCCCCACCCGCAGCAGCGGCGAGATCCCGGGAGCGAGGTCGGGCGGGCAGCCCGGAGACATCGAGCTGACGACGGCGGCCGCGGCGACGCGGTCGGGCAGCGCGTGCGCGCAGGCCAGTGCATACGGACCGCCGGCCGAGACGCCCGCGACGGCGAAGCGCTCGCGGCCGAGGTGATCGGCGAGCGCGGCGACGTCGTCGGCGAATCCCAGCAGCGTGCGCCCCGGATGGGGGTCGGACGCGCCGAAGCCCGGGCGGCTGACCATGACGTAGCGCATGCCGAGCTCGTCGATCGCAGCCTCCAGCTCCGAGCACACGCCCTGCGGCGTCCCCACGGCGCCGTGCAGGTAGATCACGAGGGGCCCGTCCTCGGGGCCGGTCTCGAGGTATGCGAGGCGCCTGCCGTCAGGCAGCCGGGCGAAGCGCTGATGCATCGCGTGAGACAGAGGCGCCTCCGAGCAGGACGACAGGTCTGCCCTCACGCTACACCCGGTACGGGCGGCACGAGCTGGCATGACGCTCCGGATCAGGCGGCGTCGCCGTGGGGCGCGACCGAGACGACGCGCTTGCCGCGCTTGGTCTCGAACACCAGCGTGCCGGGCGAGCGCACATACAGCGTGTCGTCCTTGCCGATGCCGACGCCCGCACCCGGTGAGAAGACGGTCCCGCGCTGGCGCACGATGATCTCGCCGCCGGTCACAGCCTGGCCGGCGAAGGTCTTGACGCCGAGGCGCTGGGCATTGGAGTCGCGGCCGTTGCGTGAGGAGCCGAGCCCCTTCTTGTGTGCCACTAGTGGTTCCTCCGGTAAGTCGTCGTGCGCTTGGGCGGTCGCTGGCGCCGGCTGGCAAGGACGCAGTGAGGGAGTGGCCCTCCAGGGCCATGACCGAGCGAGGACGCCGCCAGCCGGTGATCAGCGGCCGAACCAAGCGTGCGAGGACTTGCTGGAGGGACCACTAGCCCTTCACCTCCGTGATCTCCAGGCGCGTGAGCTCCTGCCGGTGGCCGGCGGTGCGCTTGTAGCCGCGCTTGGGCTTGAACTTGAAGACGCGCAGCTTCTCGCCGCGCTCGTGCGCGACGATCTTCGCGGTCACCGAGACGCTCTCCAACCCCTTCGCATCGAAGACCGCATCCTCGGCGGCGAACAGCAGCGGCTGCAGCGCGACGGTCGAGCCGGCCTCCTCGCGCAGGCGCTCGACGAGCAGGGTCTGCCCCTGCTCGACGCGGTACTGCTTGCCGCCGGTCTTGACGATTGCATAGGCCATGGGTTCGTACTCAGCTCTCGGGGGGTGATGCGGAGGAGGTCGATTCGCCGGCCGCGCCGGATTCGGCGGCGACCTTCCGGCGACGCCCGCCTCTGCGGCCGCGCCGGCGCGGCGTCGATTCTACGCCATCGTCGGAGGATGGGTCCTGCGCCGCCTCGTCGGGGTCGGGCTGGTCGAGCA
>Ga0136625_1000152_pt1 | contig 18509 bp, 18 predicted proteins | sample AntDrymUQ4832306_2_FD_104672 | JGI IMG/M metagenome (GOLD analysis project Ga0136625, IMG submission 104672) | Polar desert sand microbial communities from Dry Valleys, Antarctica - metaG UQ483 (23.06) | ecosystem: Environmental > Terrestrial > Soil > Desert | place: Antarctica: Dry Valley...
CAACGCCGAGAGGGCGACCCGCAGTCGCGTGCCCGGCGGCTCGTCCATCTGGCCGAAGACCAGGGCGGTCTGCCCGATGACCTCAGACTCCGTCATCTCCTCGATCAGGTCGTTGCCCTCACGTGTCCGCTCGCCGACCCCGGCGAAGACGGAGACACCGTCGTGGTCTCGCGCCACCCTGGCGATCATCTCCTGGATCAGCACGGTCTTGCCGACACCCGCCCCGCCGAACAGACCGATCTTGCCGCCCTGCACGTACGGCGTCAGGAGGTCGATGACCTTGATGCCGGTGTGGAACATCTCGGTCTTCGACTCGAGGGCGTCGAAGGCAGGGGCCGAGCGGTGGATCGGCCAGCGCTCGGTGATCTCGAGCTTCTCGCCCTCCTCGAGGTTGAGGCAGTCGCCGATGACGTTGAACACATGGCCCTTGGTCACGTCGCCGACCGGGACGCTGATGGGCTCGCCGGTGTCGGTGACCGGGGCCCCGCGGACCAGCCCGTCGGTGGACTGCATGGACAGCGCACGAACCATGCCGTTACCGATGTGCAGGGCCACCTCGAGCGTCAGTGTGCTCCTCTCGTCCCCGAGCTCGAGGTCGACGTGCAGCGCGTTGTACATGTCGGGCATCTCGGCGACGGCGAACTCCACGTCCACGACCGGTCCGGTGACCCGGGCGATTCGTCCGACGGCGCCGCCGGACTCCTTGGTGTTGGTGTCATCCATCGTGGCAGTCATGTCTCACTCACTCCCGGCGTTGGCATCGGCGAGCGCGTTGACGCCACCGACGATCTCGCTGATCTCTTGGGTGATTCCGGCCTGGCGCGCCTGGTTGGCGGTCTGGGTGTAGGACTTGATCAACTCTTCGGCGTTGTCTGTGGCTGACTTCATCGCCCGCTGTCGCGCCGCCAGCTCAGAAGCCGACGCCTGCAGCAGACAGAAGAAGATCCGGCTCTGGACGTAGCGCGGCAGCAGCGCGTCGAGCACGTCTGGCGCCGAGGGCTCGAACTCGTAGAGCGGTAGTACGTCGGCCGCCTCGGGTCGTTCGTCGCCCTCCACCACCTCGAGTGGCAACAGCCGCACGGCAGTCGGCTCCTGCACCAGCATCGACTTGAAGCGTGCGTAGACCACGTGCACCTCGTCGACAGCCGTGTCGGCCTCCTCCGCCTCGGCCGTGAAGGCCGCGATGAGGGTGTCGGCGATCTCGCGGGCGTCGTCGTACGTCGGCATGTCGGAGAAGCCGGTCCAGCTCTGCACGACGGGGCGCTGCCGGAAGCCGAAGTACGCAACCCCTTTGCGGCCGCTGACATAGAGATCTGCCTTCTTGCCCTCGCCACGCAGCTTCTCTACGAGACGCTCGGTCTCCCTGAGCACGCTCGAGGAGTACGCCCCCGCCAGCCCACGGTCACTCGTCAGCGCGAGCACGGCCGCCCGCTTCGGGTCCGCCGGCTCGGTGGTGAGCGGGTGATCGACGTTGGAGAAGGTCGCCACGGCAGAGACGGCGCGCGTCAGCTCACGCGCGTACGGCGCCGCCTGCTGGGCCCGCAGCTTGGCCTTGACGATGCGAGACGCGGCGATCAGCTCCATGGCACGGGTGATCTTCTTGGTGGCCTGGACCGACTTGATCCGGCCGCGCAGCTCGCGTAGCGATGCGGCCATGGTCAGCCTCGCTTCTGCTTGACGATCTGCTCCTGCTCGACGTCCTCGTCCTCGAGAGCCTCGAAGTCCTCGCGGCCAGCCTTGATCGACTTGCCTTCGCTGGTCTCGAACTGGTCGAGGAACGAGTCGTATGCCTCCTGCAGGGAGGACGCGGTGTCGTCTCCGAAGTCCTTCGACTCCCGGATCGAGTCGAGCACCCCGGACTTCTCCCGGCGTAGGAAGTCGAGGAACTCGCGCTCAAAGCGGAGCACGTCCTCGATCGGGACCTGGTCGATCTTGCCCGTCGTGCCGGCCCAGATCGAGACGACCTGCTCCTCGGTGGGGTAGGGCGAGTACTGCGGCTGCTTGAGCAGCTCCATCAGGCGGCTGCCCCGGTCGAGCTGCTTGCGCGACGCCGCGTCGAGGTCGGACGCGAACATGGCGAAGGCCTCCATCGCGCGGTACTGCGCCAGGTCGACCTTGATCGAGCCAGTGACCTTCTTCATCGACTTCAGCATCGCGTCACCACCGACTCGTGACACCGAGACGCCGACGTCGATGGCGGGGCGCTGGTTGGCGTTGAACAGGTCGGACTGGAGGAAGATCTGACCGTCGGTGATGGAGATGACGTTCGTCGGGATGTAGGCCGAGATGTCGTTCGCCTTCGTCTCGATGATCGGCAGACCCGTCATCGATCCGGCGCCCATGTCATCTGACAGCTTGGCGCAGCGCTCGAGCAGGCGGCTGTGGAGGTAGAAGACGTCACCCGGATAGGCCTCACGACCCGGCGGGCGGCGCAGCAGCAGCGACACCGCGCGGTAGGCCTCTGCCTGCTTGGTCAGGTCGTCGAAGACGATCAGGACGTGCTTGCCGGCATACATCCAGTGCTGACCGATAGCAGATGCGGTGTACGGCGCGAGGTACTTGAAGCCGGCGGCGTCAGAGGCAGGAGCCGCGACGACCGTCGTGTACTCCAGCGCGCCGGCCTCCTCGAGGGCGCCACGCACGGCCGCGATCGTCGATCCCTTCTGACCGATCGCGACGTAGATGCAGCGCACCTGCTGCTCCGGGTCACCGGACTCCCAGAACTGCTTCTGGTTGATGATCGTGTCGATCGCCACCGCGGTCTTGCCGGTCTGGCGGTCACCGATAATGAGCTGGCGCTGGCCACGGCCGATCGGTGTCAAGGCGTCGATGGCCTTGATACCGGTCTGCATTGGCTCGTGCACCTTCTTGCGTTGCACCACTGACGGCGCCTGCAGCTCGAGGGCACGGCGCCCTTCGGACTCGATCTCGCCGAGACCGTCGATCGGGTTGCCGAGCGGGTTGACCACCCGGCCGAGGTAGCCCTCACCGACGGGCACGGACAACACCTCACCGGTGCGCCGGACCGGCTGGCCTTCCTCGATGCCGGAGAAGTCACCCAGCACCACGACACCGATCTCGCGGGTGTCGAGGGTCAAGGCGATCCCGAGGGTGCCGTCCTCGAACTCGAGCAGCTCGTTCGCCATCGCCGAGGGAAGCCCCTGGACCCGGGCGATTCCGTCACCTGCCTCGCCTACGATGCCTATCTCCTCGCGGCTCGCTGTCTCCGGCTCATAGTCGGAGACGAATCGCTGCAGCGCGTCCCGGATCTCGTCGGGACGGATCGTGAGCTCCGCCATTGTGTTCGTACCTGCTCTCTTGGGAGTCGGAAGTCTGTCCTGCGCTAGGGGTGGGGTCAGCCGGTCATCCGACGTCGGGCGTCGTCGATTCGGCCCGCGACGGTTCCGTCGATCACCTCGTCACCGATCTCGACCTTGATGCCTCCGAGGATCTGGGGGTCGACGACGACGTTGAGATAGACGTCGTGGCCGTACTGGTGGGCGAGCGCGGCGGCTAGTCTGCTGTGCTCGTCGTCCGTCAGGTCCACCGCCGACCGGATCAGCGCGACCACACGAGACTGGCGCTCGGCGGCAACCTCTTGGTAGCCCTCGAGAGCTGCCTCGAAGGACTGGTGCGGCGAGGCAACGGCCTGGACCGCAAGCCGGACGGTCGCCGCCGAGGACCGATCTTTCAGCAGCTCGCCCACCAGTCCCTGGCGGTGGTCCAGCGGGACCTGGCTGTTGGTGATCGCATCTCGAAGGTCTGGATTGGCACTCACCACACGCCCGAAGCGGAACAGGTCGTCCTCGAGCGCGGCGAGACTTCCCGTCTTGTCGGCCGCGATGACGTACGCCAAGACTCCGAGGTGCTCGACGGTGGCGACGAAGTCCGACGCGGAGGCCCAGCGGGAACCGGCCGCGGCGGTCAGTGCACTGACCGCGTCGACACTGACCTTGCCGGCGAAGACGGCCTCGGCCAGCCCGGTCCTGGCTTCGACGTCCGACGACGGGTCGGTGAGCGCACGTCGCAGCGCGGGCTCGTCTCGCAACACCTCGAAGATGGCGAGCAGCTCCGCCCCGATCGCCTCGGCGTCCCCCGCCTCCGCCAGCTCTTCGAGCCGCTCGAGCGCAACGCCGAGGCCCTCCGCTGAAGCCCCTCGCATCACGATCCCTGCCTGGACGGCTGGCTCTCGAGCTCAGCGATGAAGCGCTCGACCGTACGGCGCTGCCGCGCCTCGTCCTCCAACGACTCGCCGACGATACGTCCGGCCAGACTGGTGGCGAGGGTGCCGACCTCGGTCTTCAGCTGAGCAAGCACCAGCTGCTTCTGGGCCTCGATCTGCGCGTTCGCCTGGGAGGTGATGCGGGCCGACTCCTCCTGGGCCTGCTCACGCATCTCGACGATGATCTGGGCGCCCTGCTCGCGTGCGTCCTCGCGGATGCGCGCCGCCTCGTGGCGTGCCTCCGAGAGCCGCTTGTTGAGCTCGTCGAGAGCCGCGTCGGCCTCGGCCTGCTTGGCCTCGGCCTTCGCGAGCCCGCCCTCGATCGCCTCGGTACGGGCGGCGAAGGTCTGCTCGAAGCTCGGCATCACGTACTTCTTGATCAGCCAGACGAGGATCAAGAAGACCACGACCGCCAAGATGATCTCCGCGGTATGCGGCACGAGCGGGTTGATCTCCTCGCCCTCTGCTGCCAGGAAGCGACTCATCAGCGACTGGTTCCTCTCACTTGCTTGGTGGCCTCGTCAGGTCAGTTCAGGACGAAGGCGAGACCGATACCGATGATCGCAAGAGCCTCGGCGAGCGCGAACCCGAGGAACGCGATGGTCTGGAGCGTGCCACGCGCCTCCGGCTGACGAGCCACCCCGTTGATGTAGGCGGCGAAGATGAGACCGATACCGATTCCTGGGCCGATGGCGGCCAGGCCGTAACCGATCATGTTCAAGGAGCCATTCACTGTGCCGTCCACGGCTACTTTCCTTTCAGTAGGTTGCTGGGTGCTAGGGGATTGCTGGTACGTCAGTGATCCTCAGCGAGGGCACCTTGGATGTAGATGGCGGTGAGCAGGGTGAACACGTAGGCCTGGATGAGCTGGACCAGCAGCTCCAGGAAGCTGATGGCCACTGCGAGGATGAGCGTCAGCACACCAACCGAGTTGTACAGCACCTTGTCGGAGTTGAGCAGGAGGTACTCGCCCCCCAGGGTGAAGAGGATGAGCAACAGGTGCCCGGCGAACATGTTCGCGAACAGCCGCAGGGCCAAGGTGACAGGTCGCACCAGCACGGTGGAGAAGAACTCGAGCGGGATGATCAAGATCAGGATCGGGCCGGTGATGCCCGCCGGCATGGTCACGTGGCGGAGATAACCTAGGAGACCGTGCTTCCAGATCCCGATTCCGTTGTAGAGCAGCCACACCAGCACAGCGAGACCGTAGGCGAAGCTCGAGCGCGAGAAGGTGGGGAACTGGATGAGCGGAATGATCCCGAAGAGGTTGTTCAACAAGATGAAGAAGAATGTCGCCACGAGCCAGGGGACGAACTTCAAGAAGTGCTGCGAGCCGATCACGTCGCGGGCGACGCTGTTGCGGATGAAGCCGTAGCCCTGCTCGCCGACGTACTGCGCCTTGGACGGCACGAGTGCGGTCCGGCGCGAGGTGACGAAGAAGAATCCGAAGACCGCGACGGCCGACACCACCAGCAGCAGTGCCGGCTTGGCGAAGAGGACGGAGTCGCCGAAGACCGGCGGCAGGTTGAAGTCTCCGGGCCCTGGGGGCGTGAAGCCCTCTGCTCCCAGGACCTGACCTGTGGTGGTCACACGGTCTCCTCTCGTGTCTGCCGCGGTTGACACTCGGGTAGCCGCGGTTGCCGGGTGTCGTCGGTCACGCGTTCAGATGAAGCTTGAACACGAGGTAGATCGCAAGCGCGATCCCGAACAACAACCCTGCCGGAAGCAAGAACGAGGTCTCGAGCCACTGGTCGAGCAGCCAGCCCACTCCTGCGTAGAACCCTGCCCCGCCCACGAGATAGCCGAACGCAGCCCATGGATCGGCCGCCGACACACGCTGTGGAGGTTCGCTCATTTCGCACCGGACGATAGCAGCCAACGCCTGTGTTTGGCATCTCGCTCATCAGCGTCCACCCTCGGTGTCGAAGAGTGGTGCTCGCTCCTTGGTGGCGGCGACCACACGCCCCGCCGACCACACAACGGCGCAGACCATGATCGTGACGCCGACCGCTGCGGAGGAGATCGCCTCGGTCCAGGCAAGGCTGTTCTGGAAGGCGGCGTAGACGGCCAGCAGTGCGACCACCTGCAGCCCGTACGTCAGCACGGCGATCATCAGCTGGAACGAGGGGTTGACCAAGCTCGCCAGCTGGAGCGTCAGCTGGCCGAGGCCGAGAAACGTCACCACGAGGAGCATCCCGCCCAGAGCGCCGTACAGACCTGCCCGGCCCCAGACGAGGGTGGCCGCGCCGATGCAGATGAGACCGGCTGCGCCGCTCGGCGCGATCGCCCATCGCACGACAGGTGCGCGTCGCTCGGGGGTGCTGCGTACGGTCGTCATGGCGGCGGCCGGTCCTCGATTTCTCGGGGTCAACGTCGTCGGGCGGCGGTTCGGGTTGCTTGTGAAAAATAGCACAAGCATCGGGAGGGCGCTGAGGCGGGGTGTTGTTCAACCCTCCTCTGTGTTGATGATGCCACTGTGACCGGGGACGCCGAACGTCAGCAGCAGTGCCGTCGCCGCCATCGTCGTCAGGCCGGCGGCCGACCACCATCCCGAGAACAGGCTCATCACCACCACACCGAAGGCGACGAGGCTCGCCCAGAGGTACATCACGAGCACGGCGCGACGCTGTGAGTGGCCGATCTCGAGGAGCCGGTGGTGCAGGTGCTTCTTGTCGGGTGCGAACGGCGACCTGCCCGCGCGGGTACGTCTGACGATCGCGAGGACCATGTCGGCGAACGGAACGATGAGCACCGCGAACGGCAGGATCAGCGGCAGGTAGGCCGGCAGCAGGCTCGCCGTCGCTCCGAACACGCCCTGCCCGATCCGCGACGTCGGGAACTGGCCGGTGAGACTGATCGCCGAGCAGGCGAGCATGAAGCCGATGAGCAGGGCACCGGAGTCACCCATGAACATCCGGGCGGGGAAGAAGTTGTGCGGAAGGAAGCCGAAGCAACAGCCGGCGAGGGCGGCGCTGAGGATCGCTGCCGTGGTCGCCGTCTCCTGCTCGTTGACGAAGACGAGCAGGACCGAGTAGGTGAAGAAGGCGATGGCCCCGATGCCCACGACCCCCGCCGCGAGGCCGTCGAGGCCATCGACGAAGTTCACCGCGTTGACGGTGGCGACGATGATCAGCACCGTGAGCAGCCCGGCTTGGGAGCCGTCCATGGCGAACGTCGACACCGACCCGTTCCCCGGCAACGGCAACCAGAGGATCTGGATGCCTTGGGCGACGACGACTCCGGCTGCCAGCGTCTCGCCGGCGAACTTCGTCGTCGCGTCGAGCTCGAAGATGTCGTCCATGACGCCGACGAGGCAGATGACGGCACCGCCGATGAGGATCGCCCGGGCGTCATGGAGGATCTGCTCACGACTCGCGGACTCGATCGCGAAGGGGATCTTGCTGGCGACGATGTATGCCGCCGTGAGCCCTCCCATCATTGCCACCCCGCCGAAGTACGGGATGGGGATCTCGTGGACATCTCTGTCCCGGACTCGGGCGTAGGCGCCGAACCGCATGGCGAGCTCGCGCGCGATCACCGCCAAGACGTAGGTGACGGCAAGGGCGACGAGCGCGATGAGAAGGTACTGCCGCATCAGTCCGGCTCGGCTGCCTGGATGGCCGAGGCGACCTCGCGGAGCTCGTCGAGGGGCACCATGCCTGCACGGACGAGCCTCAGCACGTCCCCGGTGGCGTCGATGATCGTCGAGGGCAGGGGTCCAGGCGTCGGACCCGCGTCGAGATAGACGTCGACTGCCTCACCCAGCTGTCCTTGTGCCTCCTCTACTGTCGTCGCGGGCGGCTGCCCCGTGAGATTGGCGCTGCTGACCGCGAGCGGACCGACGTCACCGAGCAGCGCGAGCGCATCGGCGTGATCGGGCACTCGGATCGCCACCGTCGACCTGCTGTCACCAAGATCCCAGCGAAGGCTCGCCTGCTGCCGGCAGATCAGCGTGAGCGCTCCCGGCCAGAAGCGGTCGGCGAGCGCCCTCACGTCGGCGTTGACGTTCGTCGCGAGCGCACGGAGCGTGTCAGCCGAGCCGATCAGGACAGGCGCCGGCTTGGAGCGGCTGCGGCCCTTCGCCCGGAGCAGGCGACGTACGCCGGCGGGGTCGAAGGCATCGGCCGCCAGCCCGTAGACCGTGTCGGTCGGCAGGACGACGAGACCGCTGCGGGCGAGCGCCAGCTTCGCCTCGGCGAAGCCCTCCGAACGCCGTACGGGATCGAGGCACGAGTAGACGTCGGTCACGGGCATATGGTGCCAGCCGTTCCTGAAGAGTGCGACAGCCCGCGCGGTGATCGGCGCGCCGTCACGTACCGCGAACGTCCGGAAAGGTCCATGTTGTCGCGCACCGTCGCCCACGAGCCGGCGGCAGCGAAGACGGCGGGTGCCGACTCGCCCTGGACGTCCGCGTGCTCACATGTCACGAGTCCGCCGTCGACGAGCAGCCGGGCGGCCACGCCCGACACGACGCGGATGGCTTCGAGGCCGTCGGTGCCTGACCACAGGGACAGGTCAGGGTCGAACGCCCGCGCCTCGGGCTCCACCGACTCCCAGGCAGTCAGCGGGATGTACGGGGGGTTGGCGGTGACGACGTGCACCTGTCCGGCAAGATCGTCGACAGCGTCGGCGATGTCTCCATGCCGGATGTCGACCAGATGTGGCGCGGCGTTGCGTCTTGCATAGGCGACCGCGTCGACGGACAGCTCGACGCCGGTGACGCGGCTGGCCGGCACCTCGCTGGCCATGGCCACCGCGACGGCTCCCGAGCCGGTGCACAGGTCGACAGCCACCGGGTGCCGGATGCCGGCGGCCACGAGACGTTGCAGCTCGTCCGCGGCGGCTCCCGCCATCACCTCGGTCTCCGGGCGGGGGACGAAGACGCCAGGACCGACGTCGAGCTCGAGGTAGCGGAACGCAGCCCTTCCGGTGATGTGCTGGAGCGGCTCGCGTCGCTCGCGTCGACGCACCAGATCGTCGTACGCCGTCAGGGTGGCTGCATCGAGCGGTTGCTGCCGGTGCAGCCGGGCGCGGGGTGCACCCGTCACCAAGCCGAGCAGGACCTCGGCGTCGTGACGCGCGGACGGCACACCGGCAGCGTCCAGCCGGAGCGTCGCCTCGACGAGGACCGTCACGACGTCATGGCTCACGAGCCGGCGGACTCGACGGCGGCGAGCCGGTCGGCGAGGTCCGCGTCGATACAGGCCTCGATGACGGCGCCGAGATCCCCGTCGAGGACCTGGTCGAGGTTATGCGCCTTGAACCGGACGCGGTGGTCCGTGATGCGGTTCTCGGGGAAGTTGTAGGTCCGGATCCGCTCGGACCTGTCGACCGTGCGGATCTGGGAGCGACGGGCGTCCGAGGCCTCGGCGTCACGCTCGTCCTGGGCGCGCTGGAGCAGGCGGGAGCGCAGCACCCGCATTGCCTGCTCACGGTTCTGCAGCTGGCTCTTCTCGTTCTGGCACGACACCACGATGCCGGTGGGGACGTGGGTGATGCGGACGGCCGAGTCTGTTGTGTTGACGCTCTGCCCCCCAGGACCGGATGAGCGGAAGACGTCGATCCGCAGGTCGTTGTCGTCGAGGGTCACGTCGATCTGCTCCGCCTCCGGCATCACGAGCACGCCAGCCGCCGACGTGTGGATGCGGCCTTGGGACTCCGTGACAGGGACCCGCTGCACCCGGTGCACACCTCCCTCGAACTTGAGCTGGGCGAACGGCGCCTCACCCGGCTCGGGTGTCCCCTTTGCCTTGACCGCGACCGTGGCGCTCTTGACTCCGCCGAGGTCGCTAGGCGTCTCGTCGAGCAGCTCGACCTTCCAGCCGCGGCGCTCGGCGTAGCGGGAGTACATGCGCAGGAGGTCAGCGGCGAAGAGCGCCGACTCCTCCCCGCCTTCGCCTGCCTTGACCTCGACGATCGCGTCCTTGGCGTCGATCTCGTCCCGCGGCACCAGCAGGCGACGGAGCCGCTCCTCGAGCTGAGCGCGGTGGATGTCCAGGCGCTCGACCTCGATCCCGAACGAGCTGTCCTCATCGGCGAGCTCACGGGCTGCTTCGAGGTCGCCCAGCGCTGACCTCCAGTCGGCATACGTGCGCACGACGGCGGTCAGGGCGGCGTAGCGCTGGTTGAGCCGGCGGGAGCGGTCGAGGTCGGAGAACACGTCGGGTTCGGCAAGCTGCCTCTCGAGCTCGCCGTGCTCGTCCACGAGCCCCGCAATCGCCTCGAACATCGGTTCCTCCCCTCCGTTTTGCGAGATGACGGCCGGCCGGAGTGCGGGCCGGTGTGTGCAGACATGCAACGACGCCGACCACTCGCTGGCAGCGAGTGGTCGGCGTCGCAGGAAGCTACTTGGCCGCAGCCTTCTTGGCGTAGCGAGCCTCGAAGCGGGCCACCCGGCCGCCGGTGTCGAGGATCTTCTGCTTCCCCGTGTAGAACGGGTGGCAGTTCGAGCACACGTCGGCGCGGAGGCTGCCGCTCTCGGACGTGCTGCGTGTCGTGAACGCGTTGCCACAGGTACAGGTGACCTGGGTGTCGACGTACGCGGGGTGGATGTCGTTCTTCATGGTGTCCTCTCTCAACGGTCGCCGGGTCGTCCCAGCCGGCTGGGACGTGAACCGGAACCAGCGCACAAGTGTGCCACCGACCTCAGTCTCAACGCGAATTGGAACCTTCGGTATTCCGGCCCTGCTCCCGTGTCCGGTGTCAGTCGCGGTCGTTGTCGCTCAGGCCCTGAGCGGTCGGGGTCGTCCGGTTGACCTGCATCAGGAACTCCATGTTGCTCTTCGTCGACTTCAGCTTGTTGATCAGCAGCTCCAGGGCCTGCTGGCCATCGAGCGCCGAGAGGACGCGCCGCAGCTGCCAGGTGATCTTCAGCTCGTCGTTGCTCATGAGCAGCTCTTCGCGGCGGGTGCCGGAGGCGTCGATATCGATCGCCGGGAAGATGCGCTTGTCCGCGAACTCGCGCCGCAGCCGCAGCTCCAGGTTACCGGTGCCCTTGAACTCCTCGAAGATGACCTCGTCCATCTTCGAGCCGGTCTCGATGAGCGCGGTGGCGAGGATTGTCAGCGATCCGCCGTCCTCGATGTTGCGGGCCGCGCCGAAGAAGCGCTTGGGCGGGTAGAGGGCTGAGGAGTCCACACCGCCGGACAGGATGCGCCCGCTCGCAGGGGCAGCCAAGTTGTAGGCGCGGCCGAGACGGGTGATCGAGTCGAGAAGCACCACGACGTCGTGACCAAGCTCGACCAGACGCTTTGCTCGCTCGATCGCCAGCTCTGCCACCGTCGTGTGGTCACCCGCCGGACGGTCGAACGTCGAAGCGATGACCTCGCCCTTCACGGCGCGCTGCATCTCGGTGACCTCTTCTGGCCGCTCGTCGACCAGCACCACCATCAGGTGACACTCCGGGTTGTTCGTCGTGATCGCATTCGCGATCGCCTGCATGATGAGCGTCTTGCCGGCCTTGGAGGGCGACACGATCAGACCACGCTGACCCTTGCCTATCGGGGCGACGATGTCGATCAGTCGCGTTGCCAGCAGACCGGGCTCCGTCTCGAGTCGCAGCCGATCGGCGGCATACAGCGGCGTGAGCTTGGAGAAGTCAAGACGATGCTTTGACGCGTCCGGCTCGGCGCCGTTCACTGTGTCGAGTCGAACCATCGGGTTGAACTTCTCCGTGCGCTCACCGTCGCGAAGCTGACGGACGGCGCCGGTGATGGCGTCACCCTTGCGAAGGCTGAACTTGCGGACCATCGACAGCGAGACGTAGACGTCATTGGGGCCAGGCAGGTAGCCACTGGTGCGCACGAAGGCGTAGTTGTCGAGGAGGTCGAGGATTCCGGCGACCGGAAGCAGCACGTCGTCCTCGCTGACCTGCGGGTCGGGCTCGTTCGTGTCTCGACGGCCGCGATCACGGTCTCGGTCACGGTCACGGGAGCTGCCCCGGTTGCGGCTGCGTCGACGGCTGTTACGACCACCTCTGCCGTCATCATCTCGGTAGCTGTCCCGCCCACCCTGGGTGTCGCGGTCGCGGCCACCTTGGTTGTTGTCCTGCGACTTCTGACTGTCCCGGTTGCGGCTCTGGTTGTCACCGCTGTCGCGGTTGTGACCCCTCTGGTTGTTGTCCTGCGACGACTGGCTCTCGCGGTGACGGCTTCGGTCGTCGCCGCCGTCGCGATGAGTGCTTTGGTTGCGGTCACGACCGGAGCTCTGCGCCTTGTCGTCACGGTTGCTGTCGGGACCGCGGGTGTCGCGGCGGTCAGTCGCCGGGGGAACAGCGGCCCCGCTCGAGGACTGACCGTTGGAGCTGTCGCTCGGAGCGTCGGCGCGGCCGGACTGGGGGGCTCCCCCACCGGACTGCGCAGCGGAGATCGCCTCGACGAGAGCGCTCTTGCGCATCCCCGTCGTCGCTTTGACCCCGAGGCTGCCGGCGAGCTGCTTCAGCTCCGGCAGCAGCATCGAGCTGAGGCCACCTGACTTCTTACGGGTCGAGGCCTCGGCTGGCGCCTCGACTACTGGGGTGGCTTCGGAGGTTTGTGTCACGTGAGGTCCTTCCCACGTCTGGTGCGCAAATTTTCGACATGCGCCAATGATGGAGATGAATGTCCTGCGAGGAGCGGGATGCGCCCGACTCGATGCATCGGGTAGGAACGCGGGCCAGGATCCGGGAAGGATGCGCTGAACGACGGTCGCGCCTCACTGGGGGAAACACCGCTCCGGGGAGCTGGTGCATCTAGACAGTAACACTATTCGGTGCCTCACTGTCCCTGTACCCGACCCAACGCCTCTGCGGCGGGTCGCATTCCGCAGCGCGGTCGCAGCCGAGGCGCACCTGATGTCGCCCTGGTGTTGCGCGCCGCGAGTGTCCTTGTCCCTGCGATACGCGGCCCTACCCGGCGGGTGACTCCGGAACCGTGCGGGCTCCGTCCGCGTCGATCGCGACATCCACGGCACGCCAACCCGGCCGCTTCCAACGCGCCGCATCGACGGGCCCCGACGCCGTACCGAACGCAAGGATGCTTGGCCCGGCGCCCGACACGACCGCCGCGACTCCGGCCTCTCTCATCGCGTCCAGCAGGGCGAGCGTCTGCGGCATCGCGGGCCGTCGATGGTCCTGGTGGAGACGGTCCTCGGTCGCTGGGAGCAGGAGATCCGGTCGCTGCGTCAGTGCGGCCACCAGTAGCCCCGCGCGCGCCGAGTTCGCACTCGCGTCACGGTGCTTCACCTCGATGGGGAGGAGTCTCCTTGCCCTCTTGGTCGACAGTGTCGTGGTCGGCGCCAACACAGTGCAACGGATCTCGTCGTGGACATCCAGCCGAAGAGCTCGGGCGCGGTGTCCCTCGGTCCAGGCGAGGGTGAAACCGCCGAGGAGACAGGCGGCAACATTGTCTGGATGCCCTTCGAGCCGACTGGCGAGGTCGAGCGCCTGACCGGTCTCCAGCTCTCGGTCGGCGAGCCGCTCGGCAAGCCTGATACCTGACACGATCGCCGCTGCGGAGGAGCCAAGCCCGCGACCCTGCGGTATGACGTTCACGCAGTGCAGTGACAACCCTGGTTGCGTCACCTCAAGCTGGGTGAAGGTCGCCCGCATGGACTTCACGACGAGGTGCGACTCGTCTCGAGGAAGCGAGTCCGCACCCTCGCCGGTGATCTCCACCCGAAGACCTCGGCCGGTGATGGTCGCAGCCACTCGGTCACGCACGGCCAGGCAGAGACCGAAACTGTCGAAGCCGGGGCCGACGTTCGCGCTGGTCGCAGGCGACGTGACCTGGGCGCTCACGCCGATGCGGTCACGCATCGATCAACCCCGCCGCCACGGCGGCTTGGTGCGGATCGACGTCGACCACCGTCTCGGCGAGCCCACCACGGCCGTCGAGTGCGGTGTCGATGTCCTTGAGCCCATGGCCGGTCACGGTGATGACCACAACCAGCCCGGCATCGACGGCTCCAGACGCCGACAGCGACAAGAAGCCTGCCACTCCCGCGGCGGAGGCGGGCTCGACGAAGACGCCCTCGCGAGCGGCCAGATCAGCCTGGGCGCGCAGGATCTCGAGGTCACTCACCGCCTCGATCAGGCCGTTCGACTCGTCCCGGGCCGTCTCGGCGAGCAGCCACGACGCAGGGTTTCCGACCCGGATCGCGGTTGCCACCGTCTCGGGCTCCACGACCACCCGGCCCTGAACGATCGGCGCGGCGCCCGCAGCCTGGAAGCCCCACATGGCCGGCGTCGTCGAGCAGCGACCGGCCGCGGCATACTCGCGATATCCCTTCCAGTAGGCCGCGATGTTGCCAGCGTTCCCGACCGGCAGAACGTGCAGGTCAGGGGCATCATCGAGGGCATCCACGACCTCGAAAGCCGCCGTCTTCTGCCCCTCGATGCGGACCGGGTTGACGCTGTTGACGAGTGCCACGGGGTGGTTCTTCGAGAGCTCGCAAGCCAGCTGGAGGCACTGGTCGAAGCCACCGCGAACCGCGATGATGTGCGCGCCGTGCATCACTGCCTGGGCCATCTTCCCGCGCGCGATCCTGCCTTCCGGGACCAGCACGATCGGCCTGATCCCGGCTCTGCTCGCATACGCCGCCATGCTCGCGGAGGTGTTGCCGGTCGATGCGCACACGGCTGCCTCCGCCCCCTGCTCGGCCGCCAGCGACATCGCCACCGTCATCCCGCGATCCTTGAACGACCCGGTCGGGTTGTCGCCCTCTACCTTGAGCAGCACCGTGCAGCGCGAGACCTCCGACAGCCAGCCCGCCTCCACCAGCGGGGTACCGCCCTCACGCAAGGTGATGACGGGAGTCTCGTCCGAGACAGGAAGCCAGTCGCGGTACTCGGCGATGACGCCGCCCCACTGGTGGGCGCCGCTGTTGGGGCTCAATCGGACACCCCTTCCACCCGCATCACGGACGTCACGACCCGGACGCTCGGCATCGTGGTCAACGCGTCGACCGTGGCGGCGAGCGCCGAGTCGGGCGCGGCGTGGGTGACCACGACGAGCCTCGCCTCGTCACCGCGGCCGACCTGGCGCACGGTCTGGATCGAGATGTCCTCCCGCGCGAACATCTCCGCGACCGAGGCCAGTACTCCGGGCTTGTCGTCGACATCGATCGCCACGTGGTACCTCGTCACGGTGTCGCCCATGGCGGCGATCACGCAGTCGGCGTACGTCGACTCGCCCGCACCGGTGATGTTGCTGAGCCGGTTGCGGGCAACGGTGACCAGGTCGCCGAGGACGGCGCTGGCCGTCGGAGCTCCACCGGCGCCGGGGCCGTAGAACATCAGCTGCCCAGCTGCGTCGCTCTCGACGAAGACGGCGTTGTAGGCCCCGCGGACACTGGCGAGCGGATGCGAGCGCGGGATCATGGCAGGGTGGACGCGGGCCGAGACGCGGGTGACAGCGTTGCCCTCCTCGCTCTCGCAGATCGCCAGCAGCTTGACCACCGAGCCCAGCTGTTGCGCAGAGACGATGTCGCTCGCGCTGACCTCGGTGATCCCCTCGCGATGGACGTCGGCCACGGTGACGCGGGTGTGGAAGGCCAGGCTGGCCAAGATGGCGGCCTTGGCTGCTGCGTCGAACCCTTCCACGTCCGCCGTCGGGTCGGCCTCAGCGTACCCGAGTGCCTGGGCTGACTCGAGAGCCTCGTCGAACCCGAGACCTGACGAGTCCATCTGGTCGAGGACGTAGTTGGTGGTGCCGTTGACGATCCCGAGTACGCGGCGCACCTTGTCTCCGGCCAGGGACTCACGCAGCGGGCGAATGATCGGGATCGCGCCGGCCACCGCCGCCTCGAAATAGATGTCGCGGGAGGCCGCCGCGGCGGCTTCGTAGAGGGTCGGGCCGTCAGCCGCGAGCAGAGCCTTGTTGGCGGTGACCACCGAGGCCCCGGCGGAGAGGGCTGCCAGGATCAACGACCGCGCCGGCTCGATCCCTCCGATGACCTCGATCACGACGTCGATGTCGCCGCGGGTGACGAGCCCGTGAGCGTCGGTCGTGAGGAGGTCGACTGGGATGTCGGCGTCGCGGGCGCGTTCCGGCCTGCGTACGGCGATGCCTGCGAGCTCGATGGGAGCCCCGACCCTGGCTCCGAGGTCCGCCGTCTGCTCCCCCAGCAGCCGAGCCACCTGGCTACCGACAGAACCGCAACCGAGCAGTGCCACCCGCAACGGCCTATTCACGGGTGGAGGCATGCGCAGGCACCTTTGGTCGACGGAGTCGTGCCAAGTGTGTCATGCGGGCCACCGGTGTCATCCCACCTCGAGACGCAGGAGATCCTCCTCGGTCTCCCGGCGTACGACGACGCGAGCCTCGCCCTGCCGCACCGCCACGACCGGGGCCCTGGGGACGTGGTTGTAGGTGGTGGCGAGAGACCGACAGTAGGCGCCGGTGGCGGGGACCGCGACGAGGTCACCCGGCTCGACGTCGCCAGGAAGGAACTCGTCCATGACCACGATGTCACCCGACTCGCAGTGCTTGCCGACGACCCGGGACAGCACGGGGGGGACGGCGGAGCGCCGGGAGGCGAGCGTGCACGAGAAGTGCGCGTCGTACAGGGCAGTCCGGATGTTGTCACTCATGCCACCGTCGACGGAGATGTAGACGCGGGAGGCTCCGGCATCGAGGTTGACGGTCTTCACGGTCCCTACCTCGTAGAGAGTGAACGTGGACGGGCCTGCGATGGCGCGGCCTGGCTCGATCGAGAGGTGGGGGACGTCGATGCCCAGGGCTCGACACTCGTGCTCGACGATCCGCTGCATCTCGACGGCCAACGTCGCCGGTGATGCCGGGTCGTCCTGGGTGGTGTAGGCGATGCCGAACCCACCACCGAGGTCGAGCTCCGTCAGCGGCACACCACCCTCCAGCCCCCGGGCGAACAGTGCGAGCACGCGCCGGGCTGCGATCTCGAAACCTGAGGTGTCGAAGATCTGGGACCCGATGTGTGAGTGCAGACCGGTGAGCTCGAGAGAGTCGTGGCAGGCGATCGCCTGCATCGCCTCCTCGGCCCGTCCGTCCGCAAGCGACAGCCCGAACTTCTGGTCCTCGTGGGCCGTCGCGATGTACTCGTGGGTGTGCGCCTCGACCCCTGCTGTCACGCGCAGCAGTACCTGCTGCCGGACCCCCCCGTCGGCCGCGACCTGAGCGAGACGGTCGATCTCGGTGAGGGAGTCGACGACGATGCGCCCGACCCCGGCCTCGACGGCCCGCTCCAGCTCCGCGCAGCTCTTATTGTTGCCGTGGAAGCCGATCCGAGCGGGGTCGAAGCCGGCCCGGAGTGCCACCGCGAGCTCGCCCCCGGTGCACACGTCGAGGCTCAGGCCCTCCGCTGCGATCCATCGCACGCTCGCCAGCGACAAGAACGCCTTCCCTGCGTAGTAGACGTCGCATCCGGCGAATGCCTGCTTGAAATCTCGCGCGCGCTGGCGGAAGTCGTCCTCGTCAACGATGTATGCCGGCGTACCGAACTCGGCGGCGAGCTCAGCGACCGAGACGCCTGCGACGAGGAGCATACCCGCGTCCGACTTCGTGACGTGTCGGGGCCACAGATGTGTCACCAGCGAGTTCGGGTCGTCGGGCGGTCTCAGCCAGGAGGGACCGCGACCACCAGCCTCCGCGTGGAGTGCACCTGCCTCGTGCGCCCGCATTACATCCGCTCCGGCGCGGAGACCCCGAGAAGTCCAAGTCCCCGGGCGACGACAGTCCTGGTGGCCTCCACGAGAAGCAGCCGGGCGCGATGCAGGTCGGTCGGCTGCTCATCCCCGTGCGGCAGCACCCGGCAGGAGTCGTAGAACTTGTGGAACGTCGCGGCGGTGGCCTCGAGATAGCGCGCCACCCGGTGCGGCTCGCGCAGGTCGGCCGCCCCCTGGACGACCCGGGGGAACTCCGCCAGCGCACGAAGGAGGTCGCCCTCGCGCTCATGCGACAACAGCCCGGGGTCGAACTCGTCTCCGGCCGGGGCGAGCCCCAGGTCTGCCGCGTTGCGCAGGATCGACGCCAGTCGGGCGTGGGCGTACTGGACGTAGTACACCGGGTTCTCACTGGAAGCGCTGGCCCAGAGGTCGAGGTCGATGTCGATGTTGGAGTCGCTCGAGTAGCGCACCAGGGCATACCGGGCAGCGTCGACCCCAACCGCATCGACGAGATCCTCCATTGTCACGATGTTGCCCGCCCGCTTAGACATCCGCACGGGCTGGCCGTCGCGCACCAGGTTGACCATCTGGCCGATCAGCGCCTCGAGATTCTCGTGTGGCTTGTCGCCGAACGCCTGACACATCGCCATCAGGCGCCCGACGTACCCG
>Ga0136625_1000155_pt1 | contig 18365 bp, 10 predicted proteins | sample AntDrymUQ4832306_2_FD_104672 | JGI IMG/M metagenome (GOLD analysis project Ga0136625, IMG submission 104672) | Polar desert sand microbial communities from Dry Valleys, Antarctica - metaG UQ483 (23.06) | ecosystem: Environmental > Terrestrial > Soil > Desert | place: Antarctica: Dry Valley...
GTTTGAGTGCACCCTGGGGGAGGGCATCCTGGTGGACGCAGGCATGCAACGGCCCGAGACAACCATGAGCGCTATCCCGGCCCGGCGTCGTTTCGGAGGATTTCCTCGACGCGTTCTGAGGTTGCGCCCGCCCGCCTCCGGCGTTGGCACGCATCGAGATCATCAGGGAGCGTGACCTTTGGGATCCGGGAGATGTCGTCGCGGAGTTCCTTCTGGGTTCTAACGTATCGGGTTGGACAAGCTACAAGCGTGGCGGGCGTGGAAGAGTTGTCTTTGAGTGATCGGAGGGCGCACCCGGCCCCGACCTCGAGTTGGCTGCGCAGTCGGTGGCCCATTCGATGAGGATTCTCGAGGAGCGGGCCGAGCAAGAACTCGACCACGGCGTTCGTTGAGACTTCCCGGTCTCAAGAGCCATTTCCTCAGCTCTGCCGCTGGGCGAACTGCGGGCGGAATTTCAGTAGAGAGCACGATCTGGACCGCATCCACGCTCCGAGCCGTGCAACGGGTCGCGGCAGTCGTCAGGAAACCGCGGCGCGTACCAGCGTCAGGAGGGGTCCGGGCAAGACCCCCAGCAGGACGGTGAGGACTGCCGTGATGATCACCGGCACGAGCATCTCTCTCGGCACGGGGCCTCCGGATAGCGGTGGTGAGGTGGGAGCGCTCGGTCTGCCGTCAACATGTGGCATCGGGGATAACGAGGTGCGAACCACACGGAGATAGTAGGTAGCGGACAGCACCGTCGATGCGGCAAGCACGACCAGCACGAGCCACTGGTGTGTCTCGGCGACTCCGATGAATAGGAAGTACTTGGTTAAGAAACCGACGGTGGGCGGAAGCCCGACGATGGAGGCCGCACCGACGGCGAAGACGCCGAGCAGCAGCGGCATCCGCTGGCCCAGTCCCCGTAGTTCGTTCACTCTGGTCGCCCCGGTTCCGACCGCTATCGCCCCGACCGCAAAGAAGAGGGTGATCTTGCTGACCGAATGACCGACGAGGTGCAGAGCGGCTCCCGTAGCGCCCGCTTCGTTCAGCAGCGCCATTCCCAAGACCATGTAGGAAAGTTGCCCGATCGTGGAGTAGGCGAGGATCTCCTTGAGGTTTTCGAGCCGCAGGGCGACGAGGGATGCCACCACGATGGTGACAGACGTCGCGATCAGGGTAAGCCGACCTAGCCCGAGAGATGCGACCGCGTCCTCTCCGAACACGTCGAGCAGCACCCGGAACAGCGTGAACACGCCCACGTTGACGACCGCTACCGAGTGGAGCAGAGCACTCACCGGCACCGGGGCTACCATGGCGGCCGGAAGCCATGCATGAACCGGGAAGATCGCCGCTTTCGCGATCCCGAACAGGAACAGCAAGTAGGTGAGGATCGGCAGCAAACCGGTCGGCTCCGCGCCGAAGATGCCCCCCGGGGTAAGAGCAAAAGATCCGGTCTGCGTGTATGTCAGCACGACAGCAGGCAGGAAGAGGGCGATCCCGGTGCCGAGCTGATAGGAGAGATAGCGACGTCCCCCTGCCGCCGCTTTGTTGGTGCCGGTGAAAGTGACGAGCGGGTAAGTGGCGATCGTCATCGCTTCGTAGAACAAATAGAGGGTGATGAGGTTGGCGGAGAAAGCCACGCCGGCGGTTGCAGAGATCGTGATGGCCATGAGCACGTGAAGGCGCGTGAGGGAGGCGGTCGAGCCGCGCAGATAACCGATCGAATACACCGTTGTGAGCAACCACAGCGGGGACGCGGTCAGGAGCAAGAGTATTCCGAGCGGGTCGGCCCGAAGAGCGACCGATGCATCAGGTAGAAATGGAGCGATGCTGAAGGTTGCCCTCTGTCCGTCCAAGACGTCCGGCAGCATGACCAAGACGGCAACGAGCTCGGCGATCCCGGCAAGGATCGCGGCCCAGTCACGACCCTGTGGCCGGTCACGCAGCAGTGCTACCGCCAAGGCTCCGATGAGCGGGATGACGAGCGGTAGGAGGAGTCTCACATGCGCGGCTCTAGACCATCAGCGGTAGCGGCCAGCCGCTCGACGAGTTGGGCCACGGATGACTCGGCGGGGTCGAGAACGAGCGAGGGAAATATCCCAAGGAGCACTATCATCGCCGCAATCGCAAAGGCAATTGAGGCTTCACGAGGTCCGAGGTCGACGACGTGGTTGACAGGATCGCGCGTGACCGGACCGTAGAAGGCACGCTGCAGCCAGATCAACGAGTACCCCGCGGCTAGAACCACGATGGCGAGCGCGATCAGAGAAGGAGCGCCGAATTCACGGAAGGCTCCGAGCAACGCTAGGAATTCCCCGGGAAAGCCGCTCGTGCCGGGCAATCCCGCCTCCGCAAACGCGAATACAAGGGCAAATGCGGCGAGAGCGGGTGCGCGCGCGGCAAGCCCGCCGAGTGCGACCACGTCGGTGGTCCCCAGCCTCTGGTGTATGAAACCGGCGATAAGAAGGAGCCCCGCCGCCGTCAGTCCCAGGTTCACCAGCAGGAACACCGCACCCGACACACCGTCCGCGTTGCCCGAAGACAGACCGAGAAGGGCGAGTCCTACGTGGCTTACGCCGGCGAAAGCGATCAGTCGTCGCAGGTCGGGTTGGGCAAGAGCCGCTAGGCCTCCATACAAGATCGCGATGATCGCGAGGACCGCGATCAACCATCTCCATTGCATGAAGGCTGCGGACGTCAACGGCATGATGAGTCGCAGGAATCCAAACACGCCGACCTTGAGGCCGGCCAACAAGATACCGATCCCTATGGGACCCTCCTGCAAGGCCGGCGGAAGCCACGAGTGCAACGGGAACAGTGGCGCTTTGAGCATGAACGAGAACGCCATCAGGAAGAACAGGACGGTTCCGAGGCCTGCGGGAACCTCGACTTCGAGAAGTGCCAGGTAATCGAACGACAGTGAACCCGTCGCGGTGCGATGGTTGACACTCAACAGGACGAATGCGGCCAGCAGCGTCACAGAACCCATCAGCATCGCCAAGACGTACTTGGTAGCCGCGTGACTACGGCCCGGGCCGGTGCCCCAGAGCTTGATCAGCACGAAGGTTGGAACCAGCATGAGCTCCCAGAACACGAAGAAGAGGGCGAGATCCAGAGCGGTGAACACTCCCGTCGACGCCGTCGAAAAGGTCATAACGGAAATGAGATAAGCCTTCTGACGATGGGACACGGTGGCCCGCGCCTGAGCCACCGCCACGACAGTCAATAACGCCGTCAAGGGCAAGAACGGCGCCGACAGACCGTCGATCCCGACGTGGATTGTTGACCCGATCGCATCTATCCAAGGTAATTGCTCTTCGAATTGGAACGTCGCAGTCGGCGCCGCTGAAAAGGCAACGAACATCCACACGGAGATCACCAGTTCCAGGAGCGCGCCAATCAGAGCAACCCGATGGATGATCCGGGCCTCGCGGAGTGGCACGAGCGCGACGGCGACCAGGAGCGGCCAAGCAAGCAGGACGGTAAGGAGTGAGAGACCGTCACCTGCGCCCTGAATCACGGCCCCTTCTCCAAACCAGTGATACCCAAGGAGGCTTGTTCGACCCTATCCTCGAGCCACGTCAGCGACGGGCGCATCCGGTGGATGAACGGGCTCGTTCCGAGCCCGATCCAAAAGATCAGTGCAGCGAGAACCGCAACTATCGCACGCTCGCCGCGGGTTAGGTCGTAGATACGTTCGGCGAGTGTCCTATGTGCGTCGCCCATGAAGCCGCGAATGAAGTACGACAGAGAGTACGCTGCGGTCAGAAGGACGCCGAGCCCGGCGGTGACCGCCATCCACCAACTGCGTTGGTAACCACCAAGCATCACGAGATGCTCGCCGTTGAATCCGTTGGTACCGGGAAGGCCAACCCCAGCAAGCGCGACCAACAGGAAGGCTGTGGTCATGAGCGGAGCAGAGGAGACAAGTCCCCCAAGGGAAGCCAGCTCCGGTTGACCGATCCTGGCAGTCAGGAACCCTGCGACGAAGAACAAACCGGCGCCGACGATTCCGAGGTTGATCATCTGCAGCACCGCGCCCTCGAACCCATCAAGATTCAACGAGAACAGCCCCAGCATCACAACGCCCATGTGCGCCACGCTTGCGAACGCCAATAACCGACGGAGGTTCGTTTGACCTAACGCGAGGAAAGAGCCGTAGATCACGCTCACGGCACCGGTCGTAGCCATGATCCACAGCCATTCCTGAGCTGAGTCGGGAAAAAGAGGGATGACGAAACGCAGGAATCCAAAGGTTCCGAGCTTCACTCCGACTAGGAAAACGCCTATTCCCACGACCGGCCCATGGTCCAGGACCTTCGGAAGCCACGTGTGGAAGGGAAAGAGCGGCGCCTTCGCCGCGAACCCCAGCGCCAAGAGCAGGAACGGCCAGGTCTGCGACGCGGGAGGCAAGCCCGAAGCCAGTAACCGGCCCAACTCGAACGAAACGCCGTCACCCGTGGCGGCCGCGTAGGCGCGGCCGGTGAGGACGATCCCGACCAGCATGAACGCCGCGCCTGCACCGACGAAGCCGACATAGTTCCGGGCCGCATCCCGGCGCAGCGGCCCGGTTCCCCAACGAGTGATGAGGAACCAACTAGGGATCAGCTCGGCAACGAAGAAGATCCAGAAGATAATCAGATCCAGCGCGACGAACGCTCCCAGCATCGTCGCCTCCAGGAACAGGATCGCCGCGGAGTAGCCGGGCGCGGTCCCGACTATGGAAGGGTCACCGTCGACCCGGCGAGCAGGGATGTTGTGCTCCGCGTAGGCGATCACCATCAGTCCGAAGAGCGCGGTCAGCGGTATGAACAGGATGCTCACTCCGTCCACTCCAACGTGCCAGGAGACACCGAGGAAGGCGCCGATGCGTTCGACGAACTGCATGTCCGAGACGCCCGGCTCAAAGGCAAGCGCAAGCGCTATCGCTCCCGCAAATTCCAGAGCCGCGGCCGCGATACCGACGCGTGTTGCAACGTGAACATCACGCAAGGAAACGACCACAGCCGCGGCCACCATCGGGAACAGGAGCAGCATGGTGAGGGCAGGAAAACCGGCCTGGTCGACTGCCAGCAGCTCGTTCGGCATCAGCGCGCCACCGCGATGGCGACGATGCAAGCAAGCGCGAGGATCGCGGCTACGATCGGCCTGCCAAGGAACGCTTCCATGAGCAGCAAACCTCTCCGGATGCGCTCGCCCACCTCCGCGACTCGACCGGGACCGAGTTGGAACACGCGGCTTTCTACTGTTTCGGTGAATGCAGCAAGAGTTCCCGAGAGTCGTTCGAAGAGGCTTTCGATCCCTCGTTGGAACACCACCCGCTCGGTCCGCTGGCTAAATGCCGAGGCGGCATTCGTGAGCGCGCCGTAAAGGCCACCGCCATGTGACGTGAGCCTGCGCTCCAGACGAGTGGTGAGGGAGCTCAGCCGTTCCGTCGGAGTGCCCTCTGCCCGTAACCTGCGACCGGTGCCCCCAGCTGCCGGGTGGGTCGCCGGTCGAAGCCAGTCCAGTCCGGGCCGCTCCGGTAGCTCGGCGGCTCCAGCGTCGTGGGCCTCCACCGCGGCTTTGAGGCGCGCCTCCCACGTCACATCGGGACGGGGACGGTAGGGAGCGAGCAGCGCCCCCGTCATGGGGTCCAGGACTGCGCGGTCGAATCGGTCGACCGCAGTCCCTGCGCGGGTTACGGCGGTCGTCGCACGCTCCGCCGCCTCGTCCAGCCACGCTCGGTTGGAAGACACGAAGTAGAGCCGGCGGGCGAACGGACCGCCCGTCCCCGCGGGTTGCTCTGCACGGAAACGGTCGAAAAACCGTGGCACTGCGATGCCCGAAAGCATCAGGCAGATCAATGCGGCAACCAGCACGATCGTAGAGCCCAGCGGGGCTTCGACGGCGGCTGCGGTCTCGGAAACGGCAGGAGCGAGCAGTTGGGCGAACCAGGAACCATCGATGCCTCCCGGCACCAATCCAACGGCGATCGCCGCCGCGACCAGTCCGAACCCCACCGCAACGGCGATGCCCGTCCGCCGCGTCCTTCTAGCGTCGTCCTGGAAAGTCGCGCGAACCATCCGACTCGCAGAGAACCACAGTCCGAACGCAGCAACCACTCCAAGGCCGCCGAGGGCGACCGTTCCTCGGGCCCACTCATCCGGCAATGACAGCCATCCCGTCGCGAAGGGAACCGTAAAGAGCAGAAGCGCGGCCGTGCCTACCAAGATTGATATTCCGCGAGAAGTATCGGTGGGCCGGGCGACCGCAGCGGGATCCGGCCCCCCGTGGAGATGGTGAAGGATCGACGGGGCCGTAAGGAACAGGTTCGTCTTGTAGAAGGCGTGTGCCACGAGATGGAAGATCGCGATCGGGTACAGCCCGAGGCCGCACAGGAGCAACATGAAACCGAGGTGAGCGTTCGTGGAGGCGGCGAGCATGCCCTTGATATCGGTTTGGGTAAGGCCGGCTAGCTGGCCGTACAGCACGGTGGTGGCTCCGATCACCCCGACCGCCACGAGAGCGATCGGGGCTCGCTCGTATATCGGAGCACTTCGCACCACGAGATAGACGCCGGCCGTGACCATGGTTGCGCCGTGGATCAAGGCGCTGGAGGGCGTCGGGCCTTCCATAGCGCGAGCGAGCCATCCTCCGAGCGGCATCTGCGCGGATTTCCCGGCCGCGCCCATCAGCAAGCAGAGCCCCACGGCGGTTCCCGTTGCTGTGGGCAGCGGGGAGGTCAGCACCTCGGAGTAGCTCAACCCGTTGTTCTGAGCTGCGAGGACGAAGATTCCCGCGAGCAAGCCGGCGTCGCCTACACGGTTGAGGACGAATGCGCGGGTGCCGGCTTCACCCGCGGAGGTGCGATCACGGTAAAAGGCGATCAACATGTACGAGCACGCGCCGACTACCTCCCATGCCACGAACAGCATCAGGTAGTTGTCGGCAAGAACCAGAAACAGCATGGCTCCGACGAACAGCGGAAGGACGGTGAAGTAACGACCGAAGCCGGCCTCGTTGTGAAGGTAGTTGACCGAGAAGCGCGCGACAAGCCAGCTCAGCCCCGCGATGGTCACCGCCATCGTGGCCGATAGTGGGTCCAACTGGAATCCGATATCGATCGTTAGCGAACCAGTGTGCATCCACGTACCGAGGATGACGAACCGGGGAGCCGGATCGGCGAACGTGATTGCAGCCGCCAAAGCCGCAGATGCGGCCGAGAGACCCACACCACAAACTGCAACCCGAGCAAGAAGCCTCGCGCCCAGGAAGCGTCCCCCGGAGACTCTGTCTGCGGTCCCGAGCACAGCGGCCGCCAGGGAAAACCCGGGGATCGCCACCACGAGAACGTCCGCTATCGTCACGGCACCTCGATGCGAGCGGGAGGCAGGAAGCCGCTGCGTCCCTGGTAATAGCCGAAGGAGCTCGCCACGACGGGAAGCTTGGATGGCTCCCCCTCCCAGGCGACGAAGCCTTGCCCCGGCACGAACAGCTCGAAGTGCCCGTCGGTGGGAGCGACCGCCACCAGGTGGACCCATTCGTTGTCGAGAAGTTCGGCGATGGCCGGCTGGCTACTGTAGATCTGGCCCAGGACCTCAACAGAAGCCTCGACGATCAACAAGAGACGCATGGGTTCGTGCAGCTCGACCATCTGCTTCGGCAGGCCCGTGCGAAGATCACTCGCCGCGCCCTCCATGACCCCGAGCAAACCTGTGACGTTGTGCGGAACCTTCGTGTCGCAGCCGAACACGCGGTTGTCGACCGTCGAGAAGTAATACTCGAGGTTGATGCCGGCCCCCACAGGCCCCATAGCGAGAAGGATGCGCTGGACGATCGACCCATCGGGATCGATGTTGGGGTCATAAGAGATGACGAACGTACGCCGGTCCAGGAAGAGCCCTTGGGTAAGAGCGCGCCGACCCACGACCGCGACCGCGTTCGTGCAGTGTCCCCACTCCGGACGTACCTGCGAGAGATCGCGCGACCGCTGCTCGACGTGCCTCACGGCGCGCTTGAGCGAACACGTCTTCGGGGCGGAGTAGAAGCGGGTGCACCGTTCCCGAGCGGAGAGGGCGCGGGCTTCGTCGAGATCGCGGTGCAACGCCTGCCACTCGTCTCGATGCGCCTCGGGGATGTCCTGAGTATCGAAGAAGGTGTTCCTGTCGCTGGCAGTGTTGTGTACCCCTCCTACGAAATAGGTGTCGTCTGGGATGTCGATGCCACGGCGCGCGAGCTCATCGCGCACTGCAGACCGGTTGGCCACGGCGGCGAATGCGCGCGCGTTGGGCGCTCCATGCTTGCCGCCGCAGGCTCCGCAGTCGTGTGCAGATTCGTGGGGGTTGTTCACCGAGGACGAGCCGTGACCGACGAAGACGACAAGCCGAGCGAAGTCATGCGTAAGCCCGATATTGCGCAATTGAGTTTCGATGCGGTCCGTCTGTTCGGTCAAGGAGAAACCGAGCCCGGCGAATCGCGTTGCATCCACCGTCAGTTGCGTCTCCGGCGATGGGATCAGTAGATTCTCGAGACGTTCCTTGAGCTCGCCCCAGTTCCGGGGCGCGAGCACGCGGCTGCTCAACGGAACAGACTGAAAAAGTCCGACGAGCTGGGTAAGGAACAAGCCCGACACTGCATTGCGCTTGAGCTCCCAGTAAGTGTTCTCTGCCGTTTCAAGCCACAAGCGGCGGTTGCGTCGCTCTTCGGCGAGCGCGATAGACGCCTTGTCGTCGCGAGGCATCTCCTTCACTCGATTCGTTGGGATGACGCCGGCGGGGCAAAGCGGGGTGGCGCCGTGGTCGTCGAGACTACTAAAATCCATGGCCATGTTGAAGAATCCACCCGCACCGAATGTCTCGTAATCGGCGTCGAGCTCGTCGACCGCCCTATGCATCGATTCCTCGCGCTCGTCGATGCAGAACACCACCTGAGCCTTCGGTCTTCGGTCTCGAACCTGCCAGCGGCCCTTGGCGCGGTTGGTCGCAAGCGCTCCGAGGATCTCCTCCCGATAGTGACGTTCGAAAGCCGCCAGCCAGACCGTCCGATGCGCTGTCTCGGGATAGGTATCGAGAGTGGCAAGGATGCGATCTCTGGTGGACGATGAGAGCTTACGGACCTCCTCGGCCGACCATCCGGCGAGTTGGGCCAGGCGGAAGAGTCGCCACACCTTGTCCGCTACCGTGAGACGAGCGAGCGCGTCGGGTTGACGGCTCCAGGTCCACGCCTGGACGGCCAAATTCAACCACTCGTCGCCGTGACCGCCACTGCGCTCGAGATCGCGGGCCGCTTGGGACAAGATGTTCGGCAGGAGGCCGCGGTGCAGCTCCCTGCGGACGTAAAACTCGATGGGCGTGGCGCGGAGCCGCTGCGACAGAGCCTCGACGTGGGCACTCTCGACCCCGATCGCTTGTCTGAATCTCTGGCTCACCACTTCCGCCTCGATGGTGAGCCTCACGGCCAAGTACTGGACGAGGTCGGTGGGCCGCACCTTCTGTGGCGGGTAACCGGGATTGTTACCCAGCCAGTTCATCATCCCCGCCCAGCCCGGCAGCGTAGCCAGTATCCGTCCGAGGTACGCGTGCCGATGGTCCGACCCGACCCCGAGGCGGTCGAGCTGAAGTAAGAGCGTCTCGGCCGGGTCTTCCGGGAGATCGGCGACGTTGGAAGGCCACCCGCGCAGCCCCGAGATGGCGAGGGTCGCGTCGTGGTCGACCGAGGCACGCCACGCGCCGAAAAAACCAAGGGTCCGATCCGGCATCCTCCACGCCGCCTGCCCGAGGTCGAGGAAGCCGGCGCAAACACGGATCATGTAGCGGTTCACCAACGCGGTTGAATCGATGCCGGTCAACCGCGCCAGCAGGTCCGCATGAGTGAGGTCGCGTCCGAGACGGGAGAGGTCCGCCTCCAGGGTAGCGTTGGCCTCGGCGTGCAGAGCCCGTAGGGGATCCTTCATCACGATCCGGCGGGCCACACCAGGGACCTCACTGTTTGGCATCAGTGACGCCAGAGCTACGAGCGCATCGAGCCCTGTTCGGCTGTAACTCCCGCCGTCGAAATCATGGAGCGCGAACCAACCAGCGCTTGCAGCTTCCCGCAACATCGCGTCTTGAGCTTCGGCAGGGTCGACTTCAACGCGCGTCCGAAGCTCGTCGAGTACGCGCTGCACGGCGTTCTCAATGTCGGCGCGCTCTTCGGGGTCGAGCCGGAGCGCGGGGCCGCCTCCGCTCTGGATCGTAGCGAAGAGCTCTGCGAGGCGATCGATGGAGGCGTCCGGGTCGCGGGAGCCCAGGCTACGAGGATCGGTCGGCGACAGCGGGTCGAACACATCGAAGCCGGCCAGACAGGCGGCCCACAACGATACGACCGCATAAGCTTCGGGATCGATCAGCATTTGCCGCTCGATGGCCCCCAGGTTCCCCGGCAGATCGAGATGACGCCGAGCCAGCCGGTCGACGAAGCGGGCTTCGGCGGCGAGCCATACCCGCCGGACGTGGTTTCGATCTGGGCCCGGCGCCTTCGCCAGCCCCAGGTCGACGAGCTCCAGGTAGCCGCCTCTTCGCGTCGCGGGCACACCGAGCGCTTCGAGCAGCTCAGTGACACTCCTCCGCGGAGTGCTCCCGGCAGCGAGATCTTCTGCAGCAACGGCGCTTATGGCCGACGCTATGTCTAGACCGAGTATCCGGCCCAGCCAGTCACCCAACGTGAGGTCTCGTCCGACCCGGTCGATGCTGTCTCTCAGCTCGCTTGTAGCTTTTCCTAGAGCCAGTGATCTGGCTTTTGCCGAAACATCGCCCATCAAGCGCCGGGTTGCGTCGCGTTCGGAGATGAGGAAACGAAGCATGTAAGGGTCGATCGGGTTCACGCCATAGAGGAGGTGTAGCCGGCGTATGCCTCTGTCGGTGACCGTGGTGCCCCCGACCGTACCGATTACTTTCCTTTGGTCGGGCTTCGGACGATCGGCCATCACGGCGTCGAGGTCGGCATCGGTGATACGTCCCGCGCGATACTGGGCGCGGCTTACCTCGACGGGTAAGTACCCCGTGGCGCCGAAGAACCCCTCAGCCGCCACCAGAGCCTCGTCGAAGGGAAGATGCTGCAGCCCATGCAGGGTGTTGTGATGGACGAAGGTCGTGATCGGGCCCTGGCTCGGCAGCAAGTGGCCAAGGTGTTCTACGACATCGAGGAGTTGTTCACGGTTCGAGAGGCGCTCGCGGGAGGGCGAGCCGGTATGAGCCATCTCGCTCACCCGAACCGCGCGATCAGTGTCTCGATCGTGGTGTTGGAAAGCCCGAGCGCGATGCCGGGGGCCACGCCCAAGATCACTGTGAGGGCCGCGAGCGGAGCTGTCGCGACCAGCTCCGCGCCGCGCATGTCTGACAAGCCCGCCCACCGGCTATCGGTGTCGTCGGAAAGGACACCACCAATGACGCGCAGCGTGTAGGTTGCGGTTAACAGGATCCCGACAGCCGCGAAGAGAACGGGAAGGCCGAAACCTTCGAAGGCTCCGAGAAGGACCTGCACCTCACCGGGGAACTGGATCAGGCCCGGAAGTCCCATCGAGGCAAGAAGCGTCAGGGTGAGCAGCGCCTTGAACGTAGGCATGCGAGAACTCACCCCGGCGATCTCATCGAGAGCAAGGGTGCCGGTGCGCTCGTAGAGCAAACCGCTCAGCAAGAAGAGGCCTCCCGTGACGATGCCATGAGCAACCATCATGAAGACGGCTCCCGAGAACCCCGCCTGGTCCAGCGCGGCGATACCGAGAAGGACGAATCCCATATGACTGATAGAGCTGAAAGCCACGATCGCCTTCATATCACCTTGCCTGAACGCCAGCAACGCTCCGTAGAGGATGTTGACGAGCGCTAGAACGAACAAGAGCGGCGCCAGCCTACGGACTCCTTCGGGGAGGATCTCCGTGGAGCGGAGCAAACCGTAGGCGCCGAGCTTGAGCATCACTCCGGACAAAATGATGCTCACCGGCGCCGGTGCTTGGACATGCGCCAAGGGCAGCCAGCCGTGTAAGGGGAATATCGGGATCTTTACCGCGAAGCCGGCCAACAACGCGAGGAAGGGGGCGACCTGGAACCCGGCAGTCCATCCGCGGCTCGCGGCCTGAAGTGCATCCATGTCGAATGTGTGAGGATCGGCTGCGAGATATACCGCGAAGATGCCGATCAGCATGAAGATCGAGCCGCCGAGCGTGTACAAGAAATAGGTCATCGTGGCTCGTTCCTTCTGTGGCCCCCCCCACAATCCGATGAGGAAGAACATCGGAACGAGGGCGATCTCCCAGAACACGTACAGAAGGAACCAGTCGCGCGCCACGAAGACGCCAAGACATGAGAACTCCAGAAGTAGTACCCACATGTAGAAGGCCTTCGGGCTCCGAGCGATGTGTAGAGAGGACAACAACGCGACGAACACGAGCAATGTGGTCAGTAGGATCAGGGGCAATGACAATCCGTCCACTGCCAGCGTGTAGGTCATCCCAAGCTCGGGGATCCACGTGCGTGACTCGCCAAACTGGGGACCAGCGGCCGCACGATCGAAGCTCGCAAGAAGGCTCAACGACAGCGCCAGGGGCACAGCGGCCGCCACAAGCGCTGCGGCGCGGATCCGTGCGCGGTTATCCTCGGGAAGCATCAGGACCACCGCGAGTCCGATCAGCGGTGTCCAAACGATGGCGCTCAGGATGCCAATGACAATATCCCCCTTCGGGTCGTGGGCCCCAAGATCAAGGTGCTATCCGACGGTTTCGTTCAGACCGTGACCTTGGGAGCCGTCCGCGTGGAGAACCGGTGGGAACCCGGTCGTAGCGACTCCTCACCAAGGTGCATCACGGAGCCGCCGTCGTAAGCGTAATCGATCTCGAAGTCGTGCAGGCGCTCGAGCACCGTTGGGTCGATGTAGTGGACTCCCTTGAAGTCAAGGGTCACGGTCCGCCCCCGGGGCATGTTGTCCAGAATACTCCGCACTGGGATGAAGTTGTGGAACCCGAGCGCCTTCCTGAACCTGACGATGACCTGATCCCCGTCATCGACAATTTCCATAACGGGCCTGAAGAGGTTGCCGAGCGTAGCGCCCCTGAATAAGGCGTGAAGGAGACCAAGCACGATCCCGGTGGCGACGCCGATCAGCAGATCGGTCAGCAAGACGGTGAACGCGGTCACGATCATGAGCAGGAAGTCGACCCTGCCGATCTCCCATGCGTGCTTGAAGTCGGCGGGGTGAGCGAGCTTGAAGCCGACCACCAGCAGGATGCCGGCCAGCGCCGCGAGCGGAATCAGCTCGAGCACGCCCGGGAGAGCCAGCACGAACAGGAACAGGAAAAGGCCGTGGAAGAAGTTCGACCAGCGAGTACGCGCGCCGGCCATGATATTTGCTTTGGAACGAACGACCTCGGCGATCATCGGCAAGCCACCCACCGCGCTGGAGACCAGGTTGCCGGTGCCCTTGCCGACCAGCTCCTTGTTCATGTTCGAACGCCGTTTCCAGGGATCCAGCTTGTCGACGGCCTCGGCCGTGAGCAACGATTCAAGGCTGGCGACGAAAACGTAGAGGACGATCCATTTCACCGCCGCCGCGGACGCCAATCCGGAGAAATCGGGAGTCTGGAAGCCCTGGAGAAGGCCGCCTCCGAGGTCGAGGCGTGGCTCGGCGCCGTTAACAAGCGCGATGACGGTACCCACTACGACCGCCGCCAAGGGGGCCGGGATCACCGTTGCTGCCTTGCCCAATCGCGGCCAGAACACCATGACCAATACCGCCGCGAGGCCGACGAGAGCGGTCTCGGCGACGGGGTCTGTGATGCTCGGCGGTATCTCCGTGAGGATGTGGAACCCATGTGCGCGCGGGTTCTCGTGGCCGACCACGATGTGGATCTGTCCGGCCATGATGATGAGCCCGATCCCGGCGAGCATGCCGTGTACCACGGAAAGGGGGAAGAAGCCGGTGAGCTTTCCGGTCTTCGCGAACCCCAAGGCTATCTGGATCGCCCCGGCGACGACGCCGACCGCCAAGGCTTCGCGGAAGCCCAGCTCAGCGACGGCGCCCGCGACGATCACGATCATTCCTGCCGCGGGACCGTTGATGGTGACGTAGGAGCCCGAAACCAGATTGGCGAGGGTCCCGGCGATGATGCCGGAAATCACTCCGGCGATAGGAGGGGCACCCGAGGCCAGCGCGATGCCGAGGCAGAGGGGGAGGGCGATCAAGAAGATAATGAGACCCGATACCACGTCGGTCTGGGCATTCTCCTTCAATCCCGGGAGCCAGTCCTTCGGCGGTGTCGGTCTGCCGCCCCCTTGCTCTTCCGCCATCGACTCCCTAGTCATGGTGTTCTCCCTCCTAGTCGCCCGGGAACGTTCTGCCACACTATGGAGACTCTATGAAATCTTCATGAAGAACAAGCCCCAGATTAACCCCAATTTTTGGGCCTCATAGCATTGGGGGAGACGCGCCACCGGCGGAGACACCTGTCAGAAGAGGAGAAGCACGGATGAGGCTGCTGGTCATCGAGGACGAGGGCAAGATGCGCAGCGCCCTGCGACGGGGTCTGGAGGCGGCGGGCTACGCGGTGGTCGAAGCCGAGGACGGCCAGGCGGGTCTCTCTCGGGGGCTCGAGGGGGGCTACGACGCGATCGTGCTCGACGTCCTTCTTCCTGATATCGACGGGTTTGAGGTCTGCAGGCGGCTGCGGCGAGCCGAGATGTGGGCGCCAGTCCTCATGCTCACAGCGCTCGACGCCGTCGACGACAGGATCACAGGCTTGGATGCCGGTGCCGACGATTACCTCGTCAAGCCGTTCGCCCTGGGGGAGCTGCTGTCCCGCCTGCGCGCTCTCATCCGCCGGGGACGCCCACCGCGACCGTCGGTCCTGACCTGCGGACCACTCCGACTCGACCCCGCGACCCGAGTGGTGTCGTGGGACAGCGAGCCCATCGAGCTATCCCGGCGTGAGTTCGCCCTGCTCGAGTTTCTCCTCCATCACCGCAACGAAGTCGTTCAGCGCGCCACGATCCTGCGCCACGTCTGGGGCGTCCGGTCGGATGAACAATCCAACATCATCGATGCGTTCGTCAGGAATCTGCGCCATAAGCTCGACCGGCGCTTCGACTATCTCCTTATCGAAACCGTGCGCGGAGTCGGATTCCGGTTGCGGTGCCCGAGAGAGGAATGACCCGCTGGCTCCGGAGGCTGCCACTCGGAGTGCGCCTCGCGGCTTTGACTTCAGGAACTTTGTTGGCGCTCCTGGTCCTCGTAGGAATATTCGTCCATCGCCAGTTTCGGGCCGTGATGCGCGACGAAGTCGACCGCGAGCTCGTCGATCTAGCGCTTATGGCGACGGGCGCCCCCCAAGGTGTGCAGGGAGCAGAGCTTCCGAGCTACCTATTGAACAGATTCGACGAACTTGATAAGCCGGAGCGTTCGGGGGTCGAGGTGCAACTGATGTCCGCGGATGGCTCGGTAGTTGCGGCGAGTCGGGGGCTTGCGGGCCTCGAAGGCCTCGTGAAGGGAGGGGCGTTGGTACGCGTCGCCTCGGGCGTGCCGGTTTACGGGGACGTTACGATAAACGGACTGGTCTACCGGTTCGCAGGAGCACCCGTCGGCGACGCGAGCGATCACATTGTCGCCGCCGCGGCGCCGATCCAAGATGTGAGCAACGCGGGGAGAGCTTTGCTCGAGGTATTCGTCCCTCTAACTGTCGTTGCCGGGGTGATCGCCGCGCTCGCCGGAGGGGTGATCGCGAGGCGATCGCTTGCTCCACTGCGAGAATTTGCCTCGGAAGCGGATGCGATCGGAACCCTCGATCTGTCCCAGCGGCTTTCGACCCCCCCGGCGGCCGATGAGATCGGCCGGCTAGGAGCGACCCTCAATCGGATGCTGGAGCGGCTCGACGCCGCGTTAGGTCGCGAGCGACAGCTAACTGCAGAGGTCGGTCACGAGCTGCGAACACCGCTGGCGATCATCCGGGCAGAGGTCGAGTTGCTGCGCGATAGATTCACAGACGAGGGGCTGAGCACGAGCCTAAAGAGCGTTCTGGAGGAGGTCGATAGGACCACGGGTGTAATCGACGACATGCTCCTGCTTGCGCGCGCGGATGCCAAGGCCGCGCTTGATCGACCCGAGCTCGTAGATTTGGGCGAGCTCGCTCGAACCGTGGTCGAGAGATTTTCGGCCGTCGCAGCAGGACGGGCGGTATCGCTGCGAGCTTCAGGCGAAGGTCGGGTCGAAGGCGATCCCAGAGCCATCGAGCGAGCAATCACCAACCTCGCCGACAACGGATTGAGACACACACCGAGCACCGGGGCCGTTGAGATCGAAGTCGAGCAGCGGGACAGAGGAGCTGTGCTGATAGTGCGAGACACTGGCCCAGGCGTGCCTGCCGCGGCGCTCAGCACGATGTTCGACCGTTACACGCGTGCAGGCCCCCGGCGAGGAGCTGCGGGTTTGGGTCTTTCCATCGTTGCCGCAGTGGCGGAATCCCACGACGGGAACGTCCAAGCTCGAAACCGGCCTGAAGGCGGTCTCGAGTTGACGGTCGAGTTCCACGGACTGAGCGGCGGAAGTGGGCGGCACACGGACCCTCAGTAGCGCGCGAAACTTTCGGTGTCGGCGTTGAACTCCTCAACGAGCTCCGCAGATAGCGTCGGCTTGGTTTCCCTTACAGCTCCGAGGAAGTCGTCCATCACGGCTCGTTTGCCGGAGCCCTGGAAGTGCTCACGCTCGAAGGCACGCTGGGCGGCCTTGCGCGCCGCGAACTCGATATCGGCGGGGGTGAAAAACTCGGTCGCGCCTACAAGGGCGCCGATGTCGACTTCCTCTTCGGTGATCTCCTCGACGTAACGATTCCAAATGGAGGCGCGCGCTTCGGGGTCCGGGGGTCCTACCGGCAGCACGTAGTCGAAACGTCCGGGACGAAGGAAGGCCGAGTCGAGGCGGCTGATCCAGTTGGTAGCACAGGCGAGTAGGTGATGGGGGACGTCGTGGAAACGCGGGATCTGTTTGAGGAACTCGTTAGCCACACTTACATTCACGCGCCGATCCTCGTCGCGCTTCGACGCGAGGTCTTCTACTTCGTCTACGAATACGACAGCGGAAGGAAGATCGAAGATGCGGTCGCACGTCTGGGACAGTAGTTCGGCCTGACGCTCGGGCCCCTCGGCTGCGAGCTGACTCGGCTGGATCTCGACGAACGGCCACGCTACGCGCGACGCGATCCCTTTGGCAAATGTGGTCTTACCCGTCCCAGGGGGTCCAAAAAGCACGATCGCGCTCGGAGGGGACACCGCGTGGCGGGCTGCAAGCTGTGGTTCGGCAAGCGGAAGGATCACGCGACGCTCGATGATCTCCTTGGCGTCCTTCAATCCTTTCAGCGATTCCCACAAACCGGGTTCCATCACTCGTCCACCAAGTTCGCCAAGGGCTGCAGGCGTGGCCAAGGTCGTCGGGACGGGTCGCTGCATGCACAGCGCGTTCCGGGCCTCCGCGTAACCCCGCTCGTCCAGCCGCGCATGAATGGTCTCGTCATGCAGGACGAGGGCGATGAGCTTGCGCGCCCCGATCTCCGCCAGCCGTGCCTCAAGTTCATCGAGCAGACGGCGAGTGGGATCGTTTTCCGAGACCTCGGGCGCGACAACCACTCGCAGGATCCAACCGATTGCACCCGCGGCGATCCCGAGCGCCAAACCGACGATCGCGCCCTCGTCATAAGCGACCACACATACTGTGCCGTTCAGATGAAGGAGATCGACTGGGTCGTCTTCTGTGAGAAGGTCGTCCGAACCATCCTGCGCCTGTCCGATACCCCATAGTTGGAGCAACGCGGCCAGATCCCGGTCACGGTATGGGCGTACGAAGATGCTCACCCTGAGCTTCTCCGGGCAAGGTGCGTCTCAGCCTCGTTCGCTTCTTTGTTGTCCACTCTCAGGACACGGCGTTGATGCTCAGCGCAGCGACCGTACGGCCATGTCGATCCGATGCCTCCGGTGGCCGCGATCACTGGCGCTATTGACCCATCTGACAAAGTCCTTCTGGTGCGGAGACAGTGCCTCAAAAGCTCTTTGGTAGTGCTTCGGGCCATGCTCGCTTCATACCTGGCCCCAACCACCCGGTCATTCTGCATGAACACATCATGAAGAGCAAGCGCCGCGTAAGCAAGGTGACTTGCTTGGTCAGCTTAAGGTGCACGGGAGGCTGGCCGACGTCTCTACCAAACTTTTGCTAGACGGAGGCTGAAGCGATCATGCGGCGACTACTCGAGCAGATGACGTATGCCACAGCGGTCGTGTAGCTGGTGCCCAAGGGCAGTCGCCCAAGCTCTCGCACTCTGAAGTGGGTCTCCGCCGCAGGGACACGATAGGGACTGGGCCAGGTATCGGCAGACTCGGCCTCTGGTGCCA
>Ga0136625_1000156_pt1 | contig 18352 bp, 16 predicted proteins | sample AntDrymUQ4832306_2_FD_104672 | JGI IMG/M metagenome (GOLD analysis project Ga0136625, IMG submission 104672) | Polar desert sand microbial communities from Dry Valleys, Antarctica - metaG UQ483 (23.06) | ecosystem: Environmental > Terrestrial > Soil > Desert | place: Antarctica: Dry Valley...
AACTGCTCCGTGAAGGACAGCCGGATGGGGGTGTTGCGCCCGGCCACCAGCGACACTCGCTTGACCGAGTCGATCAGCGCCGCGACCTCGACCTGAGCGCTGATCTCGGACGTTGCCGGGAACAGTTGGCGGACGTTCGGAAAAGCGCCCTCGATGAGTCGTGTCGTCGTACGACGCTGCCCGCCGGCCGCCTTCGACTCGAAACCGATGAGCCCCTCGCCGGCGGCGGCGGTGCCGAGCGCGATACTCAGCTCGCTGCCCGCGCTCAGGGACCGGGCTGCTTCGGCGAGCACCCGGGCCGGGACGAGGGCGCTCACGGAGAGATCCGTCTGCTCGGGCCGCCAGGACAGCTCCCGCAGGCTCAACCTGAACCTGTCGGTGGCCAGCAGCGTCACGGTGGAGCCGTCGATCTCGAGCTTGACGCCGGTGAGGACAGGCAGCATGTCGTCGCGTCCCGCGGCCGTCACCGCCTGCTGCACGGCGGCGGCGAACAGATCGCCGTCGACAGTCCCGGACACCTGGGGCATCTCGGGCAGCTGCGGGTAGTCCTCCACCGGCATGGTCTGGAGGCTGAAGCGCGAGCTGCCGCAACCGACCGAGAGCTTCGCCCCGTCGAGGTTGACGTCGACAGGCTGAGTCGGCAGTGCCCGAGCGATGTCGGCAAGGAGCCGACCCGACACCAGGACCTGACCGTCGTCCGCGACGTCTGCGGGCACGGTCACCCGAGCCGATGTCTCATAGTCGAAACCGCTGAGCGTGATACCGCCCGGGCCCGTCGCGACCAAGATCCCGGACAGCTGTGGCAGCGTGCCTGGGCGGGTCGGGATGCTGCGCGCGGTCCATGCGACTGCCTCGGCCAGGACATCCCGATCGACACGGAACTTCACGATGTGCTGCCTCCTGACGGTCGCTCCCGAGCCATGACGACGGGTGGCACCGGGCGTCTGGTCTCAGTGGACGTGAATCCTGTCATGGCGGCGTCACATCCGACAGAAGCGGGGGGACAGCTGACACGTTCTCCCCAAACCGCACCGGAAACCTGTCTTGAGGAACGAGTCATCCGGAGCATCGTCTCACCGTCTTCGTAGCAACGGTGGATACTGGGGATAACGTCGATAGTGGCAGTTGAGGGGCACTGTCGAGGCGGCTCCCAGGTGTTGACAACCCGACCTCACGGGCAGGAGTGGGTGGGTGACCGTCGACCGCTGGCGCCGTTGTCCACAGACGTCCACAGGGTGAGCCCTGGTGCGGGGGAAGCTTCCCCAGGTGCGTCCCTCTGCTGGGGCGGGAGATCTCGAGGGTGCTCACTGCTGTCGGGCCTGCTGCTTGATCCGGTTGGTGAGCTCGCGGACCTGGTTGTAGACGCTGCGACGCTCGGCCATGAGCTGGCGGATCTTGCGGTCGGCATGCATGACCGTGGTGTGGTCGCGGCCACCGAACTGCTGACCGATCTTTGGCAAGGAGAGCTCGGTGAGCTCACGGCACAGGTACATGGCGATCTGTCGACCGGTGACGAGCACCCGGCTACGGCTCGCTCCACACAGGTCGTCGATGGACAGCCCGAAGTAGGCGGCGGTCTGGGCGATGATCACGGCAGCGGTGATCTCCGGCTCGCCCCCTTCGGGGATGAGGTCCTTGAGGACGATCTCGGCAAGCGTGAGATCGACCGGTTGCCGGTTGAGGCTCGCGAACGCCGTCACCCGGATCAGGGCACCCTCCAACTCACGGATGTTGGTCTGGATCTTGCTCGCGATGAACTCCAGCACGTCGGCCGGCGCCGTCAGACGCTCGGTCGCCGCTTTCTTGCGCAGGATCGCGATCCTCGTCTCGAGGTCCGGTGGCTGGACATCGGTGATCAGGCCCCACTCGAACCGGTTGCGCAACCGGTCCTCGAGCGCCGCGAGACGCTTGGGTGGCCGGTCCGACGTGATGACAATCTGCTTGTTCGCGTTGTGGAGCGTGTTGAAGGTGTGGAAGAACTCTTCCTGCGTCTGGATCTTGCCCTCGAGGAACTGGATGTCGTCGATGAGCAGCACGTCCATATCGCGGTACCGGCGTTGGAACGCGTTCGCGCGGTCGTCTCGGATGGCGTTGATGAAGTCGTTGGTGAACTCTTCGCTGCTGACGTAGCGCACTCGCGCGCCGGTGTAGAGGTTGCGGACGTAGTGACCGATCGCGTGCAGCAGGTGCGTCTTGCCCAACCCTGAGTCGCCATAGATCAGTAGCGGGTTGTAGGCCTTGCCGGGGGCTTCGGCGACGGCGACGGCGGCCGCGTGCGCGAACCGGTTGGACGATCCGATCACGAACGTCTCGAAGACGTACTTCGGGTTGAGTCGAGTGTCCTTGACGCTTCCCTGCGAGGCCTCGGGGGCGCTGATCGTCATGCCGGAGTGCACGACGGCCGGCGCCTGTTCTGCGATGAACGGCGCCATGGCCTCCGGGGAGTCGAGGTCTGCGTCGATGGTGGGTACGTCGTCGGCGAGGTTGGTGTCGACAGTGACCGCGAGCCGAACCTGGAGGCCGAGGGCATGGCTGAGCGCGTGCTCGAGGCGCGGCCGCAGCCGCGTCTCCAGCTGACTGCGGGTGAAGTCGTCAGGCACGGCGACGATCGCGGTGTTCTCGTGCAAGGTGACGGGCTCGGATGCTGCGAGCCAGGCCCGGTGGCTTGCGGGGAGCTCCTCGACGATGGTGGTCCAGACCTTGACGAGGTCAACTCCTTGAGTCATCGCGCGATCTACTCCCAATCTTGGTGGCGGCCCGCAGACAGACAGCGAAAGAAACCGACGATCCACATACTTGTCCACAGGCTGTGCACAACGGGTGCTGGGTATGCGCGAAGCGCCGGTGACACCGGCGGAGGATGCAACGTGCCGATCGGACGCTAACAACAAAGCGAGAGGGAGTTCAAGAGGTTCTCCACAGGTGAGCGCAAAATCTCCTGTCCGGTCAAGCACCGATCGGCGTGTCGCGGTGCGGTAGGGGCACGGTGACGGCAGGGCGTCGGTGAGTTTGACCGGCTCGACGGCCACCGCGTACCGTGGCTCAGTCGGCCCAGCCGGCAGATTCCACTGGTCCCGTCAGTGTCTATCTCTCGCTTTATCGACTTGCTTTGCCAAGAAGTCGCGGGAACGAGAGTCGAGCCCCGGAGTAGCCCTCGTGAGCAAGCGTACGTTCCAACCGAACAACCGTAAGCGCAACAAGACGCACGGGTTCCGTCTGCGTATGCGTACCCGCGCGGGGCGCGCCATCTTGGCCGGCCGCCGCCGCAGAGGCCGCAGCCGACTGGCCACCTGAGTCGTCTTGCCGTGCTGCCTGCAGCGCATCGCCTCCGTCGAGCCGGTGACTTTCAGCGTGCCGTTCGTCGCGGGCAGCGCCGAACGTCCTCCACCGTGGTCGTCCACCACCTCGGGGCGCACCATGGCGGCACTGCCCTCGTCGGGTTCGCGGTCGGCAGGTCAGTCGGTCAGGCCGTCGTACGAAATCGGGTGAGACGCCGGTTACGTCATGTGATGAAGGAGCACCTGGATGCGTTGGTCCCTGGTCTCACGGTGGTGAGAGCCACCAGCAAGGCGGCATTCGTTCCCACCCCGGTGCTCGCCGCGGACCTCGCAGACTGTCTGCGCAGGCTCGAGGCACTTCGGTCATGAGGTACCTTCTGATAGCAGTGCTACGGGTGTACCGCGCGCTGATCAGCCCGTTATACGGGCAGGTCTGTCGCTACCATCCCTCGTGCTCCGCCTACGCACTCGAGGCGGTGTACCGGCACGGTGCGGCACATGGCAGTTGGTTGGCGGCACGCCGGGTCACCCGCTGTCATCCCTGGGCGGCGGGTGGGTACGACCCCGTGCCTACTGAGTTTTCCTGGCGAGCGAGATCCGGAGCCACGATGGTGAGCGAGGATGTGACGTGATCGACTTCTTCATCTCCGTCGGACACGCGATCATGCTGCCGTTGTACTACGTGACATCGGGCATCCTGATCGTCTTCCACAAGCTCTTCAACGGCGTGCTCGGCTTCAACGCCGGCTGGTCGTGGGCGCTCTCGATCGTCGGCCTGACCCTCGTGATCCGGACGTTGCTGATCCCCCTGTTCGTGAAACAGATCAAGAACAGCCGAAACCTGCAGCTGCTGCAACCGAAGGTCAAGGAGCTGCAGAAGAAGTACGGGCACGACCGCGAGCGGCTCACTCAAGAGACGATGAAGCTCTACAAGGACACCGGAACCAACCCGCTCGCCTCCTGCCTGCCCTTGTTGCTGCAGATGCCGATCTTCCTCGCGCTGTTCCGCACTCTGAACGAAGCCGCACACAACAAGGGCGTCGGCTTCTTCGAGCAGGAATCGTTCAAGCCTCTCGTCAAGACGCTCGCCGAAGGAAAGATCTTCGGCGTCGTCAAGATCTCCGACTCGTTCACGGGTGCCGACTCGTGGCACGTCCAGCTCGTCGCCGGAGTGCTCGTCGCCTTGATGACCATCACGACCTTCACGACGCAGCGCCAGCTGATGCGCAAGAACATGCCGGCGTCGGCACTCACCGGGCAGTACGCCCAGCAGCAAAAGATCCTGCTGTACGTGCTCCCTGTCGTGTTCGCCGTCGGCGGTATCGCTTTCCCGGTCGGCGTCTTGTTGTACTGGACCACCTCGAACATGTGGACGATGGGCCAGCAGTTCTATGTCATCCGCAACAACCCGACTCCCGGCACTCCGGCGTTCGACGCAAAGCAGGCTCGCGACAGCAAGCGGCACCCCGATACTGCGGCGGTGCCCCCTGGCGGGACCCTCGTTGCCGAGGTGGACTCTCCCAAACCTGTCGTCCGCCCCCAGCCCAAGAAGCAGTCGCGCAGCCAACGTAAGCGCAAGTAGCCCCTCCGACCCGGAAGTTCCGATGACCGAATCAGTGACCAGCCCAGTCGATCCCCCTGGTGATGCTCCCGTCGAGACCCACCTCGGTCCGCCGGATCGCCTCAAGCAGCTCGAGGCCGAGGGTGATATCGCCGCGGACTACCTCGAGGAGCTGCTGGACATCGCCGATCTCGACGGCGATCTCGACATGGACGTCGAAGGGGACCGAGCCGCTGTCTCCATCGTCGGCGAGGGACTCGAGGCACTGGTGGGTGACGACGGTGAGGTACTCGACGCCCTTCAGGAGCTGACCAGGCTCGCCGTCTACCGGGAGACCGGTGAGCGGTGTCGGCTGATGCTCGACATCGGCGGCTTCCGGGCGGAGCTACGCAAGAACCTTGTCGAGCTGGCACAGGACGCGGTCGCCGAGGTGAAGGAGTCCAACGAGCCCATCAAGCTCGCGCCGATGTCCCCGTTCGAGCGCAAAGTGGTACACGACGCGATTGCCGCGGCCGGCTTGGCGAGCGCCTCGGAGGGCGTCGAGCCCACCCGCTGCGTCGTGGTCTCCCCCTCGACCTGACGGCGGGCACTCAGAGATGGAGACTCCGCTGGACGGTCGGGGACTTTCACGTGAAACCCCGTCGTCGACCTTGCTCCAAGAACTCTTCCCCGAGGATAAGGCGATACATCGCTATATCGACTTGTTGGCGGGTCTCGGAGTGGACCGGGGTCTGATCGGCCCGCGGGAGGTGCCTCGCTTGTGGTCCCGCCACGTGCTGAACTGCGCCGTCATCGCGGCGGCCTTTCCGCACGGCAGCTCCGTGGTCGATGTAGGAAGCGGAGCCGGCCTCCCCGGGGTCGTCCTGGCGCTCGCGCGTCCCGACCTGCGGGTCTGTCTGTTGGAACCACTCCTGCGACGCGCGACGTTTCTTGGCGAGGTCGTCGCTGACCTCGGGCTGGAGAACGTCGAAGTCGTGAGGGCCCGCGCCGAGGAACTACACGCTGTCCGAACCTTCACGGTCGCGACGGCGCGGGCGGTGGCCCCACTTCACCGGTTGATGGAGTGGTGCTGGCCGCTGGTCGCCCCGGGCGGAAGAATGCTGGCTCTCAAAGGTGCTGCCGCCCAGGATGAGGTGGTGTCAAGCCGCTCGGTGTTGCGGCGCTTCGGCATTGGCGCCGTGGTCGAGCAGTGGGGCGCCGACGTGACGACTCCGCCGACCACACTGGTTCGGATAGAGTCTCTCAGCGGCCCGAGGGAGGACTGACCCACTGTGAAGGAACCGACCGTTGTCGCCCGGCTGGGATGGCCGGGTGCTGCAACCACGGCACGACCAGGGCTCGGCTGGCCGCCGGAAGCCGGTGCTCCGCCTCCGTGGCGGCCGCTCGAGCCGGTTGTTTCACGTGAAACAACCTCCCCGCCCGTGACCGCCGCAGTTGTCGCCAACGGAGTCCCATCGATCCCCGAAGGCCAACAGGCGTCACTCGCTGACTCGACCAGGCGAAGACTCGGAGGGCATGCGCGGATGAGGAGCAGCTCCCTGCCACGCCCGGCGGCTACCCGCGTCTTTGCCGTGGCGAACCAAAAGGGTGGAGTCGGCAAGACCACCACAGCCGTCAACATGGCGGCCGCATTGGCCCAGCAGAGGATGAAGGTGCTGGTGGTCGACCTCGACCCGCAGGGCAACGCGTCGACCGCCCTGTCGATCGAGCACCGGGAAGGCACGCCAGGGGCGTACCAGGTGCTGGTGGACGGCGCGCCGATGGGCGATGTGATCGCCGAGTGCGAGGAGGTGCCGGGACTGTTCGTCGTCCCGGCGACGGTCGATCTCGCCGGAGCTGAGATCGAGCTCGTCTCGCTGGTGGCGCGTGAGACGCGGTTGAAGCGGGCTCTTGACGCTCATCTCGACGAGCGCGCCGCGGTGGACGACCGTTATGACTACGTCTTCATCGACTGTCCTCCGTCGCTGGGGCTGTTGACCGTCAACGCGTTGACGGCTGGACGCGAGCTCCTGGTTCCGATCCAGTGCGAGTACTACGCACTCGAGGGTGTCAGCGCGCTGCTGCGCACGACGGACTCGATCCGGGAGCATCTCAACCCGACCCTGACGGTCGGAGCCATCCTGCTCACGATGTATGACGCCCGCACCCGGCTGGCGGCAGGGGTCGCCGACGAGGTCCGCCACCACTTCGGGGACGTTGTGCTCAAGGCAGCTGTCCCTCGGTCGGTCCGCATCTCCGAGGCACCGAGCTACGGCCAGACGGTGGTCACCTACGATCCGAGCTCGGTCGGCTCGCTGTCGTACCTTGAAGCGGCCAGAGAGCTTGCCCACCAAGGGAAGACCCAGCAAGCAGAGGATGGCGGGTGAGCACCCCTCGGCGCGGCGGGCTCGGGCGGGGCCTTGGGTCCCTCATCCCCTCATCCCCCACCGCTTCGCAGCGCCAGCCTGCGGCGCCCGCTGCGCCGACGCCTTCTCCCGACCTCGGTGCGACCGAGGAGACGTCGACGCTGGAGCCCGTCGCACCTTCGGTGGAGGGCGCATACTTCGCTGAGCTTCCCCTCACCCAGCTCGTCGCCAATCCCCGCCAGCCCAGAACCGCCTTCGACGAGGACGCCATGGCTGAGCTTGTCGCGTCCCTCCGTGAGGTCGGGCTGCTGCAGCCGGTGGTCGTCCGGGCCCGCTCGACAGACCAGTTCGAGCTCATCATGGGCGAACGTCGCTGGCGGGCAGCCCAGTTGGCGGGGTTCGAAACGATCCCTGCGATCGTGCGGGAGACGGCTGACGTCGACCTGCTCCGCGACGCGCTGCTGGAGAACCTTCACCGTGCCCAGCTCAACCCGCTGGAGGAGGCTGCGGCGTACCAGCAGCTGCTTGACGACTTCGGGTGCACGCACGATGAGCTGGCGGGACGCCTGGGCCGGTCTCGCCCGCAGATCTCCAACACGTTGCGCCTGCTCAAGCTGTCCGCACCGGTACAACGGCGGGTCGCCGCCGGTATCGTGTCCGCGGGACATGCGCGGGCCCTGCTCGCCGTTATGGACCCGGCCGGTCAGGACGAGCTCGCGTCGCGGGTCGTGGCAGAGGGGATCTCGGTCCGCGCACTCGAGGAGATGGTGGCTGTCGGTGACACCGGAGTGGTCTCCCGGACCCGCCAGCCGCGCGTGTCGGTGCCTGGGCTCACCGAGATCGCCGACCGGCTGTCAAATCGGTTCGAGACGCGGTGCAGCGTCGAGCTGGGCAAGAGCAAGGGGAAGATCACCGTCGAATTCGCGTCCCTCGACGACTTGCGGCGCATCCTCGAGCTGATGGAGTCCACTCCGCAGGCAGGAACAGTCGAACTCTGAGCCATCCAGCGATCTATCGCTTTATCGACATCAACCCCGTGACTCTCCAACCCGCGCTGGGGCTCGTTGTTGCAAGGATTCTTTCGAAAGAGTACCTTGCATGCCATGACGATCACTCGGCGCCGTGTCACCTCCACAGCCGACATGAAGGCACTCGCTCATCCGGTCCGGCTCGCCCTGCTCGAGCTGCTGACGGTGCGCGGCTCGATGACGGCGAGCGAGGCGGCCGGCGAGCTTGGCCAGACGGCGGCGAACGTGTCCTGGCACCTGCGCAGGCTGGGGGACCACGGCTTCGTCCGGCAGTCGACCGGTGGCCCTGGCCGGCGCCGGCCGTGGAAGGTCGTCGCGGAGTCCCTCAGCTGGGGTGATGACGCGGGGGATCCGACCTTGGCATCGGCTCTGCGCGATGTCGCGGTCGACCGCGAGGTCCAGCTCCTCCGGGCAGCGACCGCCCGCCATGACGCCGAGCCGGAGCCGTGGCAGTCCGCGACCACGCTCAACCAGTCTCGGCTGTGGCTCACTGCCGACGAGGCCGCCGAGCTGGGGGAGCGGATCCGCGAGCTGTTGATGACGAAGGCCGAGCGCTCGGACGACCCCTCGGCGCGTCCGGATGGTGCTCGCTTGATGGCGCTGATGAGCTGGGTGGTCCCGTACGGCCCGATCGACGTCACCGGGCCGGACGCAGGGGAGCCACGACGAAGGCGGCGTTTCATCAGCGCGGCTTCACCCTTCTCTTCGGGGGCTGCCGTCGGCCCGCAGCCGGCGAGTCGGCTGCCCACTACCATGAAGGGGTGAGACGTGTCCTCGACGAGGCAGAGCGTGACATGGCTGGCACCGACCGCGCGGACGGCACCTGACGATGGGTCGCCGCCTCGTCTCGTTGACAGGTGACAACGTCGCAGACCTGCCGGCACCGTGCCGCTCCTGTGTCTTCTGGGAGGCTGGTCACCGTCGGCCGGACGCAGCAGGTAAGGACGACTGGCTCTCGGCTGTGCTGCTGGACTGGGGCAGCTGCGGTCGCCTGCTGTACGTCGACGGGCAGCTCGCCGCGTTCGCGGTCTACGCCCCCCCGCAGTATGTCGCTCTGCGCGCCAGCGCATCCGCCGAAGCCACTGGGGACGACGCCGTCCTGCTGATGACCGCCCGAGTCCTGCCGCAGTTCGCCGCCGCGGGCCTCGGACGGGTGCTCATCCAGTCGGTGGCGAAAGACGTGATGCGACGGAAGGGCGTCCGGGCGATCGAGGCTGTCGGCGACGCCCAGGGTCACGAGCACGCGTGCGTGGTCCCGGCAAGGTTCTTGACGGCGGTCGGCTTCAAGACCGTCCACCCCCATCCGCGCTACCCCAGGTTGCGGCTCGACCTGCGCAGCGTCGTGACGTGGCGCGAGGAGATGGAGGTGGCGCTCGAACGCTGGCTCGGCGCCATCCGGCCCGAGAAGGCAACGGGGCCGGCGCTCAACCCACGGGACAATGAGACAGCCTGAGTCTCGAGGCTGTCGTCCCCCGTCGAGGCTGCCGTCGGCGGGTCAGCCGATGAACTCGTCGAGCTGCTTGATCAGGGCCGCCTTCGGCTGCGCTCCTACGATCTGCTTGACGAGCTCGCCGCCCTTGTAGACGTTGAGGGCGGGGATGCCTGTCACGCGGTAGCCGGCCGGGGTCACCGGGTTCTCGTCGACGTTCATCTTGACGAAGCTCATCTTGTCGCCGTGCTCGCTCGCGAGCTCGTCGAGGATGGGCCCCACCTGACGGCACGGACCGCACCACTCCGCCCAGAAGTCGACGAGAACCGGCTTGTCGGACTCGAGCACGGTGCTCTGGAAGTCGCTGTCTGTGACGCTGGGAAGGTTTGTCATGGAGGCTCCTGATCGGGTGGACGAGAGTGGTCAGCTGGTGGTGGTCAGGCTAGGTGAGCGGTCCGACAGCGACGTGAGGTAGCGCTCGGCGTCGAGCGCAGCCGCGCAACCGGTCCCGGCGGCAGTGACCGCCTGGCGGTAGGTGTGGTCGACGAGGTCACCGCAGGCGAAGACTCCCGCAAGGTTCGTGCGCGTGCTGGGCTGCTCCACGAGGACATAGCCTCCGTCATCGAGGTCGACCTGGCCACGCACCAGCTCCGAGCGAGGGTCGTGGCCCACGGCGACGAAGAGGCCGGTGGCGTCGAGCGTGCGCTTCTCGCCCGTCGTGGTGTCCGCCAACACGACGCCATCGAGCTTGGAGTCACCGACGAGCTCGTCGACCGCGCTGTTCCACGCGAGCTCGATCTTGTCGTTGTCGAACGCGCGGGCGGCCATGATCTTGCTGGCGCGCAGCTCGTCGCGACGGTGCACGAGCGTGACCCGGGAAGCGAACCTGGTGAGGAACGTCGCCTCCTCGACTGCGGAGTCGCCGCCGCCGACCACCGCGATGTGCTGGTCACGGAAGAAGAACCCGTCGCAGGTCGCACACCAACTGACGCCATGGCCGGACAGCCGGTCCTCACCCTCGACGCCGAGCTTGCGGTAGCCGGAGCCCATGGCCAAGATGACCGTGGTGGCCTGGTAGGAGCTGCCGGCCGAGTCCCGGACGATCTTGACGTCGCCGGTGAGGTCGACATCGGTCACGTCGTCGGACACGAGCTCTGCCCCGAACCTCTCCGCCTGCTTGCGCAGGTCGTCCATCAAGGCGGGACCCATGATGCCGTCGGGGAAGCCGGGGAAGTTCTCCACGTCGGTGGTGGTCATCAACGCACCGCCGGCGGTCACGGAGCCTTCGAAGACGAGTGGGTGCAGGTTTGCCCGCGCCGCATAGATGGCAGCGGTGTAACCGGCCGGACCCGACCCGATGATGATGACGTCGCGCACGTCAGTCGACACCGTTGCCTCGCTTCTCGAAGTCAGCGCGAGCCGTCGGGCCCGCACTGGGTCGCAACCGATCCTAGGCCGCGGTCATTCCCGGCTCAGTAGCCGGTGGCGAACAGCTTCGTCCTGGCGGAGTCGCAGTCGAGGACCGTCACTGTCCGGGTCTTCCCGTCGAGCACGGCCACGGCAGGGCCACCGTCGAAGACAACCAGCGACACAGGCCCGTCGCCGTACCGTTCCGTGGGCGTGGCACAGCTGTCCTGCGGCCGAATGGGCTGCTGAGTGCCGCTGTCGAGCTCGCGGGCGAGCTCGGCGAGCTCGCCCGGCTCCGCGGTATCGGCGCTCGGAGGATCCGCCCCGACGCCAGGAGACTCCGGGGTGCTGGTGGGGGAGGGAGCCGCATCGACGGCATCTTCACCGCTCGTCCGTTGCTCCTCGCTGGCTTCTCCGCCGCCTGCCTGCGAGTCGGCCGATCCACCGTTGCCCTCGACCAAGACGCCGACTCCGACCGTGCTGGCGATCACGACGACGGCGGCGGCAGCGGCGAGGAGTGGCCAGACGGGACGCCGCTGAGCCGCAGGTGGGGGAGGGCCCGAGGCCTCCCGGCGTCCAGCCAGGCTGGGTATGCCGCTCGCCCGTTCGGCGCCGGCTCGCGACAGCGCCTGGTCGAGGGACGAGGCGACCGAGGCGGGCATCGGGGGAGCGTGGCTGCCCTCAGCGGCCAGGACGTCGGTGACCTCGTCGAGCGCCGCGACAAGTGACCGGCACTCGGTGCACAGGTCGAGGTGAGCCGCGACGGCGACAGCCTGAGCGCCGGTCACGAGCCCCTCGTGGTGGTCCGCGAGGAGGTCGACGGGGGGGTGCGCCGGGTCCTTCACTGGGGGAGTCCTCCGGTCGGGTTCTGCGTAGGGGGAGAGGCTTGGCTGGGCGCGCGGTCATGTGTCGCTGCTGGTTGGACGTGCTCAGGCAGGGACTGGTTCCCGCTGTACTGCGCCAGCAGCGGCACCAGCCTCAGCCGTCCGCGGGAGCAACGACTCTTGATCGTGCCCGGAGCACAGCCGAGAATCGTCGCCGCCTCCTCCACCGAGTAGCCCTCCATGTCGACAAGGACCAGAGCGGCTCGCTGCTCCTCGTTGATCTGCCCGAGCGCAGCGAGCACGTCTGCGCGACGCTCACTCACCTCGGCAGAGGTGTCCGAGCCGCGGCTGTCGGCAAGCACTGCGGCCCGCTCCTCGTCTTCTGGGAGCGGGCCGGTGGCCCGGGCCCGACGCCGACGCAGCCGGTCGAGGCAGGCGTTGACGACGATCCGGTGCAACCATGTCGTGACCTGCGCGTCACCGCGGAACGTCTCGGCGCGGCGGAACGCAGAGATCAGTGCGTCCTGCAGCGCGTCCTCCGCCTCGGCCGGGTCACACGTCGTACGCAGCGAGACCGCCCAGAGACGATCCCGGTGCCGACGAACGAGGGTGCTGAAGGCTTCCGGGTCCCCGGCGACGTGAGCACGCAGCAGGGTTGCGTCGTCGCGGGAGTCCGCGCCGTTCACCCCAGCACCTGCACCTCGGAGATAGACCCTTGGAAGCCTCCGGTCGCCGCCGCCGGCAGCTTCGTCAGCCAGACGAGGACGAACCGGGTACGCACCGGCTCGTCGAGCATGACCCGGGTGTCCTGCTGGGCGTCGTCCACGAGCTGCCTCGCTACGGAGTACTCGTCGATGGACGACTGAGGGACTGTCGTCGCAGCGGTGGGAGCGGTGCGGATCTCGAGGTCGGTTCCGGGGGCCGGCGTCTTCAGCTGCACTCCGCGCACCGGTTGGACCTGACCGAGATCGAGGACCAGGCCGACACCTTCCTTGAGGGAAGGCAGGGTCGGGCCCAGTTGGTCGTTGTAGGTCACTGTCTCCCACGACGTGTCGGCGTCCCCGTCCGTGGCGAAGGGGACGAGGCCGGGGTTCTCGTCGCCCGACCCCTGCGGCGGCGGGTCGAACGACGACGCGGACTCGACGGTCAGCGGCTCGACCGCATCGCGCGTGGCCTGCGGAGACGTGGTCGGCTCGTCGGCGTTCGCGGCGGGCTCGGTCAGGCCTCGCTGACCGATGAGGAAGGCCAGTGAGGCGATGCCCGCGATGAGCAGCGTGGCGACGATCAACATGAGGCCGCGACGCAACGGGGGGCTCCGCCGCCGCTCAGACGCCGAAGGCGCGTGCGGAGGCTGGTCTCCCGGCGGAGGGCCGGCGGCACGCGGCAACAGCGCCGGCGGGGGGTCGATCGGCAGCTGGGCGCCCGAGTCGGGTGCTGCTGTCGCGGCGATGGTTCCGACTCCGGTCGGGAAGCCCTCGGCGGCGAGGATCTGAATCAGCTCGTCCCTGACCTCGGCCGCGGTCGTGATCTGTGCGCCGTACCGCGACGAGTCAGAGAGGATGCGGTCGCAGACCGCGTCCAGGGAGCGCGGCACCCCGGCGCGGACCTGGCGCGGGCGCAGCAGCCTGCCGTGATGGCTCGGAGCAGCTGGAAGGCCCGCGATCGCGCTGCCCGGCCAACGAGCGGTCAGGCAGGAGTAGAGCAGCCGCCCCAGGTCGCGGGTGTCGTGCACCTCTCCCGCGATGTCGTCCGCTTGGGTGTCGCGCAGGGCGGCGAAGGTCCCGAGCCCGACAACCTTGACACCGCTGGAGGTGGTGACCACCACTGTGTCGGGAGCCAGCCGTCGATGAGACAACCCGGTGACATGGGCGATGCACATCGCAGCAGCGACCTCGCTCACCAGCCAGGCGGATCGACGGGCGGACAGGGGTCCCTCGGCGAGCATCACGTTGAGCGACTGGCCTGCCGCCCACTCTCGGACGACGTACGACAGCTCGCCGTCGTCGACCGCGTCGAGGACCTGCAGCAGCCGAGGGTCGGCCACTCGGGACGCCTGCTTGGCGGCCCTGAGCATCTCGGCGGCCTGCGGTGCGGCCGTGGGAAGGATCTGGAGCACGACGGACCGCGCGAGGATCTTGTCGTGTGCCCTCCAGGAGTTCGATGCGCCCTCCTCTGCAATCAGATCCTCGACGACGAAGCGGTCAGCCAGCACGGCACCAGGCTCGACCAGGTGCGATCCCACGGTCCTCCCTCCGCTGCGCAGGTCAGTGTCAGTTCGATGGGCATGGCCCGACTCTTATCGTAGGTGGTGGCCGCGGACGGAACGGTGAGGCTCAGCCGCGCCGACCTCGCGAGGTGACAAGCGCCACGATCCGGGTGATCTCGCTGATCCGAAGCAGTCGAGCCAGGGCGAGGTATCCACCCATGCCGACCAGGCCCCCAACTGCCAGCACCACCAGGGAGTCACTCTTGCTCGCCACGTCGAGACCGCCGGCCTTCAGCCCGGAGATGGCCAGCCAGGCTGCGCCGGCTGCAGGCACGGCTGCGAGCACGACGCGGACGACGAGGCGGCCGAGCTCGGCCCCGGCCACCCCGCCGAGCCGGCGCGACAGCAAGGCGAGCGACACAACGGCTCCGACGGCGTACGACGCCCCGTAGGCGAGCGCGAGCGCCGGGGCCACGTGGCGGGGGGGCGCCACCGACGTCAACCCGATCGCGAGGGTTATGTTGACGGCAGCGATCACGCACTGGATGAAGAACGGGGTCCTGGTGTCCTCGAGCGCGTAGAAGCCACGCAGCACGATGTAGTGGACACTGAACATGAGCAGACCCGGAGCGAACGCGACCAGCGTGGTGCCCAGAGGTCCGGTGTTCCCGGCCGCTTGGCCCCAGCTGAACATCACGGTCGCGAGCGCCGGGCCAAGGATGAGCAGCGCCACCGCGAACGGCAAGAGCACCGACAGCACGAGACGAAGCGTCCCGCTCAGCTCCAGACCGACGTCCCGCAGTCGCCCGTCCGCCGCGAGCCGCGAGATCAAGGGGATGGTTGCCGTCGCCAGCGAGACGGTGACGATGGAGTGCGGCACCTGGGTGAGCAGGAAAGCGTTGGAGTACACCGTGAAGCCGCTCGCCTCCGGTGCGCCACTCGCCGCTTGTGCGGCCCCGGCCGTGGCGCGGTGCACCATGACGTAGAAGGCGAGCTGGTTCACGATGACGAAGCCGACCGTCCACATGCCGAGCCGCAGCGTGTGCCCGAGACCGGTGCCGCGGAAGTCGAATCGCGGCCGCATCACGAAGCCGCTCGCCCGCAGGTACGGGATGAGCACCACGGTCTGGGCGACGATGCCGAGCGTCGACCCGAGACCGAGCAACACCTCCTGCGTCGTGGTGTAGCCGCCTCCGGGCGGCTGGTCGGTATAGGCCACCAGGTATGTCGTGATGACTGCGATGGAGATCAGGTTGTTGACGATGGGCGCCCACATCATCGGCCCGAACCGGCCGCGAGCATTGAGCACCTGTCCGATCAACACGAACATGCCGTAGAAGAAGATCTGTGGCATGCACCAGCGTGCGAAGTCGATCAGCGACGCGCGCTCCTCGGCGAGGTCGGGATCGGTGAAGAAGCTGCCGTCGACCATCACCTGCAGCAGGGCGGGAGCGGCCAGAACCAAGACAGCAGTGACCCCGGCGAGGACGACCGCGCCAAGGGTCACGACCCGGTTCGCGTAGGCGTCGCCCCCGTCCGGGTCGTTCTTGATCGCTCGGACGAGCTGAGGCACGAGGACCGCGTTGAAGACGCCGCCGGCCACGAGGATGTAGAGGCTGTTCGGGATGGTGTTGGCGACGTTGAAGACCTCGGCCTGCAAGGAGATACCGATCGCCGCGGCGAGGAGGCCGGCACGGAGGAAGCCTGTGAGCCTCGACACGAGGGTGCCGAGAGCCATCACACCGCTCGCTGAGAGGACGCTGGACGACTCCCGCTGGCTTGTCACGGGTTGGGTTCTTCTCGGGGGTGCAGACCCTCGGTGCGGATGCGCCGGACCAGGCGGAAGGCGACCGTTCCGACCAGGATGACACTTCCCGCGCCCATCACGACCCAGATGGCGACACCGATCTGGGTGGCTCGCACGTCGAACTCCCAGGGAGCACCGAAGACCTTGCCGTCGACGGTGGACAGCCGAACCCGGACCGGAGTCAGACCCGAGCTGTCAGAACGGGTGGTGACCTCGATGTCACGGCTCTGACCCGGCTCGAGGACCAGCTCCGCGATCGGGTCGATGCGCAGAGCGGGGTTCTGTGCGCGGACGTCGACCCGGAGGGTGACGGACTCCTGCAGTCCGTTGGTGATCGTCAGCGGGAAGCGGCCGGATCGGCTCGACAGGGCAACGAAGGTCGGCCCGGTCACGGTGACCTTGCGCAGCTGCTCCGCGGCGGCCCGTGACTCCATCCGGATGAGGGCGAGCCGTTCTTGGGGCTGACCCAGCCACAGCGAGGTCGCGGACACCGCCAGTCGTCGGTCGAAGGCGGCGGCGTCCGCGTTGTCAGTCAGCAGGCTGGTGAACGTGTTGCCGTTGGTCCGAAGCCTGACGATGGCGTCGGTGAGCTCATCGCTCAGCGGGGACTGGGCCGGGGTCAGGCGGATCGGACCGGGGTATGCCGCGGGCGTGCTTTGGGTGACCGCCTTGAGGTCGACGGGTTCCACGGTCGCAAGGTCGAAGGCGGTGGCGACATCGACCTCGGCGGCGTCGCCGGGATTCCATCCGAAGGGAAGTGCGACCACCATCGGGGAGGGCGCGGAGGCCGCCTCGAGGGAACGGATCGTGGCCTCCGCCATCAGGTTCTGCCGGAAGTCGAGGACGCTCGTGCTCATGGTGAGGCGCTGGCCGGCGAGCTCGCGCGCCGTGACCACGCCAGTGAGCTCACCCTCCTCGGTCGGCACCGTGACGAGTGATGGCAGGTAGGCGGACTCTCCCTGGGCGCGCAGGTTCACCAGGTTGTCGGCGGCGACGAACTGGATGACTGCCCCGGCGATCCGAGACACGACCAGGCCGCGTCGCGTCGATGCGCCGTTCTTCTGCCAGCTGACGGTCGGGGTGATGAGCCCGCTGTCGACGGCGAACTCATCGCTGGCTCGCACCGCTGCAGCGACGACGCCGGGCATCCGCTGGCTGGCGAGCGCGCTGGCGTCGGGGGATCCCCACGCCATCAGGAGCAGGTTCTGGCGGGCGGTGACGGTCTGGAAGTCGGCCAGCCACTCCTCCGCTTCGACCTGACCGGTTCCGTTACGACCAGAGCCTTGGTCGGCCTCCTCTTGTCTCGTCGTGACGGCGTAGCCGTCGCTCATGTCTTGGACGGCGTCGAGAAGGGCCGGGTCCACGACGATCTCGAGGGTGTCGGGAGGGACGGCTTCGATGAGGTCGACAAGGTTGCGGAGCCTGCCTCCCGCAGAGATCGCACCGGCGATGCGCTCGTCAAGGAAGTTTCCGCTCTGATGCCGAGCGATCGGTGCCGTCACGGGGACCACAATGACGACCTCGGCCGGCGGGGGTGTGGGGTCGGAGGCGGCGACCAAGGGCATGACGGTGTCAGCCCTCGCCGCCTCGACGCGCTCGCCGTCGCGGTTGGTGACAAGGACGGTGACTCCGACTCGGTGGACACCGGCGGCGCCGCTCAGCGGGAGCTCGGCGTACGGGACGTCGAGTCGGTACGACGTCGTCGTCCCCGGCGGCACGGCTCCGATCCGGTCGAAGAGGCCGAACTCGACGATGCGGGTGCCGAACGGCTCGTCGGAGCTGTTGGCGTCGTCGAGGGCTCCCTTCGTCGTCACCGGGTCGTAGGCGATGTCCAGATACACCTGGGCGTCGCGCCAGCTGCCCCTTCCGACGTTCGTCACCTGGCCGCTGAGCCGTAACCGGTTCCCGGGCTCCAGGGCGGCTGGAGAGAGGGCGTCGATGGTGACGGCGAGGCCGGTCTGGTCTGTCAGCCGGTCCGCGGCGACATCCAACGGTGCGCTGGTGGCGACGGCCTCGGGGGCAGGGTCAGCTGTCGGGTCGCGGCGGTCCGCCGGCCCCCCTGCGCTCGCCAACGCCGCACACGCCAGCACGAGAACGGCCGTGACGGCCGCGGCGGACACCGCCGCGCGACGTGGGCTGGTGATCACCGGGGCTCGTCGTGGGGGCTCGTCACGGGGGCTCGTCACGCCCTGAATGCTAACCGCTCCGACAGGCTGGGCCGCCGCCTCCTACAGTGGTGCATCGTGTCGAACCAGCAACCGTCGCTCACCGCCGTGCAGCGCGCCGCCGTCCACGAGCTGGTGCGCGCCATCCCGGTGGTCGGTGACGTAGGGAAACGGTTCGCCGCAGCAGGCCACAGCATCTCGCTCGTCGGCGGGAGTGTGCGCGATACGCTGCTCGGACGCCTTCGCGCCGACCTCGACTTCACCACCTCGGCGCGCCCTGCCGATATCGAGGCCTGCCTGGC
>Ga0136625_1000159_pt1 | contig 18224 bp, 20 predicted proteins | sample AntDrymUQ4832306_2_FD_104672 | JGI IMG/M metagenome (GOLD analysis project Ga0136625, IMG submission 104672) | Polar desert sand microbial communities from Dry Valleys, Antarctica - metaG UQ483 (23.06) | ecosystem: Environmental > Terrestrial > Soil > Desert | place: Antarctica: Dry Valley...
CTGTGCTCGCCGCTCACCCTGTTCGCCTTCATGGGTGTCATTCGCCAGGCGTTCGACAACTTCATGATCGAGCAGACGAGCGACGAGATCCTGCAGTTGCTCGCCACGTTCTCGACTCAGTGGTCCAAGTACAACGAGAGTGTCGACAAGGTCAAACGGCAGTTCGACTCCGTCGAGCGGTCCTTCGAAGAGCTGGTCGGTCCACGCCGGCGCCAGCTCGACAGGCCGCTACGTCAGCTCGACCACCTGCGCCTGGAGCGCGGGCTGGCCGGTCCCGACGAACTGCTGACCGGCGCAGAGCCCGACGACATCGACGAGCTCGACGACGCCCAAGACGATCCGGCCGAGTTCGGCGTCCGCCACGTACGCCAGCTCGGTGCGTGAGCCGGGCCGAGCTGGGAGAATGGCGCCGTGACGCAGCCCACGTTCGACTTCGATGCCGTCGACGGCGGTGACGACAGCGAGAGCGCGCTGACGCCGCAGACCTCGGCCTCAGACGCAATGGGCAGAACCGATCTCGCCGATGCGCCCGACACGATGTCGATCGGCGAGGCGATTCGAGCGGTGAACGATGCGTTGCACGCCGGGCTCGGCGGCCTGTTGTGGCTACGTGGCGAGATCCACAACGCCAGGGTGTCGAGGGGCAATCGCTACTTCGAGTTGGTGGACGACGCCGAGGGCAGGGCCGACGTGCGGCAACGTCCGAAAGTGTCCGCCCAACTGTTCGCCCAGTCGTACCAGCGGGTCGTGCCCAAGCTCGAGCGTGCCGGCGTGCGCCTGGGCGAGGGACTGTGCGTGCGCATGCGCGGTTCGTTCGAGGTGTTCGGCCCGTCGGGACGAATGAACTTCCGGGTTGTCGACGTCGATCCCGAGTTCACGCTCGGCAATCTGGCTGTGCAGCGCGATGCGCTGTTGAAGCGATTGGTTGCCGAAGGACTGCTCGAGGCGAACGCAGCGCTCCCCATGCCCCTCGTGCCCGTGCGCGTCGGCGTGGTGACGAGTCCCGACTCGGAAGGCTGGCGCGACTTCCGCACCAACCTCGACGAGAGTGGCATCGGCTTCCGGCTGCACCTGGCCAGGGCCGTGGTGCAGGGGGCCAACGCCCCGATCCAGGTCTCCAGGGCCCTGCGCCGGCTCGCCGATCGTCGCGATCTCGATGTCATCGCCATCGTCCGGGGCGGCGGCAGCAAGAGCGACCTCGCCACGTTCGACCACGAGTACGTCGCACGCGCCATCGCAGCCTCGCCGGTCCCGGTGCTGACCGGTGTCGGACACGACAACGATCGCAGCATCGCCGACGAGGTAGCTCACACGGCGTGCAAGACACCGACGGCCTGCGCCCAGGTGTTGATCGACCGGGTGCGCGACTTCGAACAGCAACTCGATCGGCGCTCGGCCGAGCTCGGCCACGTCGCCTCGCGCACACTGTCCGGATGCCGCCGAACCCTCGACGACCACGGCGAACGGGTGCAGCAGCTGGCGGGTGCCGCCCTCTCGGGGAGCCGGCGACGGCTGGCGCGCACATCGCACGAGTTGGCCGCAAGCTCCCGCCGGACGCTCGAAGCGGCCGATGCCCACCTGTCGAACCGGCACGAGCGGGCAGGACGGGCCGTCGAGCGAACGCTGCGCGATGAGTCACGACGGGTCGACACCAACGCCGCCGCCGTGTGGCGCGCCCTCCCTACGGCGCTGGCCCGGGCCCGACATCATCTCGATCTCGTTGCAGCAAAGGTGGCCGCCGTGGATCCCCGCTCGGCGCTGGAGAGGGGCTGGTCCATCACCACCGCACCAGACGGGCGCCTGGTGCGGCGCATCGCCGACGTCGCCACCGGTGACACGGTCACGACCCGACTTCGCGACGGGCGGCTCACGAGTACGGTCCTGACCGTGGAGCCCGCCGAGAGAGACGGCAGCGATGGTAGAGACTGACAACAACACCCCCGACGCCAGCGGCATCGGATACGCCGATGCGCTCGCCGAACTCGACGTGATCTTGCGCGAGCTCGACGGTGACGATGTCGACGTCGACCGTCTCGCCGATCGCGTCGAGCGTGCCCAGGTGCTGATCACGCTGTGCCGCGAGCGGATCGTCAAGGCTCAGGTACGGGTCAACGAGATCATGAGCGGCGACGCCACCGATCCTGAACCGGCCTGACACCTTGGGCCGACAGCGCCCGGCACCCGTAGTCTCGGCCGATGGCGACCCCGACACCGCCGGTGCTGACGGCGGTCGCCGCCGCCGTTGAACGGCGCTTGGGCGACGTGCTCGACGAGCAACGTGCATGCTGGGTGGCGCTCGATCCCGACCTCGAAGGGCCGTTCGATGAGCTCCGTCGGTTCGTGCTCGCCGGAGGAAAGCGCCTGCGAGCCGCCTTCTGCCACGAAGGATTCATGGCCGCAGGAGGCAGGCAGGACGATGCGTTGATCGTCGATGCGTGCTCGGCGTTCGAGCTGATGCACGCGTTCGCCCTGTTCCACGACGACGTCATGGACGGCGCACAGATGCGGCGGGGAGCGCCGACCACCCATGAGCTGTACGCCGCACTGCACGCCGAACACGGTTGGGCCGGTGAATCGCGGCGGTTCGGCGAAGGCATGGCAATCCTGATCGGCGACCTCACATTCGTGTTGTCCGACCAGCTCATGGCCGGTGCGAGCCCCTTGGCGTGGGAGCTGTGGAATCGCCTCCGCGTGGAGCTCAACGTTGGTCAGGTGCTTGATCTCCTCGGTGCCGCCCAGCGTGATCGGCGGGCCGACAAGGCGGCCAGGATCAGCCGCTACAAGTCGGGCAAGTACACCATCGAGCGACCACTGCACCTGGGCGCGGCGCTGGCCGCCCCGGATCGATTCGATGAACTGTCCGAGGCGTTGAGCGGGTACGGGTTGCCGCTCGGTGACGCCTTCCAGATGCGTGACGACGTGATCGGTGCGTTCGGGGATCCTTCTGTGACGGGAAAGCCGGTGGGCGACGATTTGCGGGAGGGCAAGCCGACTCCGCTGCTGGCCGCGGCCGTGGTGTCGGCCACCGACGCCCAGCAGACCGTGCTCGACTCCGTGGGCGCGCCGGGCCTGTCGGACGCCGACGTTGCCGCCATACAGTCCGTGATCGTGGAGACGGGTGCGCTCACCGAGGTCGAGCGGCGCATCACGTCACTGCACGCTGAGGCCGTCGCCGCCATTGGGCGAGCGCCGATCACCGGCCGTGCCCGGGACGAGCTGGCGGAGCTCGCCGACTACATCGTGGTGCGATCACTCTGAATTCCTTGATCTTTCGGTCGGAACCGACACCTCCGGCGTCCGGCATCTCGTAGGATCCCTGCCGTGGCTGGTCCCTGGCGGATCGTGATGGTGTTGGGTGCAGCGGCCGCACTGGCGGCCGTCGCCGGCGCCTGCGCGTCTGCGGGGTCCGAGAGTCGCGACACCCTGCCGCCGATCAACACCACGACGTCGACCACGTCGACCACGACGCCGCCTACGAATCGTCCGAAGACGTACGAGATCCAGCAGGGTGAGTCGTTGTCGGCTGTGGCGGAGAAGTTTGATCTGAACTGGCTCGAGCTGGCGAAGTTCAACAAGATCAAGAATCCCGACGACATCCAGGCCGGTCAGATGATCAACATCCCGGCAGCTACGTCCACCACCAACGTCTGAGCCTCGTTCGGGTTGGTGGGACGCGGGACGCAGTGCACGGCGATGGCGAGCCGCCATGGCGGGTTGTCCCTACACTCTCGGGCCATGGACTCGTTCTGGCCGACCCAAGATCACTGGAGCCTGAAGATCCCGTTGGTCTCCGACCACTACCGCATGCCCCAGCTCGCCGAACGCGGCGTCGTCGTGCTCGATGACGCCGCCTTCGAAGTGCCGACCGAGGAGTACGAATCCCTCGACTACATGGACTGGAAGAGCGGCGGCGACACGAATTTCGCTCCCTTGGCCTCGGCCGATGGCGAGCTCGACTGCCGCGGATTCTGGGACAAGGGCAAGACCGACAAGGACGCGCTGTGGACGTCGAACGCAGAGCTGACGCCGACGCTGCGCCGCTACGTCGACGGCGTCGGCGCCAACTTCGGCAGAGTGCGGGTGATCAAGCTGGAGCCGCAGACCCGTGACGAGGCGATCCCGTCGATCCATCGCGACGACAACAACCGGTTCAACCCCGACGGCGAGGGCTGGGTCGTGCGCACATGGCTGGAGCTGACCGACAACCCGGACAGCTACATGCTGCTGATGGACAACGGACCCGACGGCCTGCCCGATCCGGCCACCGAGGTACGCGTGCCGCTACACCGGGGGTCGCGGTTCGTCGTCGACACCCAACGCCTGTGGCACGTCGTCGTCCATGCCGGTGACGCTCCGCGCTACGCAATGATCACCAGCTTCGAGAGCGGCAACACGCTCGAACGCTGGATCGACTCCAGCATCCCCGCCCGAGTCTGATCCACTGCGTCTGCTATCGACTTCGAGATACACGGGCTCGAACGCTAGGCCGACGGCGACGTGCTGCGCTTGCGAAACCGCGGGCAGCGAGGAGCGGCCGTACTCGGGGTCACACCGGTGTGCGGAGACGGTGTTGCTGGGCGAGATCGGCGATCGCTCGCATGATCTTCGCCAGCTCGAAGTCCTTCGGGGTGAACACTGCCGCCACCCCTGCCTCGGTCAGGCGTGGACGGTCGGCCTCGGGAATGATGCCGCCGACCACGACCGGAGAATCGACGCCCAGTTCGCGCAGTTGCCCGATCAGGGCGGGCACCAACTCCATGTGAGACCCCGAGAGGATCGACAGGCCGATCACGTCGGGGTCCTCGTCGCGTGCCGAGGCAGCGATCTCCTCGAGCGTGAGCCGGATGCCGGAGTAGATCACCTCCATGCCAACGTCTCGGGCGGCGACAGCGATCTGCTCGGCACCGTTCGAGTGACCGTCGAGACCGGGTTTTGCCACGAGCAGACGCAGGGGTCCGCCCTCGAGTGACTTCACGTAGCCGGCCACGTCTGCGAGGCCGCCAGCCGTACCAGCGGCTCCCGATACGCCCGTCGGCGCTCGGTACTCGCCGAACACCTCCCGCATCGCCGCGCCCCACTCGCCCGTCGTGCCACCGGCCTTCGCCAGGGAGATCGATGGTGGCATCACGTTGTCGCTGCCGGCGGCGGCACGACGCAGCTCGTCGAGGGCTGCATCGACCGCTGCCTGATCACGGTCGGTCCGCCACCGCTCGACAGCTGCGATGGCCGCCGCCTCGAGCTGCGGGTCGACCGTCAGGATGGAGCCTTCCCCGCCGAGCGGTGACGGCTCGGTCTCGGTGAACCGGTTCACGCCGACCACCACTTGGTCGCCGCTCTCGATGCGGCGCGTGCGCTCAGCCATCGACGCCACCAGGCGGCCTTTGAGCGTCTCCACGGCCTCGAACGCGCCTCCCATCCCGAGCACGTCGTCGAGCTCCGCCTGGGCTTTGGCACGGAGCTCGTCGCACGCGTCCTCGATGACCTTCGACCCGTCGAAGATGTCGCCGTACTCCAGCAGGTCGCTCTCGAAGGCCAGCACCTGCTGCATGCGCAGCGACCACTGCTGGTCCCACGGGTGCGGCAGACCGAGCGCCTCGTTCCACGCCGGGAGCTGGATGCTGCGGGCCCTGGCACGTTTTGACAGCGTCACGGCCAGCATCTCCAGCACGATGCGCTGCACGTTGTTCTCTGGCTGGGCCTCGGTGAGCCCGAGGCTGTTGACCTGCACGCCGTATCGGAATCGCAACGCCTTGGCGTCGGTCACGCCGTAGCGCCGGCGTCCGATCTCCTCCCACATGTCGGTGAGCACGCGCAGCTTGCAGATCTCCTCGACGAAGCGGATCCCGGCGTTCACGAAGAACGACATTGATCCGAACATCGGCGTGAAGCGGTCCTCGGGCACCTGCCTCGAGTCTCGGACGGCGTCGAGCACGCCGATGGCGGTGGCCAATGAGTAGGCGATCTCCTGCGTGGGCGTCGCCCCAGCTTCCTGCAGGTGGTACGAGCACACGTTCATGGGGTTCCACAGCGGGGCGTGCTGCGAGCACCAGGCGATCATGTCGACGATCAGCCGGCGTGACGGCTCGGGCGGGAAGATGTAGGTGCCTCGAGACAGATACTCCTTCACGATGTCGTTCTGTGTGGTGCCGCGAAGCTCGGTCGGCGCCACGCCGTGCTCCTCGGCGTTGGCCACGTAGAGCGCCAGCAGCCATGCCGCCGTGGCGTTGATGGTCATCGACGTGTTCATCTCGCCTTGCGGGATGTGGTCGAGCAGCGTGCGCATGTCGCCGAGATGAGTAACGGGCACGCCCACCTTGCCCACCTCACCGCGGGCCATCGGCGAGTCGGGGTCGTACCCGGTCTGGGTGGGTAGGTCGAAGGCGATCGACAAGCCGGTTTGACCCTTGATCAGGTTCGTGCGGTAGAGGGCGTTGGACGCCGTGGCCGTCGAGTGGCCCGAATAGGTGCGCATCAGCCACGGGCGGTCGCGTTGGGACTGGACCGTCATGGGTGCAGTGTGCTCGCTCGACCAGCCAGAACGCCAGCCCGGTGGACCGTTACCGCTCGGCGGGCGGCAGGTGGCCGGTGACTGACGATGGGTCATCCAGTCGACGCTCCGCCGTCGATGGCCCGACGCAGCGCGGCGAGGTACTCCTGGCGAGGCATGGCCACCGCGCCGAGCGACTCGAGGTGCGGTGTCATCCATTGCACGTCGAGCAGTACCACACCCTCTGCTCTCAGCCACTCGACGAGCGCCACGAGCGCCACCTTGGAGGCGTCTGTGGCTGTGTGGAACATCGCTTCGCCTGCGAAGAAGCGCTCGATGCGTACGCCGTAGAGGCCACCGACGAGGGCGCTCTCGCCATCTCGATCGACGTAGGTCTCGAAGCAGTGGGCGTATCCGAGGCGGAACAGCCGCTCGTAGGCGTCGACGATGTCGGGCGTGATCCAGGCGCTGGGTCGGGCCGGATCAGCGCATGCCTCGACGACGTCCCGAAACCGCTGATCTCTGCCCACCCGGTAACGGCGCCGGCTGCGGGCCAGCGAGCGGCTGATGTGGAAGCCGTCGTCGAAGGGCAACACGCCACGGGGATCTGGCGAGAACCAGGCGATCCTGTCATGACGCCGGGCGCCAGGGTCGGGCATCGGGAACAGGCCAAGCCGGTACGCGGCCAGCAGCGAGCCGGGCTCCAGGTCGCCACCGACGGCGACGAGGTCACCCCGCGCCAACATGGGGTCGGGGAACTGCCAGGTGGTCGGCGGCGGTTCGATCGGCATCGCTCTTCCCGCCGGCGCCGGGATCAGTACCGGTAGAAACCTTCGCCCGTCTTGCGGCCGAGTTTGCCTGCCGACACCATCCGCCGCAGGGTGGGCGCGGCGGCGTAGTTCGGCTCGCGGAACTCCTCGTACAGGGCCGCAAGGATGGCGAGTGACGTGTCGATACCGACGAGGTCGAGCAGTGCGAACGGACCCATCGGGAAGTTGCAGCCGCCCTGCATGGCGATGTCGATGTCTTCTTTCGACGCCGTGCCCTGCTCCCACATGCGCACTGCGTTGTTGAGGTATGGAAACAGCAGGGCGTTGACGACGAAGCCCGCCCGGTCGGCCACCTCGATCGCGTCCTTGCCACACGCGGTGGCGAACTCGAGCGCCGTCTTGATGGTGTCGTCGGAGGCCGTGATCGGACGGACGACCTCGACGAGCTTCATCATCGGGGCAGGGTTGAAGAAGTGGATGCCGCACACTCGATCGGGGCGCTGGGTCTGGATGGCCAGCTCGACAACGGGCAGCGTCGACGTGTTCGTGGCGAGGATGCCGTCGGCCTTGACGATCTGCTCCAACTCGGCGAACAATGCCCGCTTGACATCGAGGTCCTCGACCACGCTCTCGATCACGAGATCGCACTCGGCCAGACGCCCGAGATGATCGGTGCACGAGATCCGCTCCAGCGTTCCTGTCCTCTCGGCGTGCTCGAGCTTGCCCTTGGCGACGAGGCGCTTCAGGCTCGTGTCGACCGTGGCCTTCACGTCGTCGGCGCTGGCACGGGTGCGAGAGCGCACGACCACGTCGAAGCCGGCCCTTGCCGCCACCTCGGCCAGCCCCGAGCCCATGATCCCTGAACCGATGATCCCGACGGTGGTCAACTCGCTCATCACGTGGACGTTACTAATCGGTAACCGCGGCCGCGTCGTTCAGGACCGAAGGCCCGCGTACTATCGGCGCCGATGATCACGTTCCAGGGTGGGGGACCGTTCGAGGCCCACGACGATCTCGACCGTGAACTGCTCGAGCGATCAGGGGCCCGGACGGTGGCTGTGCTGCCGACGGCCGACGCCATGGAGAACCCTGCGCTACTCGTCGAAGCGGCCAAGGCCTGGGCGCAGCGCGTCGGGTCACCGGTCGTCGAGGCGGTCATGGTGCTGCAGCGCAGCGAATCCACCGACGCGGCTGCCCAGCAGCTGCGCTCGGCTGACGCCGTGTACGTGGTAGGTGACTCGCCGCTGCACCTGCGCTCGGCGATCAAGGACACGCCGGTCATGGAGGCGTTGCGCGAGCGGTCGGCAGAAGGGCTCGTCGTGGCCGTTGGCGCCGCCGCCGCCGCCCTGTGTGACCCGATGACCGACCCTCGTGGCGGGGCGTTCACCCTCGGCCTCGGCCTCGTCGCCGGCCTGGCCCTGGTGACGGAGGCCGAGACGTGGACCGAGGAGCGGATGCTGCGCACGCGCGAACTGGCCGCCGAACTCCACGAGGGCTGCTGCCTGGCCATCGTGCCGACGACGTCGGCACTCCTGCTCGACGGCGGACGTTGGGACCTGCGCGGTGACGTCCAAGTCATCGGCGACCTGCCATAAGCAAAGGGGCGGGGTCTCAGGATTCGGCGATCGTGACCGTCTCGACGGTTACGTCCTTCGTGGGTGTTTGGCCGTCGTCGCCGGAGAGGGCGAGGATCGCCTCGGCGATGTCGAGACCCTCGGTGATGGTGCCGAACGTGACGTAGGTTCCCTGACGATCGAGGTTCGACACGTCGGGACCGGCCCCGAAGAACCATTGGCCACCCGCCGAATCAGGCTGCTCGGTGCGAGCCATGACGAGATCGCCCGGCTGATACGTGAATCCGCCCCCCTCGTCGGGGATCGTGTAGCCGGGTGATGTCGTGTTGTCCTCGCCGCCGCCCTGGATGGCGTCGATGCTGGGGTCGGCGCGGAAGATCTTCGTACCGTCGTAGTACCCGAAGCGGGCGAGGTTCACGAAGTTGTTCACCGTGCCTGGCATCTCGGAGCTCGCCAGCTCGACGACGATGTCGCCCTCGCTCGTGGCGAACGTCGCTGTGTACGTCTGCCCCGGATCGATGCACTGCTGCGGTGCGGCCTCGAACTGGCGCACCGGCTCGGCCGGCTTCTCGGCCGGCGCGCACTCGCCGGTGCCGTACTCGAACCCGCTTGCCACCGCGCTCGAAGCGGTCGACTGATCCGTCGACACATCTGTCGACACATCTGTCGACGAGTCGACCGTCGGCCCGTCGTCATCGTCGCCTACTCCGCTGAAATAGGCGATGGCGACCACGAGCACCACCAGGCCACCGACGAGGAGGACTCCTCTGAGCAGGCCGCGGCGCGTCTTCGTCCGTCGGTCCAACTTGACCATCTGCTCCTGCTTGAGCGCCCGGTTGGAGCGCTGCCGTTCCCGCTTGTCGGTGCCCACGAAGGCGCAAGGCTATCCGAGGGTCGGCGTCGTCGATCGGCGGTCGATCGTGGCTGCGCCCGGATCGACCGCTCCGACCGGGACCACCTCGTCGCCGGTCACGTCGAACAGCCATCCTGTGAGGTTTGGCACTGGTGCGTCGGCGAGCCCAGTACAGCGGATCAGCGTCCGGATGATGCCGGCGTGCGTGATGGCCAGAGGCCGCCCGACGCCGCCAGCCGCAGCGATGTCGACGAGCACCCCGACGGCCCGCTCGACGACATGTTCGAGCGGCTCGAAACCGACCGGCCGGCGATGGTCGTCGAGATAGCCGGGCCACTGGTCATGGATCTCATGGTGCGTCAGGCCCTGCCACGGCCCGGCATCCGTCTCGACCAACCGCTCGTCGGGCCGCACCGGCTCGACGCCGAGCACTCCGGCAAGTATTCGAGCGGTTTCGTGGGCTCGGGCCAACGTGCTCGTCCACACCGACCCGATAGGCGTCTCGGTCCGCTGTCCGGCGAGCAGCGCCGCACCTGCTTCGGCCGCCTGTTGACGACCGAGGGCGCTGAGGCCGATGTCTGCCCGTCCCTGCCAACGGCCAAGGCTGTTCCACTCGCTCTGGCCATGCCGCAGGAGCAGGATCCGAGTCGCCACTCGCTCGCTGGCGGTGGCGCGCCTGGCGGCATTCACGGTCGGTGAGCCTACCGACGGCCCATCGACGAAGAGCGGTACGCTCCCGACGATGGCTCTGCTGCGGCTGTTCGCTGCTGCTCGCGAGGCGGCAGGCGTGGGGAGCGACGAGATCCCCGGAGAGACCGTCGACGACGTGTTGGCCGAAGCACGGGACCGCTACGGCGAGGCGTTCGCCACCGTCCTCACAGCGTGCCGGGTGTGGCTCAACGGCGACCCGACAGCCGGTGACGCTCGCGTGACCGACGGCGACGAGATCGCCGTGCTCCCACCCGTGTCCGGCGGAGCCTGAGATGACGACCACATCCGGCGGATCGTTCGACGACGGAGCCGCCGCGGCATCGCTCTCGCTCGATGAGCTGCGCCGGCTACGTCAGCGCCTCCAGACCACCGAGGACGCCGTGTCGTACGCCCGGCGTGTGGCCCAGACCCGACTCGACCTCGTGCGGGCCCGGATCGACGACGCCGATCGACCCGTCAGCGATCACCTTGCCGACGTACTCGCCCGCCAGTTGCTCTCAGCATCTGGTCGCCCGCCCCGCGACACCAACGTCCACGCCGGCGAACCGCTCGCCGACGAGCTGGAGACGCTGTCGAGCGAGCACGGCTTCGCCCGACTCGACTCGCTGTCGCGCGCCGAGCTGGAGGACTTGGCCGAAGCGCTCGGGCAGTTCGAGCAGCGCGTCTCATCGGACCGACAGCAACTGTTCGCCCGCATCGACGCGCTCAGCGCCGACCTCGTTCGGCGTTACCGCGACGGCAGCGCCGATGTGGATGGGCTGTGGGCCGACAGCGATGGCGATGTGACCCATGGCTGAGCGACGCACCGGCGGGAGGGCCACCGGCGAGACGCGTGGCACGGACGAGCCGACGACCGCCGAACGCGATGGGATCGGCGAGCGGGTTGCCGAGCTCGGAGAGTTCATCAAGGTCCAACGCCAGATCGCCAGCATGTCGGTGCGTCGCCTGGCCGAGCTGGCTGGCATGTCCAACCCGTACCTGTCCCAGATCGAGCGCGGCCTGCGCCGTCCATCCGCCGAGATCCTCCAGCAGCTCGCCAAGGCGCTGCAGATCAGTGCCGAGACGCTCTACGTGCGGGCCGGCTTCCTGAGCGACGACGCTGAACCGATGTCGCAGGTTCGTGACGCCATCGCCGCCGATCGCCGTCTGACAGCCGAACAGAAACAGGCGCTGCGCAACGTGTACGACAGCTTCGTCGGCACCGATCAGTGACTCGCCAATGAAGCGCGTGGCGATGATCTCACTCCACACGTCGCCGCTGACCCAACCCGGCGCCGGTGACAGCGGCGGGATGAACGTGTATGTGCGGGAGGTGGCGTCGGCGCTCGCCCAGGCCGGCGTCGAGTGCACCACGTACACGAGGGCTACGTGCGCCGATGTCGAGCCGGAGGTGCTCGTAGAGCCTGGACACCGTGTCGTGCACATCCCGGCCGGACCATGTCACCTCCCAAAGGAGGCGCTTCCCGATGTGCTCGACGAGTTCGGCGACCGTCTGGCCGCTCATGTGGGCGCCGGGCCCGGAGTCGACGTCATCCACGCCAACTACTGGCTGAGCGGCGTCGCCGGCCATCGCCTCAAGCACGAGCTCGACGTGCCCTTGGTCTCCACGTTTCACACGCTGGCGCGCGTCAAGGCCGAGGGTGGCGACCCCGAATCGGAGTGGCGGCAGCTTGCCGAGCAGCACATCGTTACGTGCTCCGATGCCATCTGCGTGAGTTGTGACGCAGAGGAGGAGCAGTTCCGCCGCCTGTTCGGCACGCCGCAGGGACGGATCGAGATCGTGCCCCCGGCGGTGGAGCACGCCTTCTTCGCCCCGGGCGACCGTGGCGGAGCGCGCAGGGCCATCGAACTGCCACTCGAACGGCCGGTGGTGTTGTTCGTCGGGCGGATGCAGGCGCTGAAGGGACCCGACGTGGCCATCAGGGCGCTCGCCCGCTCTCACTGTCGCGACGCGATCATGGTGATGGTCGGCGGGGCGAGCGGACTCGAGGGCGACGCCGAGATGGGCCTGGCTCACGACCTCGTCGATGAGCTCGGCCTGCACGACCGCGTCGTGTTCGTGGAACCCCAGCCGCATCACATCCTGTCGACGTACTACCGCGCTGCCGACGTCGTGATCGTCCCGAGTCGCAGCGAGAGCTTCGGGCTCGTCGCCCTCGAAGCGGCGGCATGCGGCGTGCCCGTCGTGGCAGCCGCCGTCGGCGGGCTGCGCAGTCTCGTGGACGACGGGCGCACCGGCCTGCTCGTTGAACGGCGTGACCCGGAGCACTTCGCCGCTGCCCTCGATCGCGTGCTCGACGACCTCGACGCTGCCGATGCGTTGGGCCGTGCCGCCGCCCAGCGGGCCCGCGGGTACACGTGGGCCTTTACCGCGGCCCGGCTGCGCCGCGTGTACGCCGACCTCTCCGTCCGCGAGCTGGTGATGTGCTGATGAGCGAGCGCAGCCCACACGGTGCCCGATGACCGAGCTGTGGGGCGCCGACGAGGTGCACGAGCTGGAGCACCACATCGACGGCTGGCTGGCGTCGATCCGCACCGAGATCCCCCAGATCCTGGCGGTCGACCGCGGCGACGACGATGAGGTCCGCTGGTACGTCCGGTTACGGGGCGAGGAGAAGGACTTCACCACCATCTGGCTCACGCTGCGGCAGCGCACGTTGCGCTACGAGACCTACGTGATGCCGGCACCAGAGGAGAACCAGGCAGCGCTGTTCGAGCATCTGTTGCGCCGCAACGAGCGGCTCGTCGGTGCCCACTTCTCCATCGGTATCGAGGACGCCGTGTTCCTACGCGGAGAGCTACCGCTGCGGCTCGTCGACGAGGCCGAGCTGGACCGCGTGATCGGCACCCTGTTCGGGATCGTGGAGCAGACGTTCCAGGGGTTATTGCGCATCGGGTTCGCAAGCCGCTTCGCCCGGTGAACGAAGTGTCAGCACCCGGGCTTCCGTTCCGTCCCCGCTGAGCGCCCCCATCACGATCGGGCCGGGTGGACGGCCTCGGGGAAGTCGGTCCGATTCGTCCACCCGGCTCCATTCATGACGCGGCCGCCGAAGCGCCTGGAGGCGCCGGCGCGCCGAACCGGGCCTTCACCCTCCGGACGACGCGATCCGGCTCCGTCGGGTTCCTGGCGGGTGCGACAATGGGACGATGGACGACGAGATCATCGAGGTCGTCGACGATGGTGGCGTCGTCACTGGGACTGCCCCGCGGGCGGTGATCCGATCGCGGAACCTGTGGCACCGAACGGCGTTCGTGATCGTGCGGTCGAGCGCCGGTGACGTCCTCGTGCATCGCCGGGCCCTCACCAAACCGCTGGCTCCAGGGTGGTGGGATCTCGGCTTCGGCGGAGCCTGTGACGTCGGTGAGAATTGGCATGATGCCGCTGCCCGCGAGCTATGGGAGGAGGCGGGGATCCGAACACCGCTGCACCATCTGACCGCCTATCGCTGGGACGGCAAGGAGACCCGTGAGACAGGTCACCTCTACGAAACCGCTTCCGACGGCCCGTTCACGCATCCCGCCGACGAAGTGGCAGAGAGCCGGTTCGTGTCTACGGACGGACTCGGCGACTTCATCGACCAACACGACGTGCTCGACGCCTCGCTGCAGTTGATCGTGCCGTTCTTGATGCGGCCGCCGAAGCGCCTGGAGGCGCCGGCGTGAACTGCCTGCGCAGAACCGGGCCTTCATGTCTGAGCGACGCGGCTCGGTAACCGGCGGCACCGGGGCCGGAGTCCCGAGTTACTGTCGCGGTGGTGACCGGCACCCGCCTCGTGATCATCGGCGGCGGCAACATGGGTGGAGCCCTGGTCGGTGGGTTGCTGGCTGCCGGCACCGTCGAGGCCGGATCGGTGACCGTGGTGGAGCTGCTTGCCGGCCGCCGGGCGCAACTGGAGCAGCAGTTCGACGGCGTCTCCGTGGTCGACGAGGTGCCGCCGTGTGAGCACGCCGTGATCGCCACCAAGCCGACCGGAGCCGCCGATGCCACTCGCAACGCCGTCGCCGCAGGGGCCCAACGGGTGCTGTCGATCGCTGCCGGCGTCACCACGGCGACGCTCGACGAGGCGGCCGGGGACGGAGTTGCCGTGATCCGGGCGATGCCGAACCTGGCGGCGTTGGTGGGGAAGGGTTCGGCAGCGATCACACCAGGAGCCTTGGCCGTTGAGGCCGATCTGGCGTGGGCAGAATCGGTCCTCGGTGCTGTCGGAACCGTCGCCCGACTGCCAGAGCCGTTGTTCGACGCCTTTACGGCCGTCGCCGGGTCAGGACCCGCCTACCTGTTCGCGGTGGCCGAGATGTTGACGGAGGCCGCCGTACTCGTCGAATTGCCACAGGAGCTCGCCGCCGACGTGGTGCGCCAGTTGTTCGCCGGCGTTGCCTTGATGCTCGCCGATGGGACCGACCCCGGCCGGCTGCGCGAGATGGTGACGTCGCCGGCTGGCACCACCGCCGCTGGACTGCAGATCCTCGACGAACGAGACGTGCGGTCGGCGTTCGTGGCGGCAGTCGCCGCGGCCACGGCGCGCAGCCGGGAGCTCGGCTGACGGCTCGGCCGCGACCGTGATGTGACTTTTTTCTCCCTCACACTTTTCTCACCGGGTTTTCCGGCCTAAGTTGATGCCACTGAGACGCGCCGGGATCTGATGGTCCAGGCAGCGCCGACGGGGCTGGTGCCATCGGGGGGTTGGCACCGGCCCTCGTCGCGTCTCGGCTGGGGCAAGCTCCATGGAGTCTCGGGATAGCGTGCGCGGCGATGGGACGCCGGTACGACACCGTGACGTTGCTCACCGACTACGGCAACACCGATGAGTTCGTGGGCGTGATGAAGGCGGTTGTGCGGGATATCGCCCCCCACGTCACCACCATCGACCTCACCCACGAGGTGCCGCCGTACGACGTGCGCGCCGGGGCCCTCACGCTCGTGCGGTCTGTTGGTTACCTTCCTGAAGGTGTCGTCGTCGCCGTTGTCGACCCTGGCGTCGGGACAGGTCGGCGGCCGCTGGCGATCGAGGTCGCCGAAGGAGCCGGCGTGTTCGTCGGCCCCGACAACGGCCTGCTGGCCCCGGCCGTCGCCCTGCTCGGCGGTGCTCAGCGTGCAGTCGTGCTCGACAATCCCGACTACCGGCTCGAGGCACTGGGCCCGACGTTCGACGGCCGCGACGTGTTCGCCCCAGCAGCCGCACACCTGTGCAACGGCGTCGACCTGTCCGAGTTCGGAGAGCTCGCCGACCCGGCGTCGCTGATGCCGGCTGCCGTACCGCTGCCCAACACCGAGGGTGAAGGTGTGATCACCGGCCAGGTGCTGTGGATCGACCACTTCGGCAATTGTCAGCTCAACATCGGACCCGAGGAACTCGATGTCCTGACCGGCAACGACACGGCCGTGCGTGTCACGCCGCTCGACGGCACTCCACGCGTGGCCAGCCGGGTGACGACGTTCTCCGAGCTCGGCGTCGGCGCCGTCGGCCTCGTGACCGATGCGTACGGGATGCTGGCCCTCGTGTGCGATCGTCGTTCGGCCGCCGTCGAGCTCGGGCTCGGGCCTGGCGATGACATCGCCCTCGAGCTCATCACCGACGGTCAATCGTCTCGGGCGCCCGGAGCGGTCGCCGTCGCCGTCACCCTCCCAACGCACCGCCCCTCTGCCCCCGAAGTGTGAGCGCTGGCGTGCGACATCGCCCGCACGGCTCACAGTTCGGCTGTCCCGCCGGGAACTGTGAGCGCTGACGTGCGAAATCGTTTACACCTCTCACAGTTCGGCGGTGAGGGGTGGGGCGTAGGATGACGGGGTGCGGCCGGCCACGACGTTGACGCTCGGATTGCTGCTGCTGGCGATCCTGGTCGCCGGCGTCATCGCCTTGCTACAGCTCTGAGCCTTTCCGTTACCATCTCCCGGCGGTGGGGGAACAGGCCAACATCAACTCGATCATCGACGGTCACGCAGGTGAGCTCGTCGCGCTGTACAGCCGCGGCCGGCCGACGACGTACGACACGTTGCGCCAGCAGGTGGCGGCGGCGCGTGGCGGTTTGATCGAGCGCGGTCTCGACGCCGGCGACCGGGTGGCGCTGCTGTGTGGTAACAACCGCCAGTTCGTCGTCAGCTATCTGGCCACCGTCGGTATCGGCGCGGTCGCCGTCCCGCTCAACCCGAGTAGCCCAGCCAACGAGCTCGAGCGCGAGCTCGGCGCCGCCGGAGTGGTCGCCGTGGTGGTCGACGCCACTGCGGCCAGTGTGTGGCGTCGCCTCGACGCCTCGTCGCTGGCGGACATCCGCCTCGTGATCGGCCCCGACTCGGCGTCAGGCACGACGGTGGGAGACGACGCCGTCCCGTTCGATGCCCTGATCGCCGCCGAGCCTGCGCCCACATCCGACGTCGACGCCGACCAGTTGGCGGTGCTGATCTTCACCAGTGGCACCGCCGGCTCGCCCAAGGCGGCGATGCTCAGCCACCGCAACCTGCTGTCCAATATCGAGCAGGCCCGCTCGTCGGGCGACCGCTTCTCCAGTGACGACGTCGTCTACGCCGTGCTGCCGCTGTTCCACATCTTCGGCCTCAACGTCGTGCTGTCGGCGGCCCTGGCCGAGGGCGCCACCGTGGTGCTCGTGCAGCGCTTCGACCCGGCCACCGCCATCGAGTCGATCCGCGCCCGCAAGATCACGGTGATGCCTGGCGTGCCGACGATGTGGGTGGCCATGTCGCAGCTCGAGAATGTACCCGACGACGCCTTCCACGGTGTGCGCCTCGCGCTGTCGGGCGCGGCGAGGCTCCCGATCGAGACGGCCGAGTCGATGCGGTCACGCTTCGAATTGTCGATCTCGGAGGGTTACGGTCTCACCGAGGCCTCTCCGGTCGTCACCGGGTCGGCGGGCCACGAACCGCGCTTCGGCTCCATCGGCAAGGTGCTCGACGGTGTGGACGTGAAGCTCGTGAACGAGGACGGCGAGGAGCCGCCGGTCGGCGACGCAGGGGAGATCTGGGTACGGGGCGAGAACGTGTTCCTCGGCTACCTCGACGATCCAGAGGCGACCGAACGTGTGCTGACACCCGACGGTTGGCTGCGCACCGGCGACATCGCCATCGTCGACGAGGACGGTTACCTCTATCTCGTGGATCGCGCCAAGGACCTCGTCATCGTCTCGGGGTTCAACGTGTACCCGGTCGAGGTGGAGGATGTGCTGATGCAGCACCCGGCGGTACTCGAAGCCGGTGTCATCGGTGTGGCTCATCCGCACACGGGTGAGGCCGTCAAGGCGTTCGTGGTGGCCCGACCCGGTATGGAGATCGACGAGGACGCCCTGATCGACCATGCCGCCGACCACCTGGCCCGCTACAAGTGCCCATCCAAGATCCTGTTCGTCGACGAGCTTCCCCGCAACGCCAGCGGCAAGCTGGTGCGCCGCAGCCTTGTCGAGCTGTAATGCTGGCGGGCTCGGCGTCCGCTTCGCTTCCGCCTCGCGCCGCGTGCGGCGCAGGCTGCAGGTAGTTGCTAGCTGTGACGACCGGGGAGGTTGTCCCTGGAATGGCGGTGTGATCGGGGTGTCTCGGTGAAGTGAGCCCTCCGAGTGAGGCTGTGGGTCTCGACAACTCACGTCTCACTCAGGAGGGCTCGTGTCTCACGCTAGAAGCCAGCATCCGAACGCGGTGTTGACCCCGATGGGCCGGCGGCGCATGGTGGTCTGCGTCCTCAATGACGGTTGGACGATTGAAGCGACCGCGCAACGGTTCCAGGTCGACGCCAAGACCGTTCGCAAGTGGCGCGATCGCTTTGTCGCCGATACCAGCGCGAACGGCCCGGCGAGCTGGCCCACGTCGACGTCAAGAAGCTCGC
>Ga0136625_1000161_pt1 | contig 18156 bp, 17 predicted proteins | sample AntDrymUQ4832306_2_FD_104672 | JGI IMG/M metagenome (GOLD analysis project Ga0136625, IMG submission 104672) | Polar desert sand microbial communities from Dry Valleys, Antarctica - metaG UQ483 (23.06) | ecosystem: Environmental > Terrestrial > Soil > Desert | place: Antarctica: Dry Valley...
AGGCTGCTTGTCGCCGCCGACGAGGTCGACCTCGATGGCGTGGGTGCGGGTCCAGAAGCTGCCGACGTGGCGGGCGACCCCGAAACGATCGTCGGGAAGCAGTCGCTCGATTGCGCTGGCGATGATCGGCTCGATCGCTCGCCCTCGGTACGTGGAGAAGTCGGCCGCGACGCGCTGCGCGAGTAGCCGCCCGCGCCCTCGCTCGATCAGGGGCATGTTCGGGCCGATGTAGCGCAGCCAGAAGCGCATATATGGGTCAGCGACCGAGTACAGCTTGTTGCCCGGCGACGGTTTGGCCGAGTAGGGCTGGAGGCGGTCCACGATGCGCTTTTCGACCAGCGTGCCAAGCGCTTGCGTAAGGGTCGTGGCGTTCATCTGCGTGCGCTGCACGATCTCCTTGTTCGCGCGGACGTCGCCGCCGATGGCATTGAGCACGATTCGCGGCCGCAGCGCTGAGGGGAACTCCGCCGCCAGCGCCCGTTCGGCGCTGAGGACCAGGAACGAGCTCGGGTCCGCGAGCGCCTCCGCGAGGTAGTCCTCCAGTGACCGGCCGGCGCCCCATTCGAGCGCCAGCACCGGAAAGCCGCCGATGACCACGTACGCGTCGAGCGCGCCGTGGGCGTCGAGGTCCAGCATCGCGGCGATGTCGTATGCAGTCAGCGGTTCGACGACCATCTCGCGGGGCCGGTCGTGCAGCGGGCGGCGCTCCTCCGATAGCGCGGCCATCGTGGCGATGTCCGAGCCAACCAGGATGAGCAACACCGGTCGCCGCTGGATCGTCCGGTCCCAGACGGTCTGCAGGACGGCCTCGATGGCCGGTTCCCTGTCGACGAGATAGGGGAACTCGTCGATCACGACGATCACTGGCCGCTCGGCGGTCGCGTCACGGGTAGCAAGGTCCAGCGCTGCCTCCCAGGTGTCGGCGCGTGCTCCTGCCCGGACGAGCCCGGCCGCCGGCGCGTCGGACTCGGCGACCGCGTCGAGGAAGCGGGCCAGTTCGCGCTCGGGCCGCTCCTGGACGGCGGTGTAGAAGACATACGGCACCCCAGCGCGTTGGGCGAACTCCTCGACCAGACGGCTCTTCCCTACGCGGCGCCGGCCCCGCATGGCGATGAACTCTCCCTGGCCCGTACGCCGCGAGCTCTCGAGGCGTGTCTGTAGGCGCTGCAGCTCGTGGTCTCGCCCGATGAAACGCATTCGCGGAAGCCTAGCGACAAAGTCGAACTTTAGTAATCATTTCCTTACTAATGTAACCTGGGTCTAGGGCGTTCACCAGCCGCCGGAAGGCGCGAGAGGTTGCCGCATCGAGGAAGAGCGCGGGTCAGAACGCCAACTCGCCGGCGATCTCCCGCAGCGCCGGCGCCTCAACGTCGCGCCGCGACACGAGCAGCGCGATGTCCCGCGGCCACGCGATTCCGACCTCCGGGTCGTCATAGGCGAAGCCTCGCTCGACCTCGCCGTCGTAGTACGTCGAGCACTTGTAGGTGACATCGGCGATCTCCGACAGCACGCAGAAGCCGTGCGCGAAGCCGATCGGGATGTAGAGCTGCCGTGCGCCGGCATCGTCGAGCTCGACGCTCTCCCACTCGCCGTAGGTAGGTGACGCGCGCCGCAGGTCGACGACGACGTCGAGGATCCGCCCGCGGGCGCAGCGCACGAGCTTGGCCTGGCCCGCGCCGATCGCGAAGTGCATCCCGCGCAGCACGCCCTGGCACGAGCGCGAGTGGTTGTCCTGCACGAACGTGTCGGCGATGCCGTGCTGGGCCCAGACATTTGCGCGGTAGCTCTCGATGAAGAAGCCGCGCTCGTCGCGGTGAGCGGTCGGTTCGAGCAGCACGGGGCCATCGATTCGGGTGTCGACGATGCGCATCAGTCGACCAATGTAGTGGCGCCTCCAGCAAGTCCGGGGGACCACGAGTGTCGGCGATCATGACGGCGCTCGCCAGATCACCTCGCGACCGGTGGCTCACCGACGTCGACCGCCTGATCGGGCGGTCCGAATCGAGGCAGTGTGCACGAACGGTAGCTCGCCAGCTGCACCGATACCACAGAGCAGGGTACGCACGCGGCGTAGCGCAGTCGTCGCGCTCTTGGGCGCCTGCTGAGGTCGTGCGCGATCAGGGACTCGTCGATGCGGCCCGCGATCTGGCGGACTCACCCGGCGCTGAGCAGCCTCCGCATGGCGCGGGAGGTCGCCGCCTGGTGAGAAGACCTCAGGCTGCTCCTCGAGCGAGAACCTCGTCCGTAATGGGTGGCTTCTCGGGCAGTCGCGTCGAAAGACGCGTCGTAAGGGCCTCGCCCCGACGAAAGAATCGTCTTAACGCCGAGTGCGAAGGCTAGTAGTCATCCGTCTAGTCTGCCCGGCGATGGACGACGCCCGCGTCAAGCGCCTGACCCTGATCGCGTGCGTGCTCGGCTCGGCGGTCGTCTTCGTCGACGGGACGATCGTCAACGTCGCGCTGCCCGCGTTGCGCGCCGACCTCGGCGCATCGTTCGCCGACCAGCAGTGGGTCGTGGAGGCCTATCTGCTGCTGCTGTCCTCGCTCGTGCTCGTCGGCGGCTCGCTCGGTGACCTGTACGGGCGCCGGAAGATCTTCGCGGTCGGCGTCGGCGGCTTCGGCGCCATGTCGCTGGTCTGCGCGATCGCCCCGTCGATCGCGGTCCTGATCGCCGCGCGGGCGCTGCAGGGCGCATTCGGCGCGCTGCTCGTGCCCAGCTCGCTGGCGATCATCACGTCGGTCTTCGGTCCCGACGAGCGGCCGGCGGCGATCGGCACGTGGACCGCCGGCACGAGCGCGGCGATCGCGATCGGGCCGCCGATCGGCGGTCTGCTCGTCGACGCGCTGTCCTGGCGGGCGATCTTCGCGATGAACGTGCCGCTCGTGCTCGTGTGCCTGTGGCTCGTCATCCGCGCGGTGCCCCCGTGCCCGGGGGACCGCACGCATCGCGTCGACGCTCCGGGCGCGGTGCTGTGCGCGCTGGGCCTCGCCGGACCGGTCTACGCGCTGATCCAGCAGCCGACGCTTGGCTGGAGTGATCCCGAGGTCTGGATGCCGCTGCTCGCAGGCATCGGCGCGTTCGGCGCGTTCTTTGCCTACGAGCGCCGGGCTGCGGACCCGATGCTCCCGCTGGCGATCTTCCGATCGCGCAACTTCGCGGTCGGCAACGTCGTGACGTTCGTCGTATACGCCGGCCTGGGAGCGGCGACGTTCTTCGTCGTGCTGTTCCTCCAGCAGATCGCCGGCTACACAGCATTCGAAGCCGGTTTGGCGCTGGTGCCCAGCACACTGGTGCTCGTCACGCTCGCGCGGCGCTTCGGCGCGCTGTCGGTGCGATTCGGGCCGCGCCTGGCGATGACCGTGGGGCCGCTGGTCGGCGGCGCCGGCCTGCTGCTGTTCGCCCGCCTGGACGAGCGCGGCGAGTTTCTGACGGGGGTTCTGCCGGCGTCGCTGCTCTTTGGCCTGGGCCTGGCGATCACTGTCACGCCGCTGACCGCGACGGTGCTGCAGGCGGCCGACCGCCGCCACGCAGGGCTCGCTTCGGGCGTCAACAACGCGATCGCCCGCGTCGCGGGGCTGGTCGCGATCGCGGCCGTGGGGGCGGTCGTCTCGGCGCAGTTCTCGGCGTCGGTCGCCGATCGCCTGCCGGCCGACCGGCTCGATGCGAGCGCGCGGGCATACGTGACCGAGGCCAGGAGCCGCCCGCTGTCGGTGCCGGAGGGTCGCGTCTCAGATGTGGTGCGTGGCGAAGTGCAGGCGTCGGCGGTGGACGCGTACCGCGCCGGGATGATCGTCTCCGGCCTGCTGATGCTCGCTGGCGGGATCGTCGCCGCGATCGGCATCCAAAACCCGCGGCGCGAGGAGATTGCGCAGGCCCCGCGGAACGTGGCCGCGCCCGTCTGAGCACATCGGGTTGCAGAGGGGGGTCAATCGAGGGCGAGCGCGATGCGTAGCGCATCGTCGAGTATGCGCAGTTCTGCGGGCCCAAGCGTCCCGCGATGACGCGCCAGCGCGGTCTTGGGGATCGTGAGGACGTTGTCGCAATTGGCGACAGAGCCCTCGATCAGGCCCTGCGCCGCACCGAGCTCGACTTCGGTCGGCAGCCCACGCACACGCGTGGTGATCAGTACGACGGCGACGTGGCGGTATGCAAGCAGGCGCGGATAACCGCGACCAGATCTCACGCGTCTTCTGCGTGCATTACATGCAGCTTGCGTAGCATCACGATGGCCCGCACGATCCAGGTCCGCGACGTGCCCGAGGAGATTCACGGCACGCTGCGCGCAAGGGCTGCCGCGGCGGACATGTCGCTGTCGGCGTATGTCCTGCGCGAGCTCACGCGGGCTGAGCGCCCACCGGTCGCCGATGTCTTCGAGCGAGCGGCCGCGCGCACCGGCGGCGCGCACGGCGCGACGATCGTCGAGGTGGTTCGCTCCGGTCGCGACCGCGACTGAAGCGCATGATCGACATCGAGCTGCAGCACGCCCTCCGGGCCCCATCCCAGATTGGTACCGTGTTGGGATGAGCAAGCAGATAGCCGTACGGCTGCCCGAGGACATCGTGGAGTTCGTCGACGGGCTGGTCAGCGCTGGAGAGGCGAGCAGCCGGGCAGCGGTCGTGTCGCGCGCGTTGGAGCGTGAGCGGCGCCGGGTCGTCGCGGCGCGCGACGCCGCGATTCTGGCGCGGGCCGGCGACGATCCGGACATGGACGCTCTCGCTCGCCATGTCACCGCCAGCCCGCTCGGGCTGGAGTGATGCGTCCGATTCATCTCGCGCAGCTCGACAAGCAGCGTCCCGTGCTCGTGCTGACGAGAGAACTTGTGCGTCCCCATCTGACGCGCGTGACGCTGGCTCCGATCACCACGACGTCGAGGGGCCTGTCCACCGAGCTGCCGGTCGGGCAGGCCAACGGTCTCACGCAAGCGAGTGTCGTGAGCTGCGACAACATCGTGACGGTCCCGACGGCAGCGCTCGGACACCAGATCGGCGTTCTGCTCGACACCCAGGAACGTGCGCTGACGACGGCCATCCACGCCGCGTTCGACCTTGACTGAACGGCCTCGGTCGGTGACGAATAACAGGCGAGCTGAGATCGCACCGCCGCCGCTGCGGCGCTGAGTTCCTCCCCCGCGAGCCCTAATCTTCCCGGCGATGCGCGACCGCCCCCGCCTCAAAGCGCGCCTGCGTCCGCTGCGCGACCGTTTCGCGATCAGCCCGCAGCGCTACGCGCTCGTCGCGCGCGTCGCGCTCGTGATGCTGACGCTGATCGTCCTGACCGGCGCGGCGGTGCGCGTGACCGGGTCGGGCCTGGGCTGCCCGACGTGGCCGAAGTGCACTGCGGACTCGCTCTACAGCGAGCTGAACGTCCACGGCCTGATCGAGTTCGGCAACCGCCTGCTGACGTTCCTCGTCGGCTTCGCCGCGATCGGAGCCTTCCTCGCGGCCTTCCTGCGCAGGCCCTACCGCCGCGATCTCGCGCTGCTGGGGCTGCTGCTGCCGCTCGGCGTCGTCGGCCAGGCGGTGCTCGGCGGCTTCACCGTGCTCTACGACCTCGCCCCGGGGTTCGTCATGAGCCACTACATCCTGTCGATGCTGATCCTCGTCGGCTGCGTCGCGCTAGACTGGCGCGCGCACCGCGAGCCGCCCGCGCGCGAGCCGCGTGTGGCAACCGATCGCTTCGTCGCGTTCGGCTCCTGGCTGCTGGTGCCGATCGGCGCGATCACGATCATCGCCGGCACCGCCGCCAGCGCCGCGGGTCCCCATGCCGGCGGCGCGGGAACGGGTGACGTCATCAAGCGGCTGACGTTCAAGGGGGCCGACACGCTGCGCTTCATGATCGAGCAGCATGCGCGGCTGGCGACGCTGCTCGGCGTCTTCGCGGTCGTCCTGTGGGTGATGGCACGGCGGCGCGGCGCGACCGCTGGGCAACGCCGGCCGCTGACGGTGCTGTGCGCGCTGCTCGCGCTGCAGGGCGTCGTCGGCGGCGCGCAGTACGCGCTGGAGCTGCCGGCGGAGATCGTCTGGGTGCATGTCGCGCTGGCGGCGGTGACGTGGCTGGCGCTCCTGTGGACCGTCGCGGCGCTGGGACGGCCGCTGCCTCGCGGCGCATGGGCGGAGCCCGTCGCGCGCAGCGGTGAAGCCGCGCCCGCGGGCTAGCCGGAAGCGCTCAGCCGACGCCGGGGACGACGACCGCGAGCACCGAGAGGGCCGCGCACAGCGCGGCAGCGGTCCTGACGGTGAGGTGCAGCGGGCTGCGCGCGCGGGGACGACGGCGGGCCCGGTGCTCGCGCCGGGTGAGCGTGCTCGCGTAGATCTGCCGCGGCTGCACGAGACGATCATCAACCATGCATCGGATGTCACATGAAAACGGGGTCCGGATGCAAGGCCCGATCGCCCGCGTCCTCGCATCCTGGGGAGGAAATGCGCCGCGGGCTCGCAGGGCCCCGGTCATCTAGCCTGAGCGGCGTGCCGCTGTCGCACTTCACCCCGGGCGTCCGCGACTGGTTCGCCGCCGCCTTCGAGGGTCCGACCGCGGTCCAGGCGCTGGCATGGCCGGCGATCGCGACCGGAGAGCACACGCTGATCTCGGCGCCCACCGGCTCGGGCAAGACGCTGGCGGCGTTCCTGTGGGCGCTGGACCGCCTCGCCCGCGAGCCCGCCGACCACACGCGCCTGGTCTACGTCTCCCCGCTGAAGGCGCTGGCCTACGACATCGACCGCAACCTGCGGGCCCCGCTGCGCGGCATCGGCGCCGCGTCGTCATCGAAGGTGGACCTGAGCGTCGGCGTGCGCACCGGCGACACGCCGCAGCGCGACCGCGCCACGATGCGCCGCCATCCGCCGGACATCCTCATCACGACGCCGGAGTCGCTGTATCTCATGCTCTCAAGCGGCGCGCGCGAGATCCTCACCGGCGTCGAGGCGGTGATCGTCGACGAGATCCACGCCGTCGCCGCGACCAAGCGCGGCGCGCATCTCGCGCTGACGCTCGAACGGCTGGCCGCGCTGCAGGATGGCACCGAGCCCCAGCGCATCGGGTTGAGCGCGACGCAGAACCCGCTGGAGGAGGTCGGGCGCTTCATGGTCGGCCCGCGCCGGACCTGCACGATCGTCGACGCCGGCATCCGCAAGCCGCTGGACCTGCAGATCCACGTACCGGTCGAGTCGATGGTGCAGCCCGAGCAGGCCGCCGCGGGCAGCGAGACCACCGACCCCCTCGAGCCGCTGATCTCCGGTGAGGCCACGCGCCGCTCGATCTGGCCGGCGATCTATCCGGAGATCCTCAGGCTCGTCCGCGCGCACCGTTCGACCATCGTCTTCGTCAATGCCCGCCGCGGCGCCGAGCGCCTGGCGCTCCGCCTCAACGAGCTTGCCAACGCGGCGTCGTCATCGAAGGTGGACCTGCCCGAGGGCTCGCCGCCGCGCGATATCGCCCGCGCCCACCACGGCTCACTCGCGCGCGAGGAGCGCCTCGTAGTCGAGGAGCTGCTGAAGGCCGGCGAGCTGCCGTGCCTCGTCGCGACCTCGTCGCTGGAGCTCGGCATCGACATGGGCGCCGTCGACCTCGTGCTGCAGGTCGAGTCGCCGAAGTCCGTCGCTCGCGGCCTGCAGCGCATCGGCCGCGCCGGGCACAACGTCGGCGACGTCTCCAAGGGCCGGATCTTCCCGAAGTTCCGTGCCGACCTGCTGGAGTGCGCGGTCGTCTGCAAGCTCATGCGCGGCGGCGAGATCGAGCCGACAGTCGTGCCGCGCAACGCGCTGGACGTGCTCGCCCAGCAGATCGTCGCGATCGCGACGTCCGCGCCCGAGGACGAGTCGGTGTCGGTCGACGACCTGTACGCGCTCGTCACGCGCACCCACTCCTACGCCGAGCTGTCGCGCGCGCTGCTTGAGAACGTGCTCGACATGCTCGACGGGCGCTACCCGTCCGCGGAGTTCGGCGAGCTGCGCGCGCGGATCGTCTGGGATCGCCTCGCCGGCACGATCCGCGCGCGCAAGGGCTCGCGCCAGCTCGTGGTCACCAACGCGGGCACGATCCCCGACCGCGGCCTGTTCAGCGTCACGCTGCCCGACGGCCGCCGCGTCGGCGAGCTCGACGAGGAGATGGTCTACGAGGCGCGCGCCGGCCAGACGTTCCTGCTCGGGGCCTCGACTTGGCGCATCGAGGAGATCGGCCGCGACCGCGTGATCGTCACGCCCGCGCCCGGCGCGCCCGGAGCGGTGCCGTTCTGGCGCGGCGACGGCGTCGGCCGGCCCAAGGAGCTCGGCCGCGCGATCGGCGCGTTCAGCCGCTGGGCGGTCGAGCAGGACGCGCAGACGCTGCAGGACGACTACGACCTCGACGCGTTCGCGGCGAAGAACCTGCTCGACTACCTGGCCGAGCAGCAGGCGGCGACGCGCGTCGTCCCGTCGGACCGCACGATCGTCGTCGAGCGCTTCAGAGACGAGATCGGCGACTGGCGGCTGTGCGTGCTGTCGCCCTACGGCGGGCGCGTCCACGCCGCGTGGGGCCTGGCGCTCAGCCGGCGCATCCGCGAGCAGTACGGCCTGGAGTCCGACGCGATCTGGTCGGACGACGGGATCATCGTCCACCTACCCGATGCCGACGAGCCCCCGGGCGCCGAGCTCGTGCTGCTCGAAGCCGACGAAGTCGAGGAGGCCGTCGTCGCCGAGCTGTCGGCGAGCGCGCTGTTCGGCGCGCGCTTTCGCGAGAACGCCGGCCGCGCGCTGCTGATCCCGCGCGCCTACCCCGGCAGGCGCACGCCGCTGTGGCAGCAGCGCCTGAAGTCCCAGAACCTGCTCGAGGTCGCCAAGCGCTACCCGGACTTCCCGATCATCCTGGAGACCTACCGCGAGTGCCTGCGCGACGTGCTCGACGTTCCCGGCCTCGTCGAGCTGCTGCGCGGCCTGCACGCGCGCGAGCTCTCGCTGGTGGAGGTCGAGACCGCGACGGCCTCGCCGTTCGCCTCGTCGCTGCTGTTCGACTACGTCGCGACGTACATGTACGAAGGCGACGCGCCGAACGCCGAGCGCCGCGCCGCTGCGCTGTCGCTGGACCGCGACCTGCTGCGCGAGCTGCTCGGCCAGGAGGAGCTTCGCGAGCTGATCGACCCGGGCGCGCTGGAACAGGTCCAGGACGACCTGCAGCACCGCTCCGACCGCACCCGGGCGCCAACGCGCGACGCGCTCGCCGACGTGCTGCGCCGACTCGGCGACCTCACGCTCCAAGAGGTCCGCGAGCGCGTGCTGGCGCCCGCCGAGGCCGAGGCGATGCTCGACGCGCTGGCGGCCGAGCGCCGTGCGATCAGGCTGCGCGTCGGCGGCGAGCCGCGCTGGGTCGCCGCCGACGACGCCGGCCTGTACCGCGACGCGCTCGGCGCCGTCGCACCCGGCGGGCTGCCCGACGCCTTCACCGCCGACGTGCCCGACGCGCTCGCCTCCCTTTACGCACGGTATGCCCGCACCCACGGCCCGTTCACGACGGGCGAGCTGCGCGCGCGCTACGGCGTCGATCCCACGTCCGCGCTGAAGGCGCTGGAGCGCGATGGTGAGCTCGTGCGCGGCGAGCTGCGCCCCGGCGGCCGGCCCGGCGAGCCGGAGTGGTGCGACACGGAGGTCCTGCGCCGGCTGCGCCGCGCCTCGCTCGCCGCGCTGCGCAAGGAGATCGAGCCCGCCGACCAGCGTGCGCTGGCGGCCTTCCTGCCCTCCTGGCAGGGCGTCGACCGCCATCCGAGCGCGGGTGTGGGGATCGACCGCCTGCGCGAGATCCTCGTCCCGCTGCAGGGGCTCGCGCTGCCCGCCGAGGTCTGGGAGCGCGACGTGCTGCCGCGTCGCACCGGCGCCTACTCGCCCACCTGGCTGGATCAGCTCTGCGCCTCCGGTGAGGTCGTGTGGGTCGGAGCCGGCACGCTCGGGCGCTCGACCGGCCGCGTCGCGCTGTACTTCCGCGAGGACGCCGAGGCGATCGGCCGCGTCGCGCCGCCGCGCGGTGCGACGCCGCCCGCCGAGCCCGAGCACGACCTGCTGCGCGAGCGGCTGGCGCGGTCGCCGTGCTTCTTCACCGACCTGCTCGCCGAGGTGGCGCTCGCGCCCGAGCAGCTGCAGGAGGCGCTGTGGGACCTCGTCTGGGCGGGCGAGGTGACCAACGACGCGTTCGCGCCGCTGCGCGCGCCGCGCCTGACGCTGGCTCGGGCGAAGCGCGCGCCACAACCGTCGGCGCGGCGCTTCGGCGCCCGGCGCGGCGGTGGGCAGGCCACCGTGCAGGGTCGCTGGGCACTGACCGGCTCGATCTTCCGCCACGAGCCGGAAGTCGGCGCCCGTCGCCGCACCATTGCCGAACTCCTGCTGGAGCGCTACGGCATCGTGACGCGCGAGCAGGTGCTCGCCGAGGGCATCGCCGGCGGGTTCTCCATCCTCTACGACGCGCTGTCGCAACTGGAGACGCTCGGCATCTGTCGGCGCGGCTACTTCGTCGAAGGCCTGGGCGGCGCGCAGTTCGCGCTGCCCGGGGCGGTCGAGCGTCTGCGTGCGCAGCGGTCCGTCGAGGAGGCGCCGCCGCTCGTGCTCGCCGCGACGGACCCCGCGCAGCCCTACGGCGCGGCGCTGCCGTGGCCGCGCCGCGACGAGGACGCGCGTCGGCCGGCGCGGGTGCGCGGCGCGTACGTCGTGCTCACCGGCGCCGAGCCGGTCCTGTACGTCGAGAAGGGCGGCCGCGGGATCGCGACGCTGGTCGAAGCCGGTGACGCTCGCCTCTACCCCGCGTTCGAGGCGCTGGCGGCGTTCATCACCGCCGGCCGTGGGCGCAGGCTGTCGCTCGAGCGCGTAGATGGCGAGCCGGTCGTCGGCTCCGGGCACGAAGCCATGCTCGTCAAGCTCGGCTTCCGAGCGGGGCCGTCCAAGCTCACGTTGAGTGCGTAGTTCTGCGCGCAGACTGCGCTGAATCGCGACGGGCGATGTTGCGGCTGTCAGCGATGAGCTGCGAGAATCGCGCGATGGCTGACCCTGACATGCTGGCGCGGATCGACGCCCACATGCGACGCGGCAACGAGCTGCTCGCGCGGATCGACGCGCACCTGGAGCGTGGCATCAAGGACTTCTCGCCACAGCATCTCGCGCGCGGAGCCGAGTTCGAGGGACGCCTTGAGGAGCACAGCGCGCGCAGCGACGAGCTGATCGCCGACAACACCCGGGCCCATGACGAGTGGCGCTTCTCCCTGCGCCAGGACAATCTGCGCAGCGAGCGCATCCTTGGCGAGATCTCACAGTCGATGCGACGGCTGGGCGACAGGTTCGACTGCCTGGAGGAGCGCGATGCCCGCCGCCTCGAAGAGATCGGCGACCGCATCAACGAGGTTCGTTCGAGGACCGACGAGTTCCGGGGCGAGTCTCGGGCGTACCGCGAGGCGCTGTGGGCAATTCTCGACCAACTACGCGGCGGCGGCGGACCCGCGCCGGCCGCCGGCTGACGCATTCCAGCTGCGAGAATCGCTCCCATGACCGACTCCGACGCTCGCGCGGATCGACGCGCACATGCGGCGCGGCAACGAGCTGCTCGCTCGGATAGACGAGCACCTCGAGCGCGGCCTGGCGGATGTTTCGCCGGAGCATCTGCTGATCGGGCCGAGTTCTTGGAGCGCATCGAAGCGCACATCGCGCGCCGCGACGACGTGATCGTCGACAACAAGCGTGCCTACGATGATCTGCGCTTCTCGCTGCGTCAGGACAGCCTGCGCAACGAGAAGGTCCTCGGCGAGATCTCGCAGTCGATGGCGCGGCTCACGGGCAATCTCGACACTCGCACAGACGACATGATCGCCGAGAACCGTGCGCAGCGCGAGGCATTGTTCCGGATGCTCGATTGTCTCGACGGTAAGGGCGACTCCCCGCCCTCGACCTGACGAGAACGCCCGCCCCCAGGCCGGCGACCCGCGTAGGGGCACATCGGACGGCCACTAGACTGCGCCGCCTATGGCCGTCGGAGTCATCGGCATCGGCTATGTCGGCCTACCGCTCGCGGTCGCGTTCGCGGCGGAGGGGCGCGACGTGGTGGCGGTCGACATCGACCGCCGCAAGGTCGACTCCCTGCGTGGCGGCCGGTCATACATCAACGACGTTTCCGACGAAGTGCTCGCCGGCGTGCTGCCGCGGATCGATGCCACGACGCATTTCGGCGACCTCGTGCGCTGCGATGAGGTGCTGATCTGCGTGCCGACGCCGCTGACGCCCAACCGCGAGCCCGACCTCGGTCCACTCGTCGAGGCGACACGGGCGCTTGCCGAGGTGCTGCAGGCCGACCAGCTCGTGGTGCTGGAGTCGACGACCTATCCCGGCACGACGCGCGATCGACTCGCGCCGATCCTCGCGGAGTCCGGGCTCGTCGCCGGCGAGGACTTCAACCTCGCCTTCTCGCCCGAGCGCGTGGACCCCGGCCGCACGGACTTCACGATGCGCACGACGCCGAAGGTCGTCGGCGGGCTGACCGAGGCGTGCCTCGATCGTGCCGCGGCGCTGTATGGCGAGATCTGCGACACGATCGTGCCCGTCTCCACGCTCGAGGCGGCCGAGCTCACAAAGCTGTTGGAGAACATCTTCCGCTCGGTCAACATCGCCCTCGTCAACGAGCTCGCGATGCTCTGCGACCGCATGCAGATCGACGTCTGGGAGGTCATCGAGGCGGCGTCGACCAAGCCCTATGGCTTCATGCGCTTCGAGCCCGGCCCGGGGATGGGCGGCCATTGCCTGCCCGTCGACCCGTTCTACCTGTCCTGGCGCGCGCGCGAGTTCGGCATGGCGACGGAGTTCATCGAGCTCGCTGGCAAGGTCAACCAGCAGATGCCCTACCACTGCGTCGGGCGCATCGAGCGACTGCTCAACGAAGCGGACAAGCCCGTGCGCGGGTCGAAGGTCGCGCTGCTCGGCGTCTCCTACAAGCCCGGCAGCGGCGACGTCCGCGAGTCGCCGGGACTGAAGATCGTCTCGCTGCTCGCCGATCGTGGCGCTGACCTGCGCTACCACGATCCGTTCGTGCCCGAGCTCACCGGGTACGACCTGCGCAGCGAGCCGCTCGACGACGCGCTCGCGGGCGCCGACCTCGTGGTGATCGTCACCGCGCATCCCGACGTCGACCATGACGCGGCCGTCGCGCAGGTCCCGCAGGCGCTTGATCTGCGCGGCGTGACGCATCGCTCGGGTCGGGCGGTGCGGTTGTAGGACCCTGCGTTCGTCGAGGTCAGCACTTGAGCAGGGCGAGTAGCCCCGAGCGAGCGCGGCAGCGTCACCGCGCGGTCGGACCGTTTGCAGGCGCGGCGCTGCGCGCTGGCGTGGAGTCGCTGGCCGAAGCCTTCGATGCAGAAACCGCCCTGGAACCTCTGCAAGATCGCGCAGTAGCCTAGCTTTACAGACCGATTACAGTTCGCTAAGTGGCGTTCTTCAGGCGAAAGCGCAGGTCCTCGGCGAACAGCCGCTGGCGCGACTGATTGCTGTACAGAACCCACACCAGCTCCCATCTGCGGGTCCGTCGCGCTGATGCGAGCCCAGTCCTGCTGCGGTCGTGGGACGACCCTGAAGCGCACGCCGGACACCTCGAAGTCCTCGCGGCTTGGATACTCCCGCAGCGAGTCCGGCGCCGGCGCGATCTCCGACGACCCTGCACGCGGGCCCCTGTCTCACCGACGTCCGCGGGCTTGGCGCTCTCCTGGGTGAGCAGGTAGATGCCGGCCGCGGCGCTCGCCGAGATCGCGAGGACGACGAGCGACCTGGCGACCGTTATGGGAGGGCTCACGGCTCCGTGGGGCGGATGTCCGGCGCTTGCACGCCGTACGCGCCGTGAAGCGAGCGTCACCGCGTCGGCCGGCTCGGCGCCGGCCGGCGCCTGAGTCCGCAGATGCTCCGGCGCGGACTTGTCAGCCTCGTCGTGCTCGACGGGCCGCGCGGAAGGTGGTCGGACGTCGCGCGGCGCCGGCGGAGCGTCTTCGAGCAGGGCGCCATCGGAACCGCGTCCCCGTTCACCTGCCAGGCGGGATCGGTCCTGTCCTGAGGCGCTGTCGAGGCCTCGTCCTCGCGCCCTGATCGCGGTGCCATCGCGGCCATCCTCATCGCTGCCAGTCCATACCCATGTCGTCTCGGCTGCGCTAAGCGCCGCTTGTGTGTCTCGCCCAACGGGCGGATATGGCCCCTATGTCGACAGCAGCGGCGATTGCCCGACGGGCGGGCGGTCGTGGCCCGTAGGCTGACGGGCGATGCCCGAAGGCGACACGATCCACCACGCGGCGCGCCGTATCCGCCCACTCGTCGAGGGCCTCGTGCCGGAGATCGAGCACCCCAGTCCGCGCCTGCGCGGCGAGTGCTGGCCACAGAAGCTCGACGGCCGGCACGTGCAGGCCGTCGACGCCCACGGCAAGCACCTCTTCGTGCGTTTCGACGGCGGCCTGACCGTGCACTCGCACCTGCGCATGACCGGCGCCTGGGGCACCTACCGCGACGGCCAGCGCTGGCGGCGCACGGCCCGCCGCGCATGGCTGGTGCTGCGCACCGAGCGCGGCGAGGTGGTCCAGTTCGACGGGCCCGTGCTCGAGCTGCTGACCGAGTCGCGTGCGAGATTCGACCGCCGGCTGGCCGAGCTCGGACCCGACATCCTCGCCGGCGAGCTCGACGAGGTGCGCTTCCTCGCACGCCTGCGCGAGCACGACCCGACCCGCCCGATCGGCGAGGCGCTGCTGGACCAGCGCACGATCGCCGGCATCGGCAACCTGTGGAAGTGCGAGGGCTGCTTCGCGGCCGGCATCGATCCCTGGCGCGCCACCGGCGATATCGCCGACGACGAGGCGCTCGCGATCCTCCGCGAGACCCGCCCGCGCATGCGCCAGTCTGCGCTGGACGGCCGCCAGGACGCCCACCGCGTCATCTACGCGCAGGCCGGCCGGCCGTGCCCCCGCTGCGGCGAGCCGATCTGCGGGCGCGGCCAGGGCGAGGACAACCGCATCACGTACTGGTGCCCGGGGTGCCAGCGATGAGCATGCGCCGCGTCGGGCACAAGGGCGCCGACCACATCGCCCCGGGGAACACGTTCGAGTCATTCCAGGCGGCGCTTGACACCGGCGTCGAGGCGATCGAGTTCGACGTCATCTCCGAGCATCCGGACGGCAGCGGCGAGCTGCTGCTCGCGCACGACTTCGAGGACGCCCGGCGGCGGCGCCCGCACACCCTGCAGGAGGGCCTCGCGCATTTCGCCGACGCCGCCTACGCGCGAACCGACCTGATCGTCGACCTCAAGCTCGCCGGCTACGAGCGGCGCGTGGCACGAGCGCTCGAGGAGCACGGCCTCGCCGGGCGCAGCCTGATCTCCACGATGGAGGAGTCCTCGCTGGCGCTGCTGCGCGAGCGCCACCCGCACTTCGCGCTCGGCTGGTCGGTTCCGCGGCTGCAGCGCGACCCGCTGCGCAACCCGCTCGTGGCCCTGCCGGCGGTCCTCCTGCTGCAGTACATACGCGGCGCCCTGCCGTCGGTTGCCGCCAACCGCATCCGGCGCGGCGAGATCGACGCGCTGATGGCGCACTGGCGGCTGGCGACGCCGCGACTGGCGCGCAGCATCCGCGCGCAGGGCGGCGAGCTCTACGTCTGGACGGTCGACGACCGCGAGCGGATCGCCGGACTGCAGCGGATGGGTGTCAGCGGCGTGATCTCCAACGACCCTCGGCTGTTCACGCCGACTACGACGTGACGGTGCAGGTCGCCGCGGAGAAGTTCTTGGGGTAGCTCCCGGTGAGGGACCTGTGGCCCTTGGTCGTCAGCACCGCCGCCCTGCGCACGACGTCGCCGCGCAGGCGCCACTCGAAGTTCACCTTGCCGCGCAGCTCGATCGAGTCCCTGCCGCTGGGCGGCGAGAGGCGGAAGTTGCGTCCCGACTGGCGCGCCTCGTAACGCGCCCGGCCGACCTTCTTCCAGCCCGAGTCGCCGCCCTTGGTGACGCTGTGCCAGCGATCGTCGCGGTCGCTGAGGTACTGCACGCGGAAGCGCATGTACATCAGCTCGCGCCCGTCGCGCGAGCCGGGCATCGATGCGCGGATCCCGATCGTGTCGGGGCCGATCCCCTCGGGCCGGTCATCCGGGTCGCAGACGTTGACGGTCGCCCACAGGTGACGCGACTGCTCGACGGTCGTCGCCCGCTTGACGGCGCCGGAGGTGACGCTCGGCCAGGCCACGACGGTGAGCAGCAGGCCGGCGACGATCGTCATCCGTGGTGACATGCGGCCACGCCAACGCGCGCCACGGCCCTCGCGAGCCGGATACGCGAGATCATCTCGCAGACGGCGCGTGATGATTGTGGCCCGGCGTCGTAGTAGCTGCATGAGCGGAGTTCTGACCATCGATGAACCCCTGAACACGTCGACCGAGAGCTTCGATGCGCTGTACCGCGACAGCGCGCGCGATCTGTACGCCTACGTGCGCACGCTGCTTGGCGACGATGCGAGCGCCGAGGACGTCACGGCGCTCGCCTTCGAGCGCGCGTACCGCCGCCGGGAGAGCTTCGACGAGCGCCGCGGAAGCAGCCGCGGCTGGCTCTTCGCCATCGCGCGCAACGCCGCGCTCGACGAGCTGCGCCGGCGCAACCGCACGGCGCCGCTGGTCGGCGAGCTCCCCGACGAGCTCGCCCCGGCGCCCGAGGAGGAGGCCGACGTCGCGCTGCGACGCAGCACGGTGCGCGCGGCGCTCGCCGCGCTCGGAGCCCGCGACCGCGAGCTGATCGCCTTGAAGTTCCACGGAGGACTGACCAACGTCGAGCTCGCCGCCGTGCTGGGCTGCAGCGAGACGAACGCCGGCACCCGGGTCCACCGAGCCGTCACGAAGCTGAGAAAGGCCTGCCATGCGCCAGCGTGATTGCCTGAGTCCCGAGGAGCACCGCGAGCTCGAAGCGCTGGACCGCGCGCTCGCCGGCGAGCCCGTCGACGACGACCTGCGCGAGCTGCAGCGGCTCGTGCTCGACGTCCGCGCCGACGCTCCCCGGATGTCTCCCGGCTTCGCCGCGCGCCTGGAGTATCAGGCGGCGGAGGGCTTCCCCGCCTCGCAGGAGCGCCGCTCGCCGGCGCGCCGCCGTCGGCGCTGGGTGCTGGTCCCCGCGGCGGGAGTCCTCGCGGCCGCGCTCGCCGCGCTCGTCGTCGTGCTCGGCAGCGGCGGATCCGGCGACGTCGGATCCGGCGGCGCCGGACAAGCCCCTGACGGTCCGGTCGCCGCCAGCGGCGACAGCGCCACGCGCGAGTCGACCGCGGAGCGGCCAGCTGCCCCGTCGGCGGGCGCGCCGCCGCTGGAGGACCAGGCGCGCGTGGACAGGGCGCTCGTGCCCCTGGGGGTCCCGAACCCGGGCGGCACGATCTCGCCATCGACGTCGCCGCGCAGGGTGCAGCGCACCGTCAGCCTCGCGCTGAGCGTCCCGGGTGACGAACTGCAGTCGACGGCCGACGACGTGGTCGGCACCGTCGATCGCTTCGGTGGGATCGTCGCCTCCTCGTCGATCGGCGCGGATGACGCAAGCGGCGCCAGCGCGAGCTTCGACCTGCGGATCCCGACCGAGCGCCTGGACGGCGCGCTCGCGGCGCTGTCCAAGCTCGGCCACGTTGCGGAGCGACGCCAGGATCTCGTCGACATCACCGGCTCGTTTGACTCGGTCAGCGACCGCCTGTCCGACGCGCGCGCCGAGCGCAAGGGGCTGCAGCGCGCCCTCGGGCGCGCGACGTCCAAGGCACAGGTCGACAGCCTCAAGGCGCGGCTGCGCAGCGCGACGAGCCGCGTCTCGCGGCTGAAGGGCGATCTTGGGTCGCTACGCCGGCGCGCGGACCTCGCGACCGTGAGCCTCGCGATCCGCGGCGACGCCGACGAGGCGGATGGCGGCGGATCCGGTGGCTCGTGGTCGCCGGGCGACGCCGCGGGCGATGCGCTGCGCCTGCTCGAGGTCTTCGCGGGCGTCGCGCTGATCGCGCTCGCCGTCCTGGCGCCGCTCGCGCTGCTCGGCGCGCTGGTCGCGCTGGGCCTGCGCGCGACCCGCCGGCGCCGGCGCGAGAGCGCCCTGGACCCCGCGTGAGTGGCCCCGATCGGGCATCTTCCCTGCGCGAGCGGTGACGAGAAGTCGGCGGGGTGTGGTATTGCTGACGCATGGAGACACGCG
>Ga0136625_1000162_pt1 | contig 18145 bp, 17 predicted proteins | sample AntDrymUQ4832306_2_FD_104672 | JGI IMG/M metagenome (GOLD analysis project Ga0136625, IMG submission 104672) | Polar desert sand microbial communities from Dry Valleys, Antarctica - metaG UQ483 (23.06) | ecosystem: Environmental > Terrestrial > Soil > Desert | place: Antarctica: Dry Valley...
ACATTGGGTTGACCGCCGCTTCAACCGAACACGGTTCAACGCCGAGTTGACCCTCGAGGCTCACCCGACGCTTGGCCACAGAGGTGGATTTGTCCGCCCTCTCGCGCGAGCTTATTTCGGTGGTGGGCCAGACAGTCCAGCCCGTGACTAGCAGGATCTGGCTCCGAGAGACGGCCTCCTGAATGACCTACCCCAAGGCGCGCTACCACGGTTCGACCGGCGAAGTCTCGGCGCGACTTCGGCCGGGCACGAACGAACCGGATCTGGTTCGTACGAGCGGAACCGAGGTTCACTACTTGGCGACCGGAGCCTCGACCGGGGGCCTCTTCGGGCTCTATAGATGGTCGATGGGCCCCGCCCAAGGTGGAGCCGAGCCACATTTTCATCGTACGATCTCCGAGTCGTTCTACATCCTCAGCGGCTCGGTCCGGGTCTATAACGGGAAAGAGTGGCTCAATGCCGAGGTCGGCGATTTCATGCATGTTCCTCCCGGTGGAATCCATGCTTTCAGCAACGAGTCCGATGCCGCCGCGTCAATGCTGATCCATTTCGCACCCGGAGCCCCCCGCGAGTCCTACTTCGAGAACCTCAACCGGCTCGGCGAGATGTCCGAGTTCGAGCGCGAGGCATTCTTCGTTGCGCACGACAATCACTATCTCAAGTAGGACACGTCGCAACTCCGACCGTCAAGGAAGCCGGTCGTGAGCCCGACCCGCGCCATCGAACCTGGGCCCGCTCCGACCGCTTCGTCCCGCGCCGATTCGTTCGGCCTCTTGTCCGTTTCATCCGCATCGAATCTGCATCCGGGGGCGTGCTCCTGGTCGCCGCGGTCGCGGCGATGGTTTGGGCGAACTCACCGTGGTCCGACGCGTATCACCAGCTCGTCGAGGGAACCAGATTCGCTGTCGAGCTCAGGCCGCTCCGGATTACCAGAGCCTCGCCGAATTCATCAACGACGGCCTCATGACCATCTTCTTCTTCGTGGTGGGATTGGAGATCAAGCGGGAACTCGTGGTTGGTGAGCTGCGCGACCCTCGCACGGCCCTCCTGCCAATAGTCGGCGCGCTGGGCGGCATGATCATCCCGGCTGCGATTTACATTGCGATCACCAGCAACGTTGGCGCCGAAGCCGCCTCCGGCTGGGCGATACCGATGCCAACCGACATCGCCTTTGCGGTCGGGGTGATCGTGCTCCTCGGGAGCCGGGTGCCCGCAGGTGCGAAGCTGTTCGTCTTGACGTTGGCGATCGCCGACGACCTCGGCGCCATCGCCGTGATTGCCATTGTCTACTCAGCCGACCTCGAGATCGGCTGGTTGCTGCTGGCGATATTCGGATTGGCGGCGATCTGGATCAGTCAGCGTGTGGGGATTCGCTCGTTGGCCTTCTACGTTCCCTTCGGCTTCGCCATCTGGTACGCCACCTTCCGTTCGGGCGTTCCCGCCACTCTCGCTGGAGTAGCGTTCGGTTTTCTGACTCCGCCTCGCTCTCTCTACAGCGGTCACGAACTCGAGAGCAAGGCTCGCACCATCCTTGACACGTATCCGCTTGGGGGACGCGCCGAGCATCATGAAAAGTCTCACCACGAAGCGGAACTGCTTGCCGAAATCGCCCACCGAATCGATCGCGCCGTTGAATCGTCTCGAAAACAGGCTGTTGCCCTGGTCTTCGTATGTGATCGTCCCATTGTTCGCCCTCGCCAACGCCGGTCTCGACCTGCGCGGGCCGAGCCTCGTCGACCTGCTTTGGAACCCGCTCGCGGTCGCGATCGCCGGTGGGCGGTTGGTCGGAAAGGTCGTCGGCATCACCTCCTTTGCCTGGCTCGCGGTCCGTCTCGGATGGGGACGGCTTCCCAGACAAACCAACTGGAATCACATCGTCGGCCTTGCCGCTCTGGGCGGCATCGGCTTCACTGTCTCGCTGGTCATCACCAATCTGGCTTTCACCGACCCCGCCCTCGTCAATATCGCCCGCGCCGGCATCGTCGCGGGATCGCTTCTCTCTGGCGTTGTCGGCTCGCTCCTCCTGCTTCGGGCCCATGCACACGCGTAAATCCCGGGTTCTCGGGGCTGGTATCGCTGTACAACAACGATACGAACCCTGGGTTCGCAAATGACGCGGCTGGAGGAGTTGATTGGGATCCGGTCGGTGACGGGGGAGGAGACCGAGGCGGTCGAGTGTTGCCGGAGGTGGTTGGAGGACGCCGGGGCTGATGAGATCGACCGGTGGGATGTCGACATGGCCACCCTCGAACGCGACCCCGATTATCCCGGTCGCGAGGTCGAGCGCGACGTGGTTCCGGTGGTCGCGGCGAAGCTGGTCGGGAATCGTCCCGGCCCGACCGTGACCCTCACCGGGCATGTCGACACGGTTCCTCCCGGGAACAAATGGACGAGCGACCCATTCACCCCCCGGCGAGACGGCGACCGGCTGTATGGCCTCGGCGCTTGCGACATGAAAGGCGGCGTGGTGGTCGCGGTCGAGTCGTTCGCCGCGATCGCGCGACGGGGACGCGACTTCGCCGGCGAGCTCCAGATCGTCCTTGTGCCCGGTGAGGAGGATGGCGGAACCGGCACCTTGGCGGCGATCAGGCGCGGCTGGGGAGGAGATTTGGTGATCATCACCGAGCCCACCTCGCGGGCCGGGAGCTCGCAGATCGTGATCGCCCATGGCGGCGCCTTGACCTTCACGATCGAGATAACCGGGAGATCAGCCCATGCCTCGATCGCCCCCGAAGGCGAGAACGCCCTCGACCATTTCTGGTTGATTCATCAGGCGCTCAAAGACATCGAGCAATCGATCAACGCCCAAGAGACGGTCGACTTGATGCTGGCCCTCGGCACCCCCTATGCCACCAACGTCGGGAAGGTCACTGGCGGGGTTTGGTCGGCGAGTGTCATGGAACATCTTCGAGCCGAGGTTCGCATGGGTGTCGCGTTGAACGAGACAATCGCCGCAGCCGAGGAGCGAGTGATTCGAGAGGTTCTCGCCAAGGCGGACGCAGATCCCTGGCTCGCCAGCCACCCGCCGACGGTGACGCGGACGGGGGGAGCGTTCGGTTCGGCCGCGATCTCCGGCACTCATCCCTTGGTGACGACCCTGGCCGACGCCGCCGCCGAGGTCACCGGCCAGCGGCCGGCCAACATCGGAGTTCCCTATGGATGCGACATGGCGCTCTGGCAAAGAGTCGGCAACTCAACGCCTTTGGTCTATGGGCCCGGTGACATCCGCCAAGCGCATGCGCCCGACGAGTGGGTATCGCTCGAACAAGTCGAAGTCGTGACCGAGGTGCTCATTCGCGCCTGCCTCGACCTGCTCCAGCCGGTTATGGAAAGCGGTTGAACCAAAACGCCGAAAAAGCGGCGCCGGCCAGCATCAGAAGGCCCGCCTGGCCCGCAAAAAGGTGGCTGAGGTCGCGGGTTTCGGTCTCGTAGCCGACTCGCGAGCCGATCTCGAGGTAAACGTTCTCTAGGTCCTCCGCGGTCGGCGCATCGAAGAACTGCCCGCCAGTCTGCTCGGCGATCCGCATCAAAGTCTCCCGATCGGGAGGGACTGAGATCGTTTCGACGTTGCCCAAGACGTCGACGATTCGAACCGTGCCTTCCGGCGTACCCAACGCCACCGCAAAGATCGGGATGCCCAAGTCGGCGGCGAGGGCGGCCGCCTCGAGCGGTTCCCGTACGCCCGCGGTGTTGGCGCCGTCGGAGAGCAAGAGGATCGACACCGGGAGCGGTCCTTCCTTGTCGCCTCCCCCCTGGGTGGCGTTCACTCCGACTTCGACCGAGAAGGCGATCGCGTCGCCCAGTGCCGTCCTGCCTTCGGCCCGCAGTGACGAGAGGGCGCCGAGCAACAGCTCGCGATCGCGGGTCGCGGGGGAGAGGACTCTCGCTTCGGTCGAAAACTGCACCAGCGCCACCCGAATGTCGGGCGGCAGTTGCTCGAGCAACAACGTCGCCGCGTCTTGGGCGGCGGTCAGCCGGCTGGGCTGGACGTCGAAGGCGCCCATAGAGCCCGAGGTGTCGGTGGTCAGCACGATCGTCGCCTCCTCGCGAGCGGTCGTGATCCTCGCCTCAGGGCGGGCGAGGCCGACGATGGCGGCGGTGAGGGCGGCCAGGAAAAGCACCGGCGGGATGTGGCGCCTCCACCCTGGTTGTTGGTCGACAAGGTTGGCGAGCAGGTCGAGATTTGTGAACCGCACCGCGTATCGGTGCCGGCGACGTTGCAGGCTGATGTACGCGAGGACGAGCAAAGGAATCAGTGCCAGCGCAAAGAGGGCGACGGGAAACTGAAAGCTCACTTGACCGTGAACCCTCCGCCACTGTTCTCCATGCCGACCTCCCTTGTGACCTGGCCACATTGTGCTCGCGGGGGATTTGTTTGGGAACGGAAATCCATCCGCGACCGGCCAAGTCGTCCGAAGTGGCTAGCCCCACGCCGCTCCTACTTATCGATAGGGCCCGCTCCCCATAGCCCGGGGAGCGGCGCCTCGCTAGGCTCAGCTCAGGAGGGATAGGGAGGGCGTGGCGAACCGGGTCGGACTCTTGTGCTTGGCCGTATTCGCCGCGCTGCTCGCGGCGACCGGGTCACCGGCAATCACGCCTGCGGCCGCTCAGGTCGACCCGCGGCCGAACTTTGTCGTGGTCGTAACCGACGACCAACGCTGGGACACGATCGGGCGATGCTTTCCGTCTGTTGACGGCACCGATTTCAACGCTGGTGCCGACTCGTGCATGCCGGAGCTCACCGAGAACCTGATCGCCAACGGCACCACGTTTTTGCGCGGCGAGGTCACCCAAGCGCTTTGCTGCCCGTCGCGGGCGAGCATCCTCACGGGCCAGTACTCCCGCCACACTGGCGTCGCCATCAACGAGGGCTCCCTCTTCAGAGACAACTCGACACTGGCGACTTGGACGGATGGAGCCGGGTACCGCACCGGGCTCGTCGGCAAGTATCTCAACGGGTACGGGCTGGGGGCTTGGGTGAACTACATCCCGCCTGGCTGGGACGAGTTCCACAGCTTCCACGGGCACGAGAGCACTGACAACCTGTACACCAACTACCCGTGGATCGACTGGACGGAAGGAGATACGGCGCCGGCGATAACCCGCTTGAACACGGTCGACTCGACATCGGAAGCACCTTGCGCCGCAGGTAACAATTACTCGACCGACCGCATTTGTTGGCTCGGTCTCGAGTTCTTGCGGGCCGACCAAACAACCCCGTTTCTGCTGTACCTGGCCCCAGTCTCGCCGCACAGCCCAACAATTCCCCCGAGCCGCTACGACAATATCTACGAGAGCTTGTCGCTACCGATCTACCCGAGCCACAACGTTGTTCCTACCCCGAATACGCCCGCCTACCTGCCGACCACACCGTTTTCCGCGGGAACATTGCAGCGATCGGTCGAGAACATCGATACGGCGTTGGAGGCGACCCGGGCGGTGGACGACCTCGTTGGCGTTCTTTACGACGAGCTTGCGATCGATGGGCGATTGGCCAACACGGTGTGGGTCTTCGTTTCCGACAACGGATTCGCCACTCTTGAGCACCGCCTCTCGAGCAAACAATGTCCCTACATGGAGTGCCACCGAGTGCCGTATGTGGTGGTGTGCCCTCCGGCGGTCTGCGCGAGCGCCGGCGCGGGGGTTAGGGATGCGTCGAACTATGCCCTCAATATCGACATCGCTCCGACGATCGCCGACCTGGCGGGGATCTCACCAACGCTGCGGGTCGACGGGCGCAGCTTGGTGCCGATTCTCCAGGACCCGTCAGCTCCGTGGCGAACCGAGTGGGGTCTGTACGAAAACAAGTACCCTTTGAACAGGAACGCTTTGGACGGGATCGTTGCCAAGGGTTCGGATGGCTCTTGGTACAAGTACATCGTGATACAGGGAACAGGTGAAGTCCAGCTATTCAACCTGGACATCGACCCGTGGGAGATCACGAACCTCTGGAACAACGGGAACTACGCCGTGATCCAGAACGAGATGGCAACGAGGCTCAACGACTTCGTAACCAACCCGACCCTGACCATCACCTCCGCGCCTCCCTCTTCTACAGTCGAAACCTCGGCGACCATCAGTTATACGTCGTCGGAAGCCGTGACGTTCGAATGCGGCCTCGACGGCGCCCCGGTAGCAACTTGCGGCGCCGGCACCAACGGATCAGTCACTTACACCAATCTGGCTTTGGGTACCCACACAGTGACTGTGCAGGCGGTCGATGCCTTCAACAATGTCTCAGCAATTTCCACTGTCACATTCACGATCACCGATGGCGGCGGGGGCAGCGGACCCTTCCAGCTAACGGTGACCAAGGCCGGCACTGGCACTGGCACGGTGCGCAGCACGCCGGCCGGGATCAAGTGCGGTGGCGACTGCACGGAGACATACGTGTCAGGAACCTCTGTGGTCCTGACCGCTAAAGCGACGACCGGGTCAATCTTCACAGGCTGGTCGGGTGGCTGCACCGGCACTGGCGCCTGCCAGGTGTCGATCACGGCGGAAGCAACGGTCACAGCCACCTTCACCCGGCCCTGAGACTCAGTGAGAGCCGATTTCGAAAAGGGCGGCGGGAAGCTGAACGCTCACTTGACCATCCTTTGCCGCCGGAGGAACTCGACCAGGCCGCGGAGCCAGTCGCCGGCGGTTGAAAGTCGAAGGTGACCGACGCCGGCCGCGGCTAGGGCTCGCTCCACCTGCGCCCGCTCGGCTCCCGCCGCGTCCGCGAAAGCTTCCCGCAGTCGTGGAGAAGTCGTGTCGACTCGGAGCTGGCGACCGGTTTCCGGATCCATCAGGACCACCTCGCCCACGTCGGGAATCTCGCACTCGCGAGGATCGACGATCTCGACTGCAATCACCTGATGGCGGTAGCCGAGCTCGGTGAGCGGTTTCTGCCAATCGTGCGGCCCACGGAAGTCGCCGACCACCACCACGAGCCCTCGTTGCCGCGAAATGGCTTGCAGCCTCGTCAGCGCCGAGCCGAGCGAGGTCGGTCCCGTTGGGTTTTCGGCATTCTCGGTGTGGGTCGGCACCAGCACGCCGCGGAGACCAGCTCGCCCTGGTCGAGGGAGATGGGTGATTGGGTCTGGGCCGCCATAGGTGAGGACGCCAAGCCGTCCCCCCCGGCGAGAAGCGAGATGGCCGATCGCCATTGCCACTCCTTCGGCGACGTCCCATTTGCGCCGGTCGGCGGTGCCAAAGCCCATCGAAGGCGACGAGTCGAGCAAGAGCCACGCGGTGAGGGTGCGTTCGGCGATATCGACACGCACGTGGGCTTGGTTGGTCCGGGCCGTCACGTTCCAATCGATACGACGGACGTCGTCGCCGGGTTGGTAGGGACGAATTGTCGTGAGCTCGGTGCCGATACCTTGGGAGGCAGAGCGGTGCTCACCCGGCAGGAGCCCCTCGATTTTGCGCGCGACAGTGAACTCGAGCGCTCGCAAAACGGCCTCGGGAACCGGCCCGGGGCCGGGCCGAGCCGGAGAACGCCCGCGCCGAAAAGCGAGGATCGTCACGCGCTCTCTCGGGCAAGCTCGATCTTGGGCGCTGGCACCTTGTCGAGCACTGCCGCGACGATCCCGTCGGGGGTGATGTTTTCCGCCAACGCTTGATAGGTGAGGACCAGGCGGTGGCGAAGGACGTCTTGGGCGAGATCCCTGACGTCCTGGGGGAGGGCGTAGGTGCGCCCGCGGAGGAGGGCCAAGGCGCGGGCGCCGTAGACGAGGTTGATCGGTCCGCGGGGGCTGGCGCCATATGCGACGTAGGGGGCTACGTCGGCGAGGCCGGCGGCAGCAAGGTCGCGGGTGGCGGTGGCCAGTTCGACTGTGTAACGCGCCAGGGCCGGATCGACATAGACCTCGGTTGTCATCTGTTGCAGACCCAAAAGCTCGTCCGGGCTCAGGATCTGGCGAACCGCCGTCGCCTCAGCGAGTGCTCTTTGCACGACCGTCACTTCGTCGCCGATCTCGGGATACCCAACGACGACCTTGAGCATGAAGCGGTCGATCTGCGCCTCCGGCAGGGGATAGGTGCCGTCCGACTCGATCGGGTTTTGGGTCGCCATCACGAGGAACGGAGCCGGGACTGAGTGGGTCTCCTCGCCGATCGTTACCTGTCGCTCCTGCATCACCTCGAGCAACGCCGACTGGACCTTGGCCGGGGCGCGGTTGATCTCATCCGCCAAAAGGAAGTTGCAGAAGACCGGGCCGAGCTCGGTGTCGAATCGCTCCGCGCCCGGTTTATAAATTCTGGTGCCGACAAGGTCAGAGGGGACGAGGTCAGGGGTGAACTGGATTCTGCGGAAGGTGCCACCAAGCACTTGCGCGACGGTCTTGATCGTCAGGGTCTTTGCCAGCCCCGGCACTCCTTCTATAAGAAGGTGTCCGCCGGCGAGCAGGGAGACCAACACCCGTTCGAGCATCGCGTCTTGCCCGGCGATGACTCGCTTGATCTCGTAGAGGGCGGCCTCCATTCGGGCCTTGGCCTCGTTCGCAGCTTCCAAGAACCTGCCGCCAACACTATCCATGCCGACTCCCTTGTGATCCCTGCGAACATTGTGCCTGCGGGCGCATTGTTTCGGGAAGGAATTCAACCTTCGAGCGGGAAATCGCCCAAAGTGGCTAGCCCCAACTCTCGTTCTCGCGCATCAAACGCAAGCCCTGGCTTGCGTTTGATGCGCGAGAACAGGGGATCTATTTCGCAGAAGTGCTTGTCGACCTCGACCGAGATATGCCGCCGGATCGAGGACCGTCGGTTGTCGAGGCCCTGTTGAACCTGCGCGCCGACGAGCGCTGAATGACCATCTGGTACCTCGACACCTCGGCCCTGGCCAAGTTCGTCCGCCCCGAGCCGGAGACCGGAGCCCTGCGGCGATGGCTAACAACCAAACGGTGGATCCTCTCGGACCTCCATCGAACCGAGATCCGGAGGGCGGCGGCCCGGTCCGGAGGGCGGGCGTTGGCAAGAGCCGAGCGGCTGATAGCAGAGAGCGACGTCATCCGGGTCGATGCCGATGTCTTCGATCGTGCGGGCCGACTGCTGCCCCTCGATCTTCGTTCGTTAGATGCCCTTCACCTTGCCGCCGCGTTGACTCTTGCCTCCGACCTGGCCGGCATTGTGGTTTACGACGAGCGTTTGAGATTGGCAGCTGCATCCGCTGGTATCGCGGTGGCCTCCCCCGGCACAAGGCCCTAGGCAGCACGCCCGGAGGGACTCGAACCCCCAACCTTCTGATCCGAAGTTAGCTATCGCCCGTGTTGGCCAGTTGTGTCAGGTGCCGAATAGTGCGGTCCTGATTGGGTTTTCTCGACGGGCCGTGTCGTCTCGTGATCTCGGATGGCGAGGCGCAGCAGGGAGTCTGTCACTAGTTCGTCACTAGCTACCGGCTGCTGGCAGCCTCGTTTAAGCCGCTCCGGAGCGCCAGCTGCTGGCCGGCGTCGACTGATCGGTTTCTGTCACTTGTCAAGTTTCGGTACCCGCACGACACTCTGGCTCCGGCTCCTCCACGACACTTCCCCGCGGGTTTGGCTGGCAGCGTTGATCCGTTCGGGTTTGCCTCCGGGGTTAGCGAACGCTCCATGAGCCTTGCTCGGATCGTGTCTCACTCTCCATCCGACCATCTGACGGCGGTTCGGACGTTGGTAATTCCGGTGCATGCGAGAGGGGAGGGGGACAGACTGTTCCCATGGGTTCGATCACTTGGGGTAAAGACATTGCTGAGGTCTACGACGCGACCTACTCGGCCCAGTTCGCTCCGTCGGTCCTTGATCCCCTCGTCGATCTCCTCACGGAACTGGCACGCGGCGGCCCGGCTCTTGAGTTCGCCGTAGGCACTGGACGCGTGGCGCTACCGCTGAGCGCACGAGGTATCTCCATGCGCGGAGTCGAGCTGTCGCCCCACATGGTGGAACAGTTCCGCGCCAAGTCGGGCGCTGACACGGTGCCGGTGACCATCGGGGACATGACCACCACACGTGTTCCCGGCACTTTCAAGCTCGTTTACCTGGTGGCCAACACCATCATGAACGTCACCACCCAAGACGAGCAGTTGAGGGTCTTCGCCAACGCCGCCGCCCACCTCGAAACCGGAGGACATTTCGTGGTTGAGGTGATCGTTCCCCAACTGCGCAGTGTGCCCCCAGGGGAGATGGGTCGGGTCTTCACCCTCGATCCTGACCATGTCGGGATCGAAACCTTCGACGATCTCGTCGGCCAGATCGCATGGTCGCATCACTGGATGGAGGTGGAGGGGCGGCTGGTGCGACATTCTGCGCCATACCGCTACGTCTGGCCGTCGGAACTCGACCTGATGGCCAGGTTCGCCGGCCTACGCCTACGCCACCGCTGGGCGGGATGGGACAAAACGCCATTTACCTCGGAGAGTCTCAGCCAGGTCGCCGTCTTCGAGAAGACGTCATAGAAGACCCCGACCAACCGACTCGTTAGAAGATGTCAAGTCTCGGTACCCGGGCGACATTTTGGCTCCGGTAGGTGGGCGACGTTTCCCCGCGGGTTAGGAGGCGGCGTTGATCCGGTTGGCTTTGCCTCCCGGGTTGGCGAAGGTACCGTGAGCCTTGATCGGGTCGTGTTTGACCGAAAGCCGCGTCCACAAACTGTCGCCCACCAACCGGGGCCACAGTGACCAGTATGAGGCGGAACCGCACATCGGTTTCTGTCACTAGATCTGTCACTAGCAAGGCGTCGTGAGGGACGAAGAGCAGAGGCTGATCTCGGCGAAACTCAACTAGTGCAAGGGTTCTCGGTAGCACGCCCGGAGGGATTCGAACCCCCAACCTTCTGATCCGTAGTTGCCGAATCACATACCAAACGGAGCATTATGAGACTGGCTCGGTGATGGGCATGCGGTCGAAGGACTCATTTCGCACCTGGCCGCTTGGGGCGAGAATCCAATTCGGACGCCAAGAAAGGCTCGGGAGGATTAGCTAAATGGGTCAGGGACTGCAGGATGGACGACCAAGAAATCGATGATGTCGTCAAGCCGCGGCTTCGTGACCGCGCCCGTTCGGTAACTGATCACGGCCAGGGTGATAGTTGGCGAGTGGCGGAGCTCGACCTCAGGATCGGTGTCGAGGATTTGCCGACGTTTGGTGCTGACTGTCTCCTCGTAACGGTCTTTAGTGGAGAATCACCTCTCGGCCGAATTCTGATTCCAGCGCCGTTCGACCCGATGCCGCGGAGGCTGTTGGAGCCTCATCTGGAGGGATTCGCCCTGAGGGCGAGATCGGCCGAGCTGCATGAGGCCTTTCGAGACCCGTCATCTCCGGTCATGTCGGCGACAGTTGTGATCTGCACCAAGGATCGGCTCCATCATCTGCGACTCTGCCTCAAGGCGCTCGGCGCGTCTGACGTGCCCCTCGAGCTTTTAGTCATCGACAACGGAGCTGGTGATCCCAAGGTACGTCAGGCAAGCGAGGAGGCAGGAGCCACTTACGTCCACGAGCCTGTGCCGGGCCTCGATCGTGCCCGCAATCGAGGACTTTCGGCGGCAACTGGTTCCATAGTGTTGTTCACGGATGACGATGTCGAGGTCGCGCAAGCATGGGCACGACATTTGCTCGCCCCGTTCGTCGATCCGAATACCGTCGCTGTGACCGGCCTCGTCCTGCCGGCTTCCGTCTCCTCGCCAAGTGCCGCGGCATTCGAGCGACACGCCACGTTTGTGAGAGGGTGGGAAAGCCGCCTCTTCGACGGCACCCGTGAAGCAGCGTTGAATGCCGGAAACGCGGGCGCGGGCGCCTCACTGGCCTTTCGGAGCGACTACCTCACATCGATCGGAGGGTTCGCGGAGGAACTCGATGCCGGACGGCCGACAGGATCGGGTGGCGACACTTACGCATTGTATAAAGCCCTCAGGGACGGCTGGCGAGTGAGATACGAGCCCCGGGCGATCGCATACCACAGGCATCGGGAGAGCACCGCTGCGCTGGCCGAAGCAGTGCGGGGATATGGCCGGGGTGTAACTGCCTATATGGCCAAAGCGGCCCTCGATGACGGCGACCGAAGGGCCCCTTTCGCCATCGTCCGGTGGGGCCTAGGTCGAGCCGTCCGCGCCATGGCCCGCGCCGCATTGGGCCGACCGGGGTCGGAACTGAGGCTTGCCCGCCAAGAGGCGGCAGGGATGCTCGAGGGTGTACCTGCTCTGGGGAGATCTCGGCGACAGCTCCGCGACCATCCTCCCCTCCTAGCCCCCGGATCGACATGGGAGCCGGAGCCGCCGACCAGCGATGTCTCTTCATTCGCGGTCAGTCGGCGATCGGGTGAGGTGGCTGTGGTGATTCCTTCGCACGGTCGCCGGGACTCGGTGCTGGCTCTGGTGGGAGCCGTGCTCGAACAGAACTACCCGGCCGACCAGCTCGAGATCATTGTTGCTCTCGACGGGGATGTCGACGGGTCGGCGCGCGCCCTCGTTTCACGGTTTGGCGACCGCGTCCGTGTCGTGGCCGGGGAGCGTGGTGGTGCTGGCCTCGCCCGGAACCGCGGTGCCGCACTCAGTCAAAGCCAGATTCTCATCTTCCTCGACGATGATGTCACACCCGTTCACAAGTACCTGGTGGCGGCGCACTGGGCGGCGCATGCCGACGGTGGAGTCGACGTCGCTATCGGCGGACTTCACACCAGGGTCGCCGCATCGGACCTGTCGTCACGCATGGTGCGTAATTGGTGGAATGATCACAGCCGTCGACTAGGCACGCTCGATAGTCCTACCTTCTCCGATGTGTGTACCGGCAATTTGTCGATCAACTCGGCCACGTTTCGTCGCATGGGAGGCTTCAAAGGCCTGCCACGGCGCGAGGACTGGGAGCTCGGATATCGGCTCCTTGTGGCCGGGGCCAAGATCGGGATCGCCGCCGGCGCAGATGTGGTCCACCACACCGACACCAGCTTGGCGAAGGGTCTCAGGGATCGCCGACTCGAGGGTCGGGGGGACGCAGCGATCGTCCGCCGGTCCCCCGAGGCGTACGCCTTGCTGCCGCTTGGCATATGGCACGTCCTCACCTCCGGCCGACGCCGGGCGGCGAGCGCTGCCATCGCCCGCCCGCAGGCATCCGAGAGATGGGCCCAGAAGCTCACGATCATTCTCGGGTCTCTCGAAGCGGCCGGGCTCACCGATCGGGCCGCCGCCGTGGTGTCGCTGGCCTTCCAGACGGCTTATTGGTCGGGGGTGGGTGAGGAGAGTGGAGGCGAGGTGGGGTGGCTCGCCCTCGCCGCCGAGGGGCGGCGGCGGACGATCTGTGCTGTGACCTCCCCTTTGGAGTTGACAGAGGCCGGCCGGTTTCGGCCGCCGCCGCCGCCGGTGGGTGAAGTGCTGGTCACTTACCGCGGCCAGGCCATAGGCGCCGCTCCGCTTCGGTGGGGCGGGATCCCGTGGGATCGGCAACGATTCGCGGGGAAGGTCATTCAGAGGATGGCCCCCTGGACCCTCGTTGTCGATGCCCAGCAGAGGGGGATGCCTTGATCGAGACGATCGAGATCGACCTTACCGACGATCAATGGCGGCCCCCGTTCACTCTAAGCGGCACGGCCTGGGCGCTCATTCGCGCCGGCCGGCATGTGCTCGGCGAGGAGAGACTCGTGGGAGTCTCACCTCTGGAGCTCGTCGATCACAAGTCAAGACTGGTTCGTGCCTATTCAGCCAGGCTTGGCAACGACCAACGCGAGGCCTTGGACGGGTCTGGCGTGACCATCGTCGTGTGCACGCGCGATCGGCCCAGGCTGCTCGAGGGTTGTCTGGCCGCTATCTCGTTACTGCAGCCCATGTGCGCCGAGGTCATCGTGGTCGACAACGCCAGCACCGAGAGATCGTCCCGCCAAATTGCAGAATCGTTTGGTGTCACCGTCGTCAGCGAGCCGACCCCCGGACTGGATCGAGCCCGCAACATGGGCTTCCACGCAGCTTCCACCGATGTCGTCGCCTTCGTCGACGATGACGCCCGAGTCGACAAGCACTTCGCCGGAGCTCTCGGCCAGATATTCGACCATGCCGGGATTCAGGCCGTGACCGGGCTTGTCCTGCCCGCCGAGCTGGAGACGTACCCTCAGCAGGCATTCGAGATGATCGAGGGCGGCATGCGCAAGGGCTTTCGCTGCCAGGTCTTCGATCGTGCGCGCGTCGGCCTCCAGGCGTTCCGGGTGGGGGTGGGAACCAATATGGCCTTCAGGCGCGAGCTTCTCGATCGCCTTGGCGGTTTCGATCTCCGATTCGACGTCGGCACTCGAACCAAAGGAGCCGGTGACCTCGACCTGTTCTGGCGGTGCTTGCAGGCCGGAGTCCCCGTCGTCTACGACCCCGACGTTCTCGTCAGGCATATACATCGGCGCGATCGGAGAGGTCTCCTCAACCAGATGCGCGATAACGGGACGGCATACGCCGCCTTCCTCGAGAGCCGAAGCAACGAGTGGCCCGACTTCGCCGGATCAGTGCGCCGGGAGCGGCTGCGCTGGCACTGGTCCCGGCACGTTGTGCGTCCCGTCTCGGCCATAGCTCGGCGGGAGTTCCTGGAGTTACAAATGGCGATCTTCGAACTCCTGGGAAGTCTCCAGGGCGGTGCCGCCCTCCGTTCGGAGACCCTCGATCGCAAAGCGGCATGATGTCCGCCCTGGCCGCCCTTATACATCTCCAGGCCCATCTCGTTGCCCGCGAGTTCAGGCTCAGGTATCGACGGTCGGTGCTCGGCTGGCTGTGGGCTTTCGTTCAGCCGCTGACCCGCCTCGCCATTTTCACCTTCGTTTTTACCCGGGTGATTCCGTTAGGTATAGACAACTACCCGGTCTTCCTGTTTTCCGGAATTATTGCCTGGACTTGGTTCTCCAACGGGATCATCTCGGCCACTACGAGCCCTCTTGCTCTCCGCTATTTGCTCTTTCAGCCGATCAGACGATTCATCGTGCCCACAGTGAGCGTCGCCTCTGACTCGATCGACTTCGTGCTGGCTTTTCCCATCCTCCTTGCCTTTGCAGTTATCGCGGGTGGCAGGCTCGAATGGAGTCTGCTGTTCGTGCCGGTCATCATGGTGGTCCAATTCGCTCTCGTCGTGGGGCTGGGCGCGCTATTCGCTACGGCACACGTTTGGGTGCGTGACGTCCAGAAGGTCATCGAAGTCTTCCTGGCGCTCGGTTTCTATATCACTCCGGTCTTTTATCAACCCGATCAGATTCCGGAAGGTTTCCGGTGGATGGCAGAACTCAACCCGATGGCCCATTTGATCGCCGCCTACCGGGTTGTGATCATCGAAGGAGTGCTTCCCGACCTGGCCGGGTTCTCGGTCGTCGCCCTCCTCAGCGGCGCCATCGCCGCCCTCGGCTATCTGGTCTACGGGCGTTTCAGCGCCAGCTTTGTGGACGAATTGTGACGGCCATCGCGTTCAACCGGGTGGGCAAGCGGTATCGACGCAGCGACCGGTTGGGGGGGAGACGCTCGGTCCGCTGGGCCCTGCGTGATCTGTCTTTGGAGGTGGCGGCGGGCGAGACAGTGGGCCTGATCGGCGCCAATGGAGCCGGCAAGTCGACGGCTCTGCGGCTTGGCCTCGGGATCACCAGCCCCACCGAGGGAACCGTGTGTACCAAAGGCAGAATGTCAGGCGTCCTCAGCCTGGGGGACGGATTCCATCCACTCCTCACGGGCCGCGAGAACGCTGTCACGGCCTCGATGCTGTCGGGCCTGTCACACGAGCAGGCGAAGAGCCGACTCCCATCCATACGTGAGTTCTCCGGCCTCGAGGACGCCTTCGACGACCCATTGCGCACCTACAGCTCGGGAATGTTCGTCCGGTTGGCCTTCGCCGTCGCCATCAACGTCGACTCCGACATCCTGCTCATCGACGAGGCGCTCGCCGTCGGCGACCTCGAGTTCTCGTCGCGGTGTATCGATCACCTCGAGTCACGTCAACAGGCAGGGACGACGATGCTGCTGGCTTCCCACGATCTCGAACAGATTCGGCGGCTCTGTCATCGGGTGGCATGGCTGGAGGGCGGCTCAATCAGAGCGATCGGCAGCCCAAACGACATCACCGGCGACTATGGGCGAGCCATGCACACGCCTGGTGCCCCCTTGCCCGTCGCGACCAGCCAGATGGGGTCGCGTGAGGTCGAGTTTCGAGAGATCAGGCTTCTGAGTCGCGGCGGGGAGCTGGACGGAGTGTTGCCGATCGGATGGCCCCTGACCGTCGTAATGTCGTGGATAGCCCGTTCTCCAGTTGAATCGATGATATTCGGGGTCAGCATCCACGACGGGTCGGGGAATCGATGCCTCGATATCACCTCGCCCGCGGTAGTACCCGAAGCGGCAGGCCAGATGGGAGTAGTGAGATTGGCCCTTGATCGGCTCGATCTCGGTGGGGGCACGTACCACCTCGACGCGGGAATCTACGATCAAAATTGGAGGACGACCTACGATTACCGCTGGCAAGCGCGCTGGTTCGACATCCCAGGAAAGCGGTCGACGGGACCTCTTCATCCGCCTCACAAATGGGAGGCAGAGTGACTTCGGCTTCGATAATCATTCGCACCAAGAACGAGGCTAAATATCTGGCCTCAACGCTCGACGCCATCCTCGATCAGACCCAGCGGCCACATGAGATTTTCATCATCGACTCGGGTTCAGCCGACGACACGATCGAAATCGCCCGGCGTTATCCGGTTCGTATCCTCACAATCGAACCTGAGCGATGGAACTACAGCAGGGCGATCAACATCGCCGCCGCTCACGCCACCGGCGAGGTGTTGATCTGTCTGTCGGCCCATTGTCGCCCAATCGACGAGCATTGGCTCGCTTCTCTCACGCAACATTTGACAGATCCGACGGTGGCGGGGGTCTGGGGGCCGGGATACCAGCCGGGCCGTGAGGTTCCCCACCCCGGACTTGCAGAACGCCAACTCACCTACGGACCCGAGAATCGGAGTTGGGGGCTTTCGAACTCCAACAGCGCGATTCGGCGGTCCCTCTGGCAGGAGCTTCCGTTTGATGAGACGTTGCCAGCGACCGAGGACAAAGCCTGGGCGATGGCCATGCTCGCCCGCGGGTTTGTCATCGTTCACGAGCCAGCCGCCGCCGTATGGCACGCCGCCCACGATCCCAAGAACGCCTTCCGTCGCAATCGCGCCGTGCAGTCCGGATATGACCTGATCTTTCCGGAGCTGAGCTCGAGCGCAGTACGCCAAGCCGCGATTATCGCCCGGCGAGCCAGCCAACTCACTCGCCAGAGGCTAGAGAGTCGTGACTTTTCCGGCCTCGCGCGTGATCTCATGCGCCTACCGGCAGCCCTGGCCTCATTGTCAGGTGGACTGGTCGCTCGCGCGGAAGCCTTGCGCCGCGGTCTCCTCGCGAGTCGGCCAAGTCGAGGTGGACATCCATAGTGGTCGCCTCTAGATCGACGGGGTGAAGGCGCCCAGCCAGAGACCTATCGAATCCTCGGTGGCACGCCCGGAGGGACTCGAACCCCCAACCTCCTGATCCCGTAGTCCGACGCGAGTTCGCGTCGGAGTTCGGATTTCTGGCACTAGCTCGGTTCCCTGAGGACGAAGAGCAGAGGCTGATCTCGGCGAAACCCAACTAGTGCAAGGGTTTTGGCTGGCACGCCCGGAGGGATTCGAACCCCCAACCTTCTGATCCGAAGTCAGACGCTCTGATCCGTTGAGCTACGGGCGCAAGCGCGCGGCACAGGTTACTTCCCGGACCAAGAACCTGCCCGGCTCCCCAAGCGCACCGGCCAAGACCGCCGCCTAATCCCCGTCGCCGTTTCCGCCGCCTGGCCCGCTGTTATCCCCACCACCGTTTCCGCCGCCTGGTCCGCTGTTGTCTCCGTTGGCTTCTCCGAAGGTCGCTCCCAGACCGGCGATGAGGGCGGCGTTTTCGACATCGTCGAGTCGAGCCTCGGGATGGGGTGAGCAGATAGTTGCCTGGCGGCATCGTCCCCTCATCCACCGTCTCGGCCGCCTCCTCTCCTTCCTGCTCGCGGTTCCACTCCGAGAAGTTCAGACGCTCGCGGCCCTCGTCGACATCACGTTGGAGCAACGAAGAGATCGGGGCGATGTTCGAGTACCAGGGCCAGACGGTCTCGTTGCTGCGGCAGTCAAAGCAGGCGCGGACCGCCAGCTCGCGAGTCTCCGTTGAGTCCCACGCCGGTTCGGC
>Ga0136625_1000166_pt1 | contig 17943 bp, 15 predicted proteins | sample AntDrymUQ4832306_2_FD_104672 | JGI IMG/M metagenome (GOLD analysis project Ga0136625, IMG submission 104672) | Polar desert sand microbial communities from Dry Valleys, Antarctica - metaG UQ483 (23.06) | ecosystem: Environmental > Terrestrial > Soil > Desert | place: Antarctica: Dry Valley...
TCGGAGGGTCTCCGGTGGTTGGTGGCCACCAGTGATGCTCGAGGGCGCATCGTGGATCGACCGGCACCATCACGAGTTCGACGTGTTCCACGTGCACTTCGGGTTCGATGCTGTCAGCGTCGATGAACTGGCTGCCTCCCTGGCGGCGCTCGCCCGCCACCGCAAGCCGTTGGTGCTCACGGTCCACGATTTGAGGAATCCGCATCAACGCGATACCCGTCCCCATGCCGAGCGATTGCAACTGCTGATCGAACAGGCCGAAGCGATCATCACCCTGACGCCCGGTGCCGCCGCCGGTATCGACGCCCGCTGGTCTCGCTCTGCCACCGTGCTGCCACATCCGCACGTGGTGCCCCGGTCGCTCGTGGGCGCCCGTCGACGAGTCCGGCCGGGCCCCGTCATCGGCATCCACGCCAAGAGCCTGCGAGCGTGCATGGACCCGGTGCCTGTGGCGAAGGCACTCCTACGGGGGGTCGAGGCAACCTGTGGGGCGCGGTTGCAGATCGACGTTCATGACGAGGTGCTCGATCGACACAGCGATTCCCACGATCCGCACATCGCCAAGGCGCTCGTCGATCTCGGACGGCACCGGGATGTCGACTTGCGCTCGCACGCCTACTTCGACGACGACCAGTTGTGGGACTATCTGCGCAGTCTCGATGTGTCCGTGCTGCCCTACCGCTTCGGGAGTCACTCGGGCTGGATGGAGGCGTGCTACGACGTCGGCACCGCTGTGGTGGCGCCGACGTGCGGGTTCTATGCCGAACAGCGTCCGTGCCGCACCTATGAGCTCACCGACGAGCGGTTCGACCCGGATTCGCTCGTCGAGGCGATGCGCCAGAGCATCGGCCGACTGGCGCCACAAGCCACGTGGGACGAGCGCTGCACGGAGCGCAGCGAGCTGGCAGACGCACACCAACGGATCTACGGCGACGTCATGTCCTGACAGGGTCGCATCCTGGCGGGGAAGACGCTTTCCACCGAACCACCCATGTGCGACAATCCGTCAGGGTTCTCTCGGGCGGGGGTGAGCGAAAAACATGGGTTGGCAGCGATTCTCCGGTCCCTTGGTGGGCGCGTCGATGACTCTGGCGTCGCTCGCCTGTTCCGGCGACGATCCCAGCACGTCGTCGTCTTCTGCGCTGGGGGATGCTGCCATCACCGTCGGTTCGTTCGACTTCGCCGAGAGCGTCGTGCTTGCAGAGGTGTACAGCCAGGCGCTCGAGGCTGCTGGCTACGACGTGGTCCGGGCGTTCGCCCTCGGTCCTCGCGAGTTCGTCGGACCGGCATTGCTCAATGGTCTGATCGAGCTGGTGCCGGAGTACGCCGGGACGGCGGTCGACTTCGTGACCCTCGGTGCCGCAGAGATGTCGGACGAGGCCGAGACCACGCACGACCAACTGGTCAGCGCCCTGGAAGGCGCCGAGGTCACGGTGCTCGACGCCGCGCCGGCAGAGAACACCAACGCCTTCGTCGTCACCAACGCCACGTCGACCGAGCACGAGCTCGACGAGCTGAGCGACCTCGCTGCGCTCGCCGGTGAGCTCACGTTCGGTGGACCGCCCGAGTGTGTGTCCCGCCGACTTTGTCTCGTCGGTTTGAACGACGTGTATGACGTGCGCTTCGGGGAGCGGCTCACGCTCGATGCCGGAGGTGCGCTGACACGCCAAGCGCTGCGCTCGGGGCACGTGGACGTGGCGTTGATGTTCTCCACGGACCCGGCGATCGGCACCGACGGCCTCGTCGAACTGGTCGACGACCGCGGTTGGCAACCGGCGGAGAACGTGACGCCCCTGTTGCGCACCGAGGTGGTTGACAGATGGGGTGAGGAGGTCACGGATGTGATCGACGAGGTGTCGAGTCATCTCACGAGTGAGGCCGTTCGCCGGCTGAGCGCCGACGCCGATGGAGCCCTGGGCGGTCCGGCGGTGGCCGCCGCCGCCGACGACTGGTTGAGATCGGAGGGTCTGGTGTGACAGCCAGCTCTCGCTCGAACGTGCCTCGTTTCGATCCAAGACCTGCCGGCGGCCTGGAGAGCTTCATTCCGGCCGCGGCCGCTTCTGCGCGGCGCCGGAGGCCTTCGGGGGCGGCGCCGCCGTTGCCGAGGAGCCTCGGTTCCACCGGCAAGGCGTGGCTGGTGCTGGTGGCGCTGCTCGTCATCTGGGTGATCGTCACGTTGTCGTCGGCATCGGCACGCCGACTCACCGACCGCTTCGATGCGGCGATCCTCCGCGGGATCGCCAGCGTCCGAGTGGGTTGGCTGACAGAGCTGTTCAGGGGTCTCGACCGCATCGCCACTGGGTGGATCATGTTTGCGATCGGGGCCGGGCTGATCGTGGCGATGATCGGCTTCCGCCGCTGGCGTCACCTGTTCACGTACCTCGCCAGCGTCTTCGCGTTGGAACTGGCCGGCTTGTTCCTGGTGTCCGAGTTCTCTCGGCCGCGCCCGTATGACGTCACCGTCATCGGCCGCTGGCGCGGTTTTGCCCTCCCGTCGGCAACGGCAATGGTGGTCTCGTTCACGGTCATCGGTGTGATCTACACGATGGTGGTGCCGGGGCGCGCCAGAACGACCGCCAAGGTGGTGGGCGCCGCCATCATCGCCATGTTCGTCAGCGCCCGCCTGTATCTCGGTGTCGACCATCCTTTCGACGTGATGGTGGGAGTCGCCCTCGGCGTGGCGATCCCGCTGAACGCCTTCCGGTACTTCGTACCCAACGAGAATTTCCCGATCACCTACCGGCGCGGCAAGACCGCCCATCTGGACGTCGCAGGACGCCGCGGCGAGGCACTGCGGCGAGCGATTGCCGATCAGGTGGGTGTGAAGGTGCTCCATGTGGAGCACGTCGGCCTTGCCGAGTCGGGAGGGTCGACGCCGATGCGGTTGTTGGTGGCCGGTCGACCAGACGGCTGGGTGTTCGGGAAGTTGTATGCGATGAACCACGTCCGCGCCGATCGCTGGTACAAGATGGGCAGGACGCTGCTGTACGGGCGGCTCGAGGACGAGGCACCGTTCCAATCGGTGCTGCGGCTCGCCCAGCACGAGGACTACGCGCTGCGACTGCTGCGCGATGTTGGGATCCGATCGCCTGCGCCGCTCGGCGTGCTGGAGCTGACGCCGGAGCGCGAGTACCTCTTGCTCACCGAGTTCTACCCCGACGCCACCGAGATCGGCGACGCCGAGGTCGACGATCAGCTGATCGACGAGGGACTCACGATCATCCGTCAGTTGTGGGACTCGGGCCTCGCCCACCGCGACATCAAGCCGGCGAACCTGTTGGTCGCCAAGGACGGGCATCTGCGGCTGATCGACGCCGCCTTCGTGCAGATCCGGCCGACGCCCTGGCGGCAGGCGGTCGATCTGGCCAACATGATGTTGGTACTCGCCGTGCGAACCGACGCCGAGCGTGTCTATCTGCGAGCGCTCGCGTTCTTCACTCCTGACGACATCGCCGAAGCCTTCGCTGCCGTCAGCGGCATCGCCAGCCCGACTCAGCTTCGTGCGACGATGAAGCGTGACGGCCGCGACCTCCGTGCGCAGTTCCGCGCCTTGGCGCCAGCGCGGCGGCCGATCTCGATGCAGCAGTGGAGTGCACGCAGGATCTTGCTGGCGCTCGCCGTTCTCGCCACCGGAGCGCTAGCGCTCAACAGCGTCTACGGGATGTTCACCCCCGCCGAGCTACCGGTGGAGAGCGATCCCACATGCGGCACAGAAGACGTGATGATCCTGATGGCTCAAGCGGTGCCTACCGCGACGCAGGTGCCCTGCCTGGCGTCGCTGCCGGCGGGCTGGGACGTGGGCGGGGTCGAGATCCGTCGAGGTCGTGGGTGGTTCTCGCTCGACTCCGACCGAGCCGGTCACGACGCCGTCGAGGTGACGTTGCTGCGACCACAGGACTGTTCGGTGGCCGAAGCCACCGAGGTGCCGAGCGACGAGCTGGGCATGCAGCGTTACGAGCAGCCCGGGAGTCTGCCGCCAGAGCTGGAGTCCACGCGTTCCTACGTGTTCACGGGCGGGTGTGTGACGTACCAGTTCTCGTTCGACGGCGGCGCGAACGCCTCTCTCACGCTCGATGCAGACGCGGCCGTTGGGTTCCAGTCCAGAGCTGCTCTCGTCCGAGAGGTCGAGCAGGACTCGGGGTTGCGGCTCTGCGGGGCAGGTCCGGCGATCTGTCCAGGAGGATCTGGATGACGTCGCCGCCCGTCGAGGGGACGGCGGTGGCGGAGTCGTCCTCGATCGATCGCGACATGTCTGGCACCGATCACCGCCCGCCAGGTGAGCGCTACTTTCGCCATCCCGGCGACGTCGTTCGTACGGCGCTGTGGGGCGCAGCAACGCTGGCGCTGATCGCCTTCGACGAACTTGCGACCGAGACCAACGCTGCGCTGGCGACCGACCTCGGTCGGGTTGCCACAGCGATACACCGCACCGCCCGAGAACTGCTGCTTGGGTTGACGCAAGTGATGTCGGTGACCACCCCGGTGGCGGTGCTCGCAGCGCTGGCACTTCGCCGGCGCTGGCGTCGTACGGGGATGGTCGTGCTCGGCGCCGCGGCCGGCGCCGCATCGATGGCCCTGGTCGGCGCCGTGATCGACGTCGGCGGAGTCGTCTCGGGCGCACTGATCGATGAGACGTTGCCGATCTCAACCGGCTTCCCGTCGCTCGAGTACCTGGCAGGCGCCGTAGCAGCTGCGACAGTCGGCAAACCGTGGCTGGCCGCACGCTGGAGGCGGGCGCTCGACATCGCGCTGATCGTCCTGGCAACGACGATGGCGATCGCCGGCGCCGCGGCCGTGCCCGATCTGTTGCTCTCAGGTGCCGTCGGTGCCCTCATCGGGTCGGTGATCCTCGTCGTCCTCGGCGCCCCCAATCGAAGAGCATCGCCAGCGACCGTCCGTGAAGCGCTCGCCCGGCGAGGGATCGCCGTGACGAGCATGCATCTGCAGGCTGCCGTCGGGGGCCGTGCACAGCTGTACAGGACGGTCACACGCTGGGGTGACCCATGTTTCGTGAAGGTCTATGCGCAGGACAGTCGCGACGCCGAGTTCCTGTACCGCAGTTACCGCAAGCTGATGCTGCGTGAACCGAGTGACAACTGGCCGGCATCGTCGCTGCAACGAGAGGTCGAGCACGAAGCACTGATGCTGATGACGGCACGCCGCGGCGGCGCGAGCTGTCCCGATGTCAAGGCCGTGGCGTCGCTCGCCGACGGCTCGGTGGCGTTGGCGATGGAGGACGTCGGTCACCGGCGGCTGGATTCTCTGGGCGCCGATGAGCTCGGCCCCGACCTGCTGGACGCAGTGTGGCGGGAGGCCTCTCGCCTGCACGGCGCTGGGCTTGCCCACCGTGCCCTGCGAGCTGCCAACATCCTGGTGACCGACGGGCAGCCGGTCATCATCGATCTGGGATTCGGCGAGATGTCGGCCACACCACGCCTCCAGGCGATCGATCGAGCAGAACTGCTGGCGTCGATGGCCGGCGTCGCCGGGTCGGAACGGGCAGTGGCCTCGGCCGTTCGATCGCTGCAGCCGACCGACTTGGCAGCGACAGTGCCGTTCATGCAGCCGCTGGCGCTCACCGCGGCGACTCGTGGTCAGGTATCGAAATCGCTGCTCGACGAGATGCGCAGTGCAATAGCCGCTGCGACCGGGCACGAACCTGCATCGCTCGAACGCCTGGTCCGGGTGAAGCCACGCACCGTGATCATGATCGCCACGCTCACCGGGGCCTTCTACATCCTGCTGCCCCAACTCGCCGACGTCGACGACAGTTTCCGTGCCATGGGATCGGCGAACTGGTGGTGGCTGGGAGGTGCCGTCGCCATGTCGGGCCTCACGTACGTGGCGGGCGCGATCGGGATGGCAGCGGCCGTGAGCGAGCGCCTTCCGTTCGGTCCTTTGGTTTACGCTCAACTTGGGTCCTCCTTCGTCAATCGGGTCACCCCCGCCAAGGTCGGGGGGATGGCGCTCAACGTGCGCTTCATGCAGAAGTCCGGCGTCAAGCCTGCTGAGGCAGTGACGGCGACGGGTCTCAACCTGCTCGCCGGGACCATGGTTCACATGACGCTCCTGGTCGTGTTCTTCGCCTGGGCCGGGCGGGGCGGCACCGGCGGTTTCACGATTCCCGGCAGCAGCAGAGTTCTGGTCGGGATCGTGATCGTGATGGCGGTCGCCGGCGCGATCGTTGCGACGCGGTGGGGCCGCCGAGTGATCGGTGTCCGCGTCGCCCGCTTCGTCCGCCAGTCATGGTCCAGCATCGCCGCGCTCGCTCGGTCGCCAGGACGGCTCGTGGCGCTGTTCGGTGGGTCGCTCGGCGTGACGCTCACCTACGTGGCGGCGCTCGGCTGCGCCGTCGCAGCCTTCGACGGAGGAGTGACCTTCGCCGAGATCGGAGCGGTGTACCTCGGCTCGTCCGTGGTCGCCGCCGTCGCACCGACCCCCGGTGGGCTCGGCGCCATGGAAGCTGCGCTCGTCGCCGGGTTCACGGGCGTTGGGATGGAGTCGGGTGTTGCTGTCGCCGCCGTGCTCAGCTACCGGCTTGCGACGTTCTGGCTGCCGATCGTTCCGGGTTGGCTCAGTTTCCAGGTGTTGCAGCGACGCGACCTGATCTAGCTGTCGCGTATCGCCGCCCGCCCGGCGATGGCTGCGCCAGGCATCAGGCCGGATCAACGCCGGGGCGGGGAGGAAGTCCCTCGCCGCCGAGTCCGAACAGCCATCGTGAGATCGTTCCGAACAGCAGCCCGAACCCGGCCCCGCCAACGACATCGAGAGGAAGGTGCACCCCGGCGTAGATCCGCGAGAAGCCGACGCCGCCTGCCACTACGAAGGCCACGACCCTCCAGCGTCGTGACAACGAGGGAGCCAGCACGGCGCCGAGGGCGAACGCCACCGCAGAATGCCCTGAGATGTACCCGAGCCCACCGGCACTCTCGCGCACATGCACGTCCTGCAGCAGCGCCGTCGGCCGCCCTCGCGACACGAGCTGCTTCACGATCTTGGCCGTCCAGAACGCGACCTGGGATGCGAGCAGCGCCGCGACCGTGAGCCTGGCGTTCTTGGACACCAGCGCCGTGCCCGCCACGACGATGAGTGAACCGACGAAGTTCCCGAGCTGCATCGGCGGCCACACGATCGGCCACAGCAGATCCGAGAGCCCGTTCACCTCGACGAAGATCCGCGCTTCCCACAGCGGCACTTGATCATTGGCCTTTACGACCACCCAGCTCGCGGCGAGCAGCGCCGCGCCTCCCAGCACGGCCGTCACCTCGCCGAGGCGAGCCTTTCCACGGGCGAGCGTCAACACCGCTCGCACAGTAACGACCGATGGATTGGGGAGTGCAACACGCTATGAGTGGGGCCGGTGCGGGTTGTCCGAGGGCGTCGAAGGGACTCGAGCATGATTGGGCGGCGCCGGAAACGGGTAGTGACTATCCGTGCCAAACACCAGATCAACGAACACTCGGAAGTCGGCGACGAAGTCGTCAGCGGCGAAGAAGACCGCAGCGAACAAGACGACCGCCAAGAAGACGGCAGCAAGGACTTCGTCGGCGGCGAAGACCGCAGCGAGGAAGGCTGCCGCCAAGAAGTCGACAGCGAAGAAGGCTGCCGCCAAGAAGTCGACAGCGAGGAAGTCGACGGCGAAGAAGGCTGCCGCCAAGAAGTCGACGGCGAGGAAGTCGACGGCGAAGAAGGCTGCCGCCAAGAAGTCGACGGCGAGGAAGTCCGCCGCCAGGACGACCAGCAGATCGATGTCGAAGAGGTCGTCAGCGTCACGGTCGAACGCACCCGACGCCTTGGCCGTGCTGAAAAGCGATCATCGGGACGTCGAGGCACTGTTCAAGAAGTTCGAGGCAACCGGCTCGAGAGCGGCCAAGAGCCGTGACTCGATCGTGGGCAAAGTGATCGAGGCGCTTTCGGTCCACGCCGTGATCGAAGAACAGGTTTTGTATCCCGAACTGCGCCGTCAACTCCCGGCCGCTGAGTCCGATGTGCTCGAGGCGCTGGAAGAGCATCACGTCGTGAAGTGGACGCTGGATGCGCTCGAGGACATGGATGCGCAGGACGAGCGCTTCGAGGCCAAGGTGACCGTGCTCATGGAGAGCGTGCGGCACCACGTCAAGGAAGAAGAGAAGGTTATGTTCCCGAAGGTTCGCAAGGCGTTCTCCAGCTCCGAGCTGGACGACATGGGCGCCCGCCTCGTCGCCGCCAAGAGGACAGCGCCACGCCGGCCGCACCCGCGCAGCCCGGACACGCCTCCCGGCAACTTTGTCGCTACAGCCGTGACGGCGCCACTCGATGCCGCCGCCAAGCTGAACACGGCGGCAGCCCGGCGAGTGCGCGACATCGTCAGCTAGACCGTCAACCACCGCGACAAAACGCCCGGGCCCCAACGAGGGGACCGGGCGTGTTGTCCGTGTTTCGACTTGGGTCAGTCGTCGGTTTCGCCGGTTCCGTCGGCCTCGTCGCCGACGACAGCGAACTGTTCGTCGAGCTGTACGTCGACCTGGCTGCCGTCATCGAGCGTGACTTCGACCTCGTAGTAGCTCTCCTCGTCGCCGACCTCGGTCTCGGTGACTCGTCCCTCGCCGAGATGCGCGAGCGCAGCCTCAGACGCCTGATCGAGGTCGGCGCCGGTGATCGGTCGATCAGTCTCGTTGCCGTCCTCGTCGCCGCCTTGTGCAACGGCCAATGTGACGCTGCCGCCGACCACGACTGCGGCGATCGCCGCTCCCGTGAGGATCTTGCTGGTGTGCTTCATTGGGCACCTCCGTAGATGCCGTTAGATGGATAGTACGGTCATCATGATCAATGTGGGCTGACTGCAGCCTGACTCGTGCAGTCAGGACGGTGGCGAGAACTCGATCAGTTCCACCAGCCCCTCGCCACCGGCCACCTTCGTCTCATAGATCAGGCCGACTCCTGGCGCGTACTGCTTCTCCTCGATCACCTTAGGATCGAGTGGGTTCCAGTCGGTCGTGGTGATGACGTCGTCGAAGCTGCCGGCGGGCACGTCTTGACTGCCACCGACCGTCTTGATCTCGAACATGTCCTCGGCCTCGCCCTCGTAGTACTCCTGCCGGTAGGCCATGCCCTCGGCGGGCTGCGCTGGCATGACGATGCCGGGAAGGGCCCCGTCGTCGCCGGCCTCCCAGCTGCCATCGGTGTCGGCGAGTTTGCCGTTCTCGTAGTTCTTCACGGTTTCGCCGAGATACCACACGTTGCCGTCGCGGTCTTGGGCGAACCAGTCATAGGTGTCCTCGACGAGCTCGCCGCCGATGTGCACGGTGTCTCGCACGACCGTGGCGGTGATGCCCATCACCTGCTTGCGCTTGTCGGTGACGACGACCTCCACCCGCTCGGTCCCTTCCTCGTCGCGGCCCTCGTACACCCATCGCGACCCCACAGACAGCGGCAGGTAGGGATTGTCGATCGTGGCGACGAACGCGGCCGGGTCGACGTTCGGTTCGTAGTTACCGCCGTCGCCCGGGTTGATCACCGCCTCTCCTGCCGTGTCCGGCGGCGACGCGGCGGTGTCCGACGAGCTGCTCGTCGGGCCAGTTGTGTCCGGCGCCGCAGGGGTGCCCGGCGTGCTGCTGTTGACGGGGCTACTCGCCGAGGACGTCTGGCTGTCGTCTCCACACGCGGCGGCGAGAAGAAGGACCGGCAGGCCGAGCCCGATCGTGGACTTGAGCAAGGTGCGTTTGCGTTCCATGGTGACACCCTGCGCACAGCGTGGCTGACTGTTTCCTGACAGCAGGCAGCACTGATTCAGCCTGCGTTCAGAAACCCGGGCGATACTCGTGGCGGAGGTTCCAATGAAACTGCTTCTTGTCGAGGACGACATGAAGATCGCCACGGCGATCAAGCGCGGTCTCGAGGCCGATGGTTTCAACGTTGAGGTGGCCTTCAACGGAAATGATGGCCTGTGGATGGCCACCGAGAGCCACTACGACTTGATCGTGCTCGACATCCTGCTGCCCGGCCGCAACGGCTTCGTCGTCTGTTCCGAGCTGCGCCGGGCAGGGGACTGGACGCCGATCCTGATGCTTACCGCGAAGGACGGAGAGCTGGACGAGGCAGAGGCACTCGACACCGGCGCCGATGACTATCTCACGAAGCCGTTCTCGTTCCCGGTCCTTATCGCTCACATTCGAGCGTTGCTGCGGCGTTCGGTCGGCAGGAACCCGACCCCGTTCGAAGTCGAGGCGTTGCGACTCGACCCTGGGCGTCGGCGTGTGTGGTGTGGCGCCGACGAGGTCGTGTTGACGGCTCGCGAGTTCGACGTGATGGAGTGTCTGATGCGTCGGGCGGGTCAGGTGCTGTCCAAGAGCGAGATCCTTGCTGGAGTCTGGGAGTTCGACTTCGAGGGGGACCCGAACATCGTCGAGGTGTATGTCGGCCGACTGCGCCGCAAGCTCGGCGATCGGTGCGGTCAGTTGATCGAGACGGTGCGAGGCGCCGGGTACCGCCTGGCTGACGATGCCAACTGATCACAGCCGTCGATTGCGGTGGCCTGGCACAGTGCGTGGACGCGTCACGGCGTTGGCCACGCTCGCCGTCGCAGTGGTACTGGTCACAACGGGCGTGGCGCTGGTCGCCCAGCAGCGGTCCGTGTTGATCGAGCAGCTCGACGAGGCGATCGCCGCTGACGCCGATCGACTGGTCGACGAGTTGGGCACCTCACCGACGGCAGCCGATCTCGTCATCGCCGGCGACGACGATGCCGTCGCGCAACTCATGACCCCGAGTGGCGACGTCGTCGCATCATCGCCAAGCCTGGCCGTCACGTCGCCGCTGGGCGAGATCCCTGACGGCGTCGGCGATGTGTTCGCAACCAGCAGCAGTATTGGAACCGACGATGTCAAGTACCGAGTGCTCTCGCGGCTCGTGCCGGCGGCCGATGGACGAACGTTCGTCATCCACATCGCGTCCCCTCGCGACGACATCGACGAGACCGTGGGTGCGCTCGTGGTCTCGTTGTCTGCGACCGTCCCCATCGTCACCGGTGTGCTGGCGATGCTGATCTGGGTGCTCGTCGGTCGCACGTTGCGCCCCGTCGAACGCATCAGGGCGGAGGTCGCTGAGATCGGTCGCAGTGGGCTGGATCGCCGCGTACCGCGGCCGCCAGGTCGAGATGAGATCGCCCGTCTGGCCACCACGATGAACGAGATGCTCGATCGACTCGAGGTGTCGATGCGCCAGCAGCAGCGCTTCGTCGCCGACGCCTCGCACGAACTGCGCACGCCGCTGACCCGCATCCGCTCAGAGCTCGAAGTCGAGCTGTCACATCCGGCGATCCATGTTGACGCTGACGGATCGGACCCGGCGACGTTGCGCAGCATGCTCGAAGAGGTGGAAGCGTTGCAGAGACTGATCGACGATTTGCTGGTGCTCGCGCGAGGGGACGAGAGCGACGACATAGATGCGCGACGCCCGGTCGATCTCGACGACGTGCTTCTCGACGAGGTCCGCTCGTTGAGACGGACGGGTGTGGCTATCGATGTCAGTCACGTCTCTGGCGCTCAGGTCGTCGGCAATCGAGATCAGCTGCGACGGATTGTTCGCAACGTGCTCGACAACGCCGTGCGACACGCATCAGCCTCGGTCACGGTCAGCCTCTCCGAACGTCGCGACACGATCACGCTCGCAGTTGCCGACGACGGGCCGGGAATCCCCGCCGACCGGCAACACGTCATCTTCGAACGGTTCGGCCGCGTCGACGAGTCACGGTCACTGTCGTTGGGAGGCACTGGTCTCGGACTGGCCATCGCTCGTGACCTCGTCGAGCGACACGCAGGAACCATCGCTGTCGATGCGGAGTACACGCTCGGTGCACGATTTGTCGTCACGCTGCCGAAACCCTGCCTGCCAGGGTGATTGTGAGACACCTGCGGTAGCCGGTCACCACGTCGATCGAGCTGCGATCAGCGAGGGGCGGCGAGATCGAGGACGCGTTGAGCGATGCTCGTCCAGCTCCAATGGCGCTCGACGGTGCGGCGGGCGGCCTCCGACAGGATGCGCCAATCATCATCGGGCAACGCAAGCAGTTCCGCCAACTTGCGACGCAGGTCGTCGCCGTCTCCCGGTTCGAAAGCGGCGAGGTGGCGCAGGTTGGTCGGATATTCGGCCTCGAGACGGGTGGCGATCTCGGCGAGGCCCGAGTGCCGGGCCACGAGCGGCGGCGAGCCGCAGGCGGCCGCCTCGGCGGCCACCATTCCGAAGGCTTCTGCGAACACCGACGGCGTGACGCTCACGTCCGCCAGCGGCCAGAGATGAGCGAGGTGTCGGTGCTCGAGCGGACCGGTGAACAGCGCGTCAGGACCCGCCGACGCGGCGAGCTCGGCCCTGGTGGAACCGAAGCCGACGACGACGCAGCGAGCGTCGAGGTCGGCGACGGCGTCGAGCAGCAGTGACACGCCCTTCTCAGGGCTCAGCTTGCCGACGTACAGCACCGTCTTTCGGTCGCCGGCGAAGAAGTCGGCGAGCCGCTCGGCGTTGCCCTCGTCGGGTCGTCGCTCGTCGTGATGTTCTTGCGGATTCGGCGGGTCGGCGCGTGACTCCTCGACGAGCGCTGCCTTGGCGGCGTCACGGTCGGCGGGGCGCAACTCGTCGATATCGACGCCGGGCGGCACGACATGCACCATTGATCGTTCGGGAGCGACCAGATCTTCCAGCACTCCCACGATGTGCTCGGACCCTGCCAGGATCGCCGTGGCGTCTGCCAGGGTGGCGGCCGCCCATTGGCACAGGTCGTCTCGACCGCGCATGGCGAACTCCAACTCCGAGCCGTGCGCCTTCACCACGTACGGGAGCCCAGACGCGGCCCCGACAGGAGCGCCGAGCAGCACGTGGTTCACGAACAGCAGGTCGGCCGGGCCCTGCGCCTTCACCGCTGCGACGTTGGCGTCGACGAACTGCTGCCGATCCAGCTCGGACATCTCCGTGAGCAGCTCGGCCTGTACGCCTTCGTAACGGTCGAGCATGAACACAGGGAGCGGACCGGCGAGTGACGGACGAACAACTGCGGCGCCGCCGAGGTCGTAACGCTCGGGATGCGGGTCCTGACAGAGCACCACGACGTCGTGACCGGCGCGGCTCCATGCCCGGGCCAGAGCCCGCGTGTACACGTTCGATCCCGTACCCCCGAGCAGGTAGCCGTGCCAGATCAGGATGCGCATGCGTATGAGATCCTGCCGGATCGGCCGGTTCAGCTGGCGGCGGTTGGGGACGCGGTGCGGCCGGTGGCGATGGTCTCGACCATCTTCGAGCAGAACGCCGGCAGATCGTCGGCCTGCACAGTGCCGGATTCGATCGACAGCAGCTTTGGTGTACCGCCGGCGTCCACGACCGCCTTCCACGGGTCGGTCAGCTCCACCTGTTCGGTGCCTTCGCTGGCCACGGCAAAGGCGACGGTCTTGCCTTGTAGTTCACTGGACATGGGCGTCCTCCTCGTGGATCGGGTCACCCCGCCAGTACCCGCGCCGCCCTCGATCCAAGCATCGGCCGCGCGGTCGGCGAGCGGGCTCATCGATCAAACCGTCATGGAACTGTCGCTTCAGGATTGCTCGGGGATGTCGATACAGAGACATGCGGCTCGGCTGGCTCGTCGCGCTGGCGGCGAGCATGGCACTCGTTGCCGGTGGTCTCGTCGGCGCCGCCTCGACACTCCGGGAGTTGCGCATCGAGCGCGACGAACGGCTCGGCGCCGTCACGGCGTTGAGCGTGGCCGGGGTCGACGCCGAATTGGCACGGATCGCCGACGTGTTACGAGCCGTGCCCGGCGACGCATCAGCCACCGACGTCACCGCCGTGTTGGGCGAGGGTGTGAACGCCTGCATCGTCGAGTCCGGCACCGAGTCGGGCGGCGAGTGCGCCCGCCGGCAGCCGCTGGCCGACGGCGGCACCGTCGAGCGAGCCGACCAGGCGTCGCGAGCCTCGGGTGAGGCTTCGGTCGTGGCGGGGACTGGTGATGTCACCGACGAGGTCGTGGTCGTGGCGTTCGCACGCAGGGGGCGAACGTATGTGGCTCACGTCTCGGCTCGGCGACTGTTGACCGTCGACGTCTCTCAGATCCCGACGCAACCGCTGCGGCCACCCCGCCTCGTGGATGCCGACGTGGCCCGCATCGAGGAGGGGCCTACGACGAGGGGCGACCGGCGGGTCTTCGCCCTGCCGGTCGCAACGGAGTTCGCCGATGGCCCGCGCTACGTACTGGCGTCGGTGGAGGCCGAGGTCGGGATGTCGTCAAGCCAGCGGAACCTGTTCGCGCTCCTGGTGACAGCGGGCGGTCTGGCGCTCCTGATGTCGATCAGCGTCCTGGTCGTCAACCAGCGCCGCCTCTCGCGGCGGGCCGTCACGGACGACCTCACTGGACTTGTCACCCGGCGTGAGTTCCATCGCCGGGCATCCGAGGCCGTCGGCATTGCCTCCGCCGAGGGACGCAGTGTGGCCGTGATCTTTGTCGATCTCGATCATTTCAAAGACGTGAACGACGAAGCCGGCCACCACGTCGGTGACGCCGTCCTGGCGGCGGTGGCCGAGCGGCTCGTGTACACGGTGCGAGACGGTGACGTCGTTGCTCGGTGGGGCGGAGATGAGTTCGCCGTGCTGCTGCCCGGTGCCACCCTCGACGTCGCTTCAGCCAGAGCGAGAGCGTTGCGAGAGTCGCTGGCCAGCGTTACCACGCTGACCGGTCGCCAGGTGTCGGCCACGGCGGGAGTGGCTGTGTTCCCCGAACACGGCACCGACATCGACCATCTCGTGAGAGCGGCCGACGCGGCGATGTACGCGGCGAAGCGGATCGGCGAGCCGATCGGCGTGAGCGCCTCGTCGGCGTCGAACTGAACGCCGTCAGCGAGCCAGCGTGCGCAACCGGTCGACGGCTTCGTCGATCACCTCGATGCGCTTGCAGCAGGCGAAGCGAACGAGGTGCCGTCCGTGTTCGCGTCTGGCGTAGAACACCTCGTTCGGCACGGCGACCACGCCGCACCATTCGGGCAGACGCCGGCAGAACGCCATCCCATCGCCGTCGGGTGCGAGCGGGCGGATGTCGACGGTGGTGAAATACGTGGCCTCGGGCACGAACGTGTCGAACCCTGCGGCGATGAGTCCTTCTGCGAGGCGGTCCCGCTTTACCGTCAAGTCCATGGCCAGATGCTCGAAGTAGGCGTCGGGGAGGCGCAGGCCGACAGCGATGGCCGGTTGGAACGGGGCGCCGTTCACGAACGTGAGGAACTGCTTGGCCGTCTTCGTGGCATCGACGAGGGGCGCCGGTCCGACGGCCCACCCGATCTTCCAGCCCGTGGTGTTGAACGTCTTTCCGCCTGACGAGATGGTGAGAGTGCGGCTGGCCATGCCGGGCAGCGTCGCCATCGGCACATGACGTGCGCCCGGGAACAGCAGGTGCTCGTACACCTCATCGGTGACGACGATCAGGTCGTGCTCGATGGCAAGTTCGGCGATCAGATTCAGCTCGTCGGTGAGGAACACCTTGCCCGTCGGGTTGTGCGGCGAGTTCAACAACAAGATCCGGGTCCGGTCGGTGATCGCCCTTCCGAGCTCGTCGGGATCGAAGTGGTAGCGCCTGTCGTCCCCTGGCGCCAGCAGCACCGGCACCGATCGGGCGCCGGCCAGGGCGATGCACGCCTGGTAGCTGTCGTACATCGGCTCGAACACGACGACCTCGTCGCCTTGGTCGAGCATGCTGAGTAGGGCGCCGGCCAGTGCTTCGGTTGCCCCGGCCGTGACCAGCACCTCTCGATCGGGATCTACGTCGATGCCCCAGAAACGCTGTTGGTGCTCGGCGACGGCCTGGCGCAGCGCCGGGATACCGGGGCCGGGCGGGTACTGGTTCTCGCCGTTGCGAATGGCGGCGACCGCCGCTTCGAGCACCTCGGCCGGGCCATCGGTGTCGGGAAAGCCCTGGCCGAGATTGATGGCGCCCGTCGAGACGGCAAGCGCGGACATCTCGGCGAAGATCGTGGTGCCGAACCCGGCCAGCTTTGGTGTGAGCGGTGACGTGACGGCGGAGGCCGGGGAGGCGCCGGAGGTCATCGGGCAAGCGTAGAGCGGAGACGCCCAGGCCCTTCACGAAGCGGCCGGCGATGGCGCTGGAGCGCCCGCCGTGAACAGCCTGCGCAGAATCGGGTCTTCACCTCTGAACGTCGCGGCTGGCGATGGCGCTGGAGCGCCCGGCCATGAACAGCCTGCGCAGAATCGGGTCTTCACCTCTGAACGTCGCGGTCGGAGATGCCAACTGCCAGAATGACGCAGCGATGACCCGTTTCGCCGCCATCCAGCACGACATCGTCTGGACCGACCGCCGTGCCAACTTCGAACGCCTGGCGCCGAAGATCGCCGTCGCCGCCGCTGCCGGCGCCGACGTGGTCGTGCTGACCGAGACATACTCCACGGGCTTCGCCGTCGATCATCCGAAGCTCGGCGAACCAGAGGGCGGACCGTCCTCACGGTTCCTCGCCCGCCAGGCGACCCAGCATGGGGTGTGGGTCGTCGGTTCGTGCCCGGAGATCCCTGCCGATGCAGGGCACGACCAGCGACCGTACAACTCGCTCGTGCTGGCGGGGCCGGACGGCACGACGCACCGCTACCGCAAGATCCACCCCTTCACCCACGCCGGCGAGCACGAGACGTTCCGGGCAGGTACAGAGATCATGACCGTCGACATCGGCGGCCTGCGGGTCACGCCGTTCGTGTGCTACGACCTGCGTTTCGCCGACGAGTTCTGGCAGGCCGCCCGCTCCACCGACGTGTACCTGGTCCCGGCGAACTGGCCGGCCAAGCGTCGGACCCACTGGCAGGCGCTGTTGCGGTCGCGGGCTATCGAGAACCAGGCATACGTGATCGGCGTCAACCGCGTCGGCGAGGGTGGAGGCATCGCCTACGCCGGTGACAGCGTCGTCGTGCACCCCAACGGCGACGTGCTGGCTTCGGCCGCCGAGATCGAGACCATGCTGCTCGCCGACGTCCACGCCTCGGAGGTCGCCGAGCTGCGAGACCACTTTCGCTTCCTCCCCGATCGCCGCACCGGCTGACGTCTCGCCGAACAAGTGTGAGCGCTCCACGCTCACTCCGGCATCGACGTTTCACACTTGCCACCGGTCGCCCGCAACTGTGATCCCGGAAGCCGATGTCGGTATCGAGAGCTCACAGTTCGGGTGACAGAACGGATCGGGATGGGCGTCGGGGGGTGCCGGTACAGTCCGCGGACGTGTCCGTGCGAACCGTCGAACCCGTGCTGGCGGGCACAGCGCGAGCGTTGATCAGCGCCAGAGGCCTGGTGAAGCGCTTCGGTGACTTCACGGCCGTTGACGAGATCGATGTGGAGGTGCGGCCGGGGGAGGCGTTCGGCTTCCTCGGACCCAACGGCGCCGGCAAGTCGTCGACGATGCGGATGATCGGGTGCACGTCCGATCCCACAGAAGGCACGCTGTCGGTGTTCGGCATGGACCCCGTCAGCCAGGGCCGCCAGATCCGGGCTCGTATGGGCGTGGTGCCCCAGCAGGACCAGCTCGACACCGAGCTGACGGTCGAGGAGAACCTGGTCATCTACGGCCGGTTCTTCGACATCCCTCGCGCAGAGTGCCGGCGCCGGGCGGCCGAGCTGATCGACTTCGTGCAGCTCACAGACCGGGCCCAGAGCAAGGTCGATCCGCTCTCGGGTGGCATGAAGCGGCGGGTCACGATCGCCCGCTCGCTGATCAACAACCCCGAGCTGATCCTGCTGGACGAGCCGACCACCGGTCTCGATCCGCAGGCCCGCCATGTGCTGTGGGACAAGCTGTACCGGCTCAAGCAGCAAGGTGTCACGCTCGTGCTGACCACGCACTACATGGACGAGGCCGAGCAGCTGTGCGACCGGCTCGTGGTCATGGACTGCGGCCGCATCGTGGCCGAGGGCTCTCCGCGCCAGCTGATCGACCAGCA
>Ga0136625_1000167_pt1 | contig 17922 bp, 18 predicted proteins | sample AntDrymUQ4832306_2_FD_104672 | JGI IMG/M metagenome (GOLD analysis project Ga0136625, IMG submission 104672) | Polar desert sand microbial communities from Dry Valleys, Antarctica - metaG UQ483 (23.06) | ecosystem: Environmental > Terrestrial > Soil > Desert | place: Antarctica: Dry Valley...
ACTGGCTGGCGCTGGCGAAGACCACGCGCGCCCAGTCGAAGATCCGCGCGTGGTTTCAGCGCGAGCGTCGCGAGGATTCAGAGCGCACCGGTCGCGAGATCCTGCAGGAGAACCTGCGCCGCCAGGGCCTGCCGCCCCAGAAGATCGCCGGCTCGCCGCTGCTGGCCGACGTGATCCGCGAGATGGGCTTCAAGAAGGGCGACGACTTCTACATCGCCCTGGGCCAGGCCAAGATCTCGGCGAAGGTCGCCACCACCAAGATCATGCAGCGGCTCAAGCAGGGGGAGTCAGCGGTGGCGCCCGAGGGCGCGGCGGCCGAGTTGCTCAAGCGCAGGGAGGCTCCCAAGAAGACGGCGGCCTCGTCGAGCTACGGGATCACGGTGGACGGCATCGACGACGTGATGCTGCGCCTGGCCAAGTGCTGTCGCCCGGTGCCGGGGGACCCGATCGTGGGCTACATCTCGCTGGGCAAGGGGATCACGATCCACCACGAGGACTGCCCGAACGCCAAGGCACTGATGCGCAACCCCGAGCGCTTCGCCCAGGTCTCGTGGGAGGACACCGAGGGCATAGGCGCCTCCTTTCGCGTGGAGATCGAGATCGACGGCTGGGACCGCCACCGCCTGCTCGAGGACCTCTCACGCGCGTTCGCCGAGACCGGCATCAACATCCTCGAGGCCCGCTGCACCACGGTCCACCCGATGGTCAAGAATCGCTTCGTGGTCGAGGTGGGAGACACCGCGGCGCTGAAGAGCTGCATCCACCGGCTGCGCAACATCGAGTCGGTATTCGATGCGTATCGCGTGACGCCGACTGGCTGAGGCGGTCGCCGGTGCGTCCCCCGCTCGACGAGCCGGAGTTCAGCCGCTGGCGTGAGGAGGCCGGCCGCGCCCTCGGCGCGGCCACGCGGGAAGCTGAGGCCGAGAACCACAACTGGTCCTGCTTCCTGGCCGAGCAGGCCGCTCAGCTGGCGGTGAAGGCACTGCTGCACGGCCTCGGCCGGGGACCCTGGGGGCACGACCTCGAGGGGCTGACCGAGGGTGGAAGAGGCCGGAGTCGAGCTTGCCGACGAGGTCAGGAGCGCCGCGCGGCTGCTCGCCCGCCACTACATACCTGCGCGCTACCCCGATGCCCAGCCCGCGGCCTCGCCTGGTAGCCGCTATGTAGCCGAGGACTCTGCGCTCGCGCTGCAGGCGGCGGGGACCCTCCTGGCCTTCGTCGACAAGACCTGGGAGTCGCTCGGTTGATTCGCGCCGTGGCGGAGCGCTACGCCGAGCAGGAGCGCCTGGTCGGGCTCGCCCGCGAGCACGTACAGCGGCTCACGAGGCGGCTGAGCATCCGCCAAGCCGCCGTGGTGGGCTCGGTCGCGCGCGGCGATTTCAACGTGTGGAGCGACGTGGACGTGGTCGTGGTGGCCGACGCCCTGCCGCAACGGGTGCTCGATCGCACGCTCGCGCTGATGGAGGGCCGCCCCCCGCGCGTCGAGCCGATCGGGTTCACGCCCGACGAGCTGGAGGACGCCCGCCGCCGGCGCAACCCGCTCGTGGTCGAGCTCGACTCGATCGGTATTCCGCTGCTCTGACCGGGCCGGTGGGGGCCAAGGTCAACGCTGTACCACGGTGCACCCGATGGTCAAGAACCGCTTCGTGGTCGAGGTGGGGGACACGGCGGCGCTGACGAGCTGCATCCACCGGCTGCGCAAAATCGAGTCGGTGTTCGACGCGTATCGGGTGACGCCGACGGGCTGAGGCGGTCTCAGCCGAGGCCGGCCAGCCCGCGGGCAGCGCGGCAGTCAGAGTGCGGGTGGGACTAGGCTCGCGAAGCCATGGATGGCCTTGGTCCTTCAGACGCCGCAGCTGTGCGGATCCTGGTGGTCAAAAACCTGATAGCGCCGAACACGACTCCGCTCTTCGAGGAGTTGGCCGGCCGCGATGACTGCGTCCTGAGGGTCGTGTACGAGACGGACACCGAGGCCAACCGCCACTGGACGGTCGACACGTCGCTGCCCTTCGACGCCGAGGTCCTCAGGTCGAGGACGCTTCACGTCCCGCGCCTGGCGCCCGAGAGCTACGTGCACGTCCCACGACAGGCTTTCGCGCGCCTGCGCGCGTTCTCGCCCGATGTGGTCGTGGCCAGCGGGGGCGTCTGGTCTTCCCCCACCAATTTCGCCTCCTTGGTAGGGCGCAAGCTGAACCGTTGGGCCTTCGTGCCGTGGTGGGGCGAGTTCAGAAGCCCCTGGCGTTCTCAGCTGACTCGCTTGATCGAGCCGTGGAAGCGGCGCTTCGTGTCAGGCGGCGACGCATGGCTCGCCTATAGCCACCGTGCCGCTCGCGACGCCGTTCGACTAGGGGCGGACGCTCGGCGCGTCGTCGTCGCCCCCAACACGCCCAGGCGCCCCGAGGCCCCAGGGACCCAAAACGGCAGAGTGAGGGGCGCGGGGGGACGGACCCGTTTTCTGTTCTCGGGACAGCTCATAGAGCGGAAGGGAATCAGGACGCTTCTCGAGGCTTTTCAGGGGCTCGACGCCGAACTCTGGATCTCGGGGAACGGGCCACTGCGCGGCCTGGTGCAAGCCCGGGCCGCGACGGACCCCACCGTTCACTATCTCGGGCACCTCGATTGGGAAGAGCTCGAGCCGACTTACCACCGAGCCGATGTCCTTGTTCTTCCCTCGCTGTATGACGTGTGGGGCCTCGTGGTGAACGAGGCGGCCGAGCGTGGCATGGCGGTGATCGTCAGCGACCAGGTGGGCGCGGCTGAGGCCTTCCCACCCTCGGAGGAGGGCGGCCGGACCTTTCAGGCCGGCTCCGTCGCCTCTCTGAGGGCGGCCCTGCAATCCATCAGCGGATGGACTGTCGAAGAGTTCGACCGATGCTCGCGAGTGAACAGGCGGCATGCCCGCCGTTGGTCGGTCGAGCGCGCGGCCGACGCGGTGCTTGGCGCGAGCCGGCTCGCACTGGGCCAGCGGGCGTCGCTCACCGCGTCCAGCGCCTCGTCGTCGCAGAAGGTCGAGTGAACGTCTGCCCGCCTGCGTCTGAGCGCCTATATTCTTCACTTGGCCGGCGGCACCTACGAAGCCAAAGAGATCGCCCGGGAGTACCTGGACGAGTTCTTGCGACTGCTCGAGGGCGTGGCAGTTGAGGACATCGAGCGCTTCGTGGACCACCTGCGCGTGGCCCGGGACGCCGAGGGCACCGTATACGTCGCTGGGAACGGCGGGAGCGCATCGACCGCGTCGCACTGGGCCAACGACCTGGGGAAGGCCACCAAGGCATCGAGCAGAGCCTTCATGCGGGTGATGTGCATGTCCGACAACGTCTCGTGGCTCACCGCGCTCGCCAACGACGAAGGCTACGACCGGGTGTTCTCGGGCCAGCTGGAGAACTTCGCCGGTCCGGGAGACGTGCTCGTCGTGCTCTCCGCGAGCGGCAACTCGCCGAACCTGATCGAGGCGGTGCAGCTGGCCAAGCGGCGCGGAGTGTTGACCACGGCGCTGCTGGGCTTCGACGGCGGCATGCTCAAGGAGCTGGTGGACGAGTACCTCTGGCTGCCCACCCAGGCCGGCCAGTACGGGTTGACGGAGAGCGGGCACGCGGTGCTCTGCGACATCCTCACCACCTGCCTGATGAAGGACGTCGCGGTACCTGATGCGCTGCCCGGCCTGGACCCGGCCAGCGCATGATGGCGAAGCTCGAGCGTCCCAGGCAGGCGGTGGTGCTCGCAGGAGGGCGCGGGACGCGCATGCGCCCGCTGACCGACGACCGGCCCAAGCCGATGATCGAGTTTCACGGAAGGCCGTTCCTGGAGTACCTGATCTATATGCTGCGGGAGCAGGGCTTCGAGCGGGTGGAGCTGCTGCTCGGCTACCTCCCACAGGTGGTCCAGGATCATTTCGGCGACGGCCGCCGGTTCGGCGTGGAGATCGGCTACTCGGTCTCGGGTCCCGACGACCTGACCGCCAGCCGCCTTCGGCTGGTCGAGGATCGCCTGGAGGAGCGCTTCCTCCTGACCTACTGCGACAACTACTGGCCGATGCAGATGGAGCGGATGTGGGAGCGGTTCTGCTCCCTCGACGTGCCGGCGATGGTCACCGTGTACGCCAACCGTGACGGCTACCGGCCGGGCAAGGACAGCGTGCGCGTCGAAGACGGCTACGTGACCGCCTTCGACAAGACACGCACCACACCAGGGCTACAGGGCGTCGAGATCAGCTACGCGATTCTCAGCCGACGGGTGCTGGACCTGCTGCCCGAGCAGGACGAGCTGGTGGAGCTGGCGCTGTACCCGCAGCTGGCCGAGCGACGGCAGTTGGCAGCGTTTTTGACCGACCATCGCTACTACAGCGTCGGGGGGTTGGACCGCCTGCGGGCGACCCAGCGCTTTCTGGCCCGCCGGCCGGCGGTGATCCTCGACCGCGACGGCACGCTGAACCAGCGTCCGCCGCGCGCTCAGTACGTCACCAGCCCACAGGAGTTCGAGTGGTTGCCGGGTGCCCTTGACGCACTGGCCCTGCTCAAGGAGCGCGGCTACACGGTCGTCGTGGTCTCAAACCAGGCGGGCATCAACCGCGGGGCACTGACCGAAGCCGACCTCGCGGCCATCCACGAGCGGATGCGCAGCGAGGCCGCCGACGCGATCGGTCCCATCTACCACTGCCCCCACGACTGGGACGAGGGGTGTGACTGCCGCAAGCCGTCGCCCGGGATGCTGTTCCAGGCCCAGCGTGAGCTGGACCTCGACCTCACCCGCACCCCGTTCATAGGAGACGACGAGCGCGACGGCCAGGCGGCCGAGGCGGCCGGCTGCCCGTTCTTCTTCGCCAGCGAGCGGCGCCCGCTCCTGGACGTGGTCCGGGAGCTGGTCAAAGAGCAGCCGGTGGCCGTGTGAAGGTCCTGTTGACAGGTCACCAGGGCTACATTGGATCGGTGATGGCGCCTGCCCTGGTGGAGGCCGGTCACCAGGTCACGGGCCTGGACACCGGCTACTTCGCCGGCTGCACGCTGGTTGCCGACGAAGGGAATATCCCCGCTGTCAGCAAAGACATCCGCGACCTCGAGGCGTCCGACGTCGAGGGCTTCGAGGGGGTGATCCACCTCGCCGCGCTGTCCAACGACCCGATCGGAAACCTCAACGGTCGCTGGACCGAGGAGATCAACTTCGAGGCGTCGGTGCGCCTGGCGGAGCTGGCGAAGACCGCCGGCGTGGAGCGCTTCTTGTTCAGCTCGAGCTGCATCATGTACGGGATGTCCGAGGCCGCGGTGGTCGACGAGGCCTCGCCGCTCGACCCCAAGACCGAGTACGCGCGCTCCAAGGTGCGGGCGGAGCGCGCGCTCTCCGAGCTAGCCGACGACTCGTTCTCACCCACGTTCCTGCGCAACGGCACCGTCTACGGCGTCTCGCCGCGCATGCGCTTCGACACGGTGTTCAACGACCTGCTGGGGCGCGCGACGGCCAGCCGCAAAGTCGTGGTCTACGGCGACGGCGCGCCCTGGCGGCCGGTGGTCCACGTCAAGGACCTCGTGCGAGCCTTCATCGCCGCGCTGGAGGCGCCACGTGAGCTGGTGCACAACGAGGCCTTCAACAATGGCGCCGACCACCTCAACTACCAGGTCAGGGACCTGGCGCGCGTCGCCGTCGAGGCCGTGCCCGGATGCGAGCTCGAGATCCTCGGAGAGCCGGGAAGCGACAAGCGCACCTACAAGGCCGACTTCTCGAAGTGGACCAGGACCTTCCCCGACTGCGAGTTCGAATGGACGCCCGAGCGAGGCGCCGTCGAGCTGCGTGAGGCGTTGGAGGCGATCGACTTGAAGCAGAAGGACTTCGAGGACAAGCGCTTCACCCGGCTCAGTTGGCTGTCCCACCTGCTCGACTCCGGTGCGCTGGACGGTCAGCTGCGCTGGTCGGAAAGGCAAGCCGCCGCATGATCGACGGGGTCAAGATCATTCCCCTTCGTCAGATAGTCGACGAGCGGGGCAAGATCATGCACATGCTCAAGGCCACCGACGACCACTTCATCGAGTTCGGGGAGATCTACTTCTCGTGCTCGTGGCCCGGGGTCGTCAAGGCGTGGCACATCCACCGCTCGATGACGATCAACAACGCGGTGGTCTCCGGACGGGCCAAGCTGGTCATGTACGACACGCGAGAAGGCTCACCCACCAAGGGCGAGCTGCAGGAGGTCTTCTTCGGCGAAGACAACTACTGCCTCGTTCAGATGCCCCCCGGCATCGCCAACGGGTACAAGGCCTACGGGGACAAGATGGTGATCCTCGCCAACTGCGCCACCGAGCCCCACGACCCGGAGGAGATCGAGCGGGTCGACCCGTTCACGGCTGAGATCCCGTACGACTGGGGGCTTCGGCATGGTTAGCCGCGAGAGCGTCAAGTCCGCTCTACCCGATCCGGTGGTGCGCTCCGTTCAGCAGGCGCTGGCTCGCCGCGAACAGCGACGCAGCATCCGCCCCAAGCCGATCGACCTCTCGCGCCTGGAGTTGATCCGACAGGCGCCGCTCGAGCGGCTCTCAGATCCCTTGTACATCGAACAGGACCTACTGCCTCGGCTCGGGCTCAACGACGAGACGGGCCACTTTCCGCCTTCGCTCAAGCCCTTCATCGGCCAGGGGCTCCTGTGTTGGCAGTACCCCAACCAGTTCAGCAAGTACCTCGTCCACCTCGCCCGCCAGGGCATCGAGAGCTACATGGAGATCGGCGTCCGTCACGGGGGGACCTTCGTCATCACGATCGAGTACTTGAGCCGGTTCAACCCCATCCGCGAAGCGGTCGGAGTGGATCTCGGGTGCTCGTCCACCCTGCAGGACTACGCAGCAGGCCGGCCGGGAGTGAAGGTGCTCCAGGCCAACAGCCACGACGCCGGCTTCAAGCAGTTCGTCCGCGGCCATGATCCCTTCGACCTCGTCCTGATCGACGGCGATCACACGCTCGAGGGCTGCCGGGAGGACTTCGACCTCGTGCGCGACCGCGGGCGCGTGCTCGTCTTCCACGACATCGTCAGCGAGCCGACCCCCGGCGTGACTGCGGTCTGGCAGGAGGTGAGGGAGCGTCACGACGAGCGCTTCGACTTCTACGAGTTCACCGATCAGTACCCGGACTTCAGCCGAGACAGCGGCGCTGAGTTCCTCGGGATCGGAGTCGCACAGCTCCGGGACAGCGCCGGCGCGAGCGAAAGGCCGACCGGCGGACAGCGTGTCTAGCCCAGCTACCACCCCCGGCCTCGTCCGCCCGACGCCGGAGCGCCAGGGTCAGCGCGCCCCGCGCATGGTCGTGACCCGCACACCGCTGCGCATCAGCTTTGCCGGTGGAGGAACCGACCTTGCCGCCTTCTACGAGCGCGACTACGGCGCGGTCCTCAGCACGGCCATCGACAACTACATCTACGTGACCGTGAAGCCGCACAGCCCGCTGTTCAACGAGCCGATCCGGTTGAACTACTCGAGGAGCGAGGAGGTCCACCGCATCGACGAGCTCGAGAACGACATCGCGCGCGAGTGCCTCAGCTTCATGGACATGGAGCCGCCCATCTACGTCTCCACCGTGGGCGACCACCCGGCCTCGAGCGGGCTCGGCAGCTCCAGCGCATTTGCCGTTGGGCTTCTGAACGCCCTGCACGCCTACCGCGGAGAGCGGGTCACCGCCGGCCAGCTGGCCGAGGAGGCGTCGCACATCGAGATCGACGTGCTGGGTCAGCCGATCGGCAAGCAGGACCAGTACGCGGCGGCCTTCGGAGGCGTGAACTTCTTTCGCTTCAACCCCGGTGGGGGGGTGACCGTGGAGCCGCTGCGACCCAGCCACGGTGCGCTGTCCACGCTCTTTGACCACATCCTGCTGTTCTGGACGGGCCACCAGCGGGAGGCGGGGGCGGTCTTGCGCGAACAGGAGCAGAACACCACCAGCCACGCCGACTCCCTCCTCCGCATGCGCGGCCATGCCCACGAGCTGCAGGAGCTCATGTCCGACGGGCCGGTCGATCCCGCGGTGGTGGGCCGCATCCTCGACGACGGCTGGCAGCTCAAGCGGTCGCTGGCCAGCACGATCAGCACCGACTCGATCGACCACTGGTATCAAAGCGCGCTCGAGGCGGGCGCGAGCGGCGGCAAGCTGTGCGGCGCCGGCGGGGGAGGCTGCATCTTGCTCGTGGCCCCCCCCGAGCGCCACGACGCCGTCCGCGAGGTCCTGCACGACCTGGTCGAGGTGCCCGTGACCTACGAGGTCTACGGATCGCGCGTGCTGCTGCCGGCCGGCGACTGAGGCCGATGCTCTTCCACGAGACGAGCCTGCCCGGGGCCTACTTCATCGAGCTCGAGCTGATCGAGGACGACCGCGGCTTCAACGCGCGCACCTGGTGCGAGCGGGAATTCGCCGAGAATGGCCTGACCTCGCGCATCGTGCAGTCCAACACGATGTACAACCGGCGGAAGGGGACTCTCCGGGGCATGCACTGGCAGGTTGCGCCCGCGGTGGAGAGCAAGCTGTTTCGAGCGCTCTCCGGAGCGATCCACGACGTGATCGTCGACCTCCGCGAGGGCTCGGAGACCTATGGCCAATGGCAGTCGTTCCGCCTGTCCGCCGGCGACGGTCGTCTGCTGTACGTGCCCGAGTGCTTCGCCCAGGGCTACCAGACGCTGGAGGACGAGACCGAGATCGCCTACCAGGTGTCGATGCCCTACTCGCCCGAGCGCGGTCGCGGGATGCGGTGGGACGACCCCGCGTTCGACTTCGACTGGCCGCTGCCGGTCGAGGTCGTCTCCGAGAAAGACAAGGCGTGGCCGGCCTTCGTCCCGGCCCAGGGCCTGGCCGGGCCGCCATGATCATCGTCGACCGTGAGCTGGGCCGACGCGAAGAGCAGGGCAATCCCATCCGTGTGGGGATCGTGGGGGCTGGAGCCATGGGCCGCGCCATCACGCTCCAGATCCTTCGCTCGGTGCCCGGGATGGAGGTCGTTGCCATCTCCAACCGCACTCCGGAGAGAGCGAGGGAGGCCTACGAGGCGGCGGGTGCGCGCGACGTGGGCTTCGCCGAGAGGGTGGCCGAGGTCGAGCAGTCGGTGGGCGCCGGGCGTCCCGTCGTGACCGACGACCCCGCCAACGTGTGCGCAGCGGGTGGAATCGACGTGATCCTGGAGGTCACCGGTGCCGTGGAGTTCGCGGGCGGGGTGGTGCTCGACGCGATCAAGCACGGCAAGCACGTCGTCACGATGAACGCGGAGCTCCAGGGGACAGTCGGACCGCTGCTTCAGCGCCGGGCCGACGATGCGGGGGTGGTCCTGACCGACTCGGACGGCGACCAGCCGGGCGTGATGATGAATCTCTACAGGTTCGTCGAGGGGATAGGGGTGCGGCCCGTGCTGGTCGGGAACCTGAAGGGGCTCCATGACCCCTACCGCAACCCCACCACCCAAGAGGGCTTCGCCAAGGCCCGGGGGCTGTCCGCGAACATGGCCACCTCATTCGCCGACGGCACGAAGGTCTCGTATGAGATGGCCATAGTGGCCAACGCCACGGGGCTTCGGGTGGCCCAGCGCGGCATGTACGGGCCCGATGCCGCCAGCGTCCATGAGGCCAAGGACCTGTTCTCCCTGGACGAGATGCTCGAGCACCCGATGGCCGACTACCTGGTGGGCGCCGAGCCCGCCCCCGGGGTATTCGTCCTCGGCCACGAGGAGCACCCGACCCAGAAGGCGCTCCTCGACCTCTACAAGCTCGGGGACGGGCCCCTCTACACCTTCTACCGCCCGTACCACCTGTGCCACTTCGAGGTTCCGTCCACGATCGCTCGGGCGGCCCTCTTCGGGGACGCCACCGTGGCGCCCGACGGCGCCGGGCCCAGAGTGGAGGTGGTGGCGACCGCCAAGCGGGAGCTGCAGCCCGGAGAGGCCCTCGACGGGATCGGGTGGTACATGACCTACGGGTTGTGCGAGAACACGAGGACGGCCCGAGCGGAGGACCTGCTGCCCATGGGTGTGGCCGAGGGGTGCACCCTCACGCGGACCGTCGCCAAGGACCAAGTGCTCACCTACGCGGACGTCGAGGTCCCGCCAGGGCGCTTGACCGACGCCTTGCTGGCCCAGCAACGCAAAGAGTTCAACAATGGGGACGGTCCATGAAGCCGGCGGCCCACGCACCGGCAGGGCTCGACATCGCCGGAGCGGCGCACGGCCTCGTGGTGGATGCACTGGCCGCCGAGCTGATGGAGGAGTGCGAGCGCGCCGGTGCGGGCCCCATCCTGTTGAAGGGCGCCTCCTTGGCTGACTGGCTCTACGCGGATGAAGTGCGGCGGTACGGTGACTGCGACATCCTCATCGATCCGGACTTCCAGGGCGCCGTTTCGAGGCTTCTGACCGAGCGCGGCTTTGAGGCATTCGATCCCCCTCGGGCTCGGCCGGGGCTACGTCACACCGTGGCGACTGCCTGGGTCCGGGCGGGCGCGGCGGTGGACGTGCATCTGTCCTTTTGGGGGATCGGGGTCGCTCCGAAGGCAGCATGGTCCATCCTCTCCGCGTGCACGGAGCGCGCGCAGGTGGCCCGGAGATCGGTGGCGGTTCTCACCCCGCCCGGGCGTCTGGTGTTGGTCGCCCTGCACGCCGCCCACGACGGGCGAAACGCCGCGCGGCCCATGGAGGATCTCGAACGCGCTCTTCGAGTCGCGTCACAGACGGAGTGGATCGAGGCCGCGCGTATCGCGCGGGCGCTAGGGGCGGAGGGTGCTTTCGTGGCCGGCCTCCGCCTGACTTCGAGCGGGGTCGCGAAGGCGGCGGAGCTCGAGCTACCGAGTAGGCCGACGCTCGCGTCGGCCCTGGCCACCGCCGGGCTCCCGATGTCCGACGGCTACGAGCGGCTGGCCCGCGCGCAGTCCCCCGGGGAGCTCATCGGCGTGATCTTCGGCGAGCTGATTCCGAGTAGGGAGTTCATGCGTTGGCGCTACCGCATGGCCCGGCGCGGGCTCCGAGGACTCCTGGCCTCGTACCTGCTACGCGGGGCCGAAGTCCTGAGCACGGCGCTCCGCGCCGGAACATCGTGGGTTCGCCTGAAGGCGCCCGGCTTCCCATTCCGGCGAGAGGGCTGGCAGAAGCAGCCGTGATCCGCGTCCTGCTCGCGGGCCACACGGGAGTGGTCAGCGGTGCCGAGCTGGTCACCCTCGAGCTCGCCAGGGACATCCCGGAGGGCTTCGAGCCCATAATCGCGTGCCCACCGGGGCCTTTCGCCGACGCCGCCAACGCGATCGGGGTAGAGGTCAGGAGCCTTCCGGGAACATCGGGCAGCCTGAGGCTTCACCCCCTCCATACCCCCCGCGCCGTTCTCGATCTCGTCCGCATGGGGGTGGCGCTGAGGATGCTGGCGCGCGACCTCGGCGCCGGCCTCCTGCACGCTGTCTCCCTGCGGGCCGGGATCGGCGCCGCGTTGGCCAGGAGGCTCGGTGGGCCTCCTGTCGTGCTCGCCCAGCACGATGAGCTCCCCGCCTCCCGGATCTCCCGGATCCTGCGCGCGACCGTGGACCCGTCTGTGTCGGCCATCATCGCGAACTCGGCCTACACCCGCGACAGCCTTGCAGCCGGGAGCTTCAGGTCCCCCATGACCGTCGTCAACCCCGCCGTGGACCTCGAACGCTTCGACCCAGATCATGTCGACCGAGACGATGCTCGCACCGCGCTGGGCGCGCTCCCAAGTGATTTCGTCCTCGGCGTGGTCGGCCAGATAACGCCGTGGAAAGGGCAGGCGCTGGCGATCAGGGCCCTCGCCGAGGTCAGGAAGCGGCACCCCGAGGCCCGACTGGTGATCGCGGGGGAGACGCGCTTTACCTCGAGCGCCACCCGCTATGACAACCGCAGCTACCGCGATGGCCTCGAAACCCTCGTGGGGGACCTCGGGCTCGGTGGCGCGGTCGACTTCGTCGGGCAGAGCGACGAGGTTCCGGCTCTGATGCGAGCACTCGATGTGCTGCTGGTGCCCTCGTGGCACGAGCCCTTCGGCCGCGTTGTGATCGAGGGCATGGCGATGGGGCTCCCGGTAGTCGCCACCTCGGTGGGTGGACCCGCTGAGACGATCGCCGACGGCCAAGACGGCCTGCTGCTCCCACCCCGCGACGAAGCGATCTGGGCACACGCGCTCTGCGAGCTCCTGGAGTCGCCCCAGCGCCGCGCACAGATAGGAGCTGCGGCCAAGCACACCGCGCGCCAGTACGACTCTCGCGGGCAGGCGGAAGCCACAGCCGCGGTGTACCGGAACGTGCTCGCGGGGCGCGGGTTGAAGTGAAAGCCGTGGGCAAGCGGCTGCTCGTGGTCAGCCACCCGAACGTCGTGACCTCCAACCAGGAGGTCTATCTCGAGCTCCTGCACGCAGGGTGGGATGTCACCTGCGTAGTCCCGGCCAGTTGGAGGGACGACTACCACCCGGAAGGCTTCGAGCCCGAAGTGCTCGCGGGGCTTGAGGGCAGGGTTCGCTTCCTGCCCGTTGCCCTACCCGGGGAGCCACAGCGCCACTTCTACTTGACCTTGCCGGCGCGGCTCATCCGCGAGCTGCGGCCGGATGTGGCGTTCTTGGAACAGGAGCCCTTCTCGCTCCCGGCGTTTCAGTGGGGGTCGGCCCTAGGACGGGCGAGCGTCCCATACGGCCTGCAGGCAGACGAGAACCTCGACCGCCCCTTCCCGTGGCCGGCGAGGGTCATTCGCAAGATCCTCCTCCCGCGTGCGAGGTGCATAGCGGCACGATCGCCTCGAGCGGGCAAGCTGGCGCGGGAGTGGGGCGCCACCGGGTACATCGGCGTGGTGCCACACACCGTGCCCCGCTGGGAGCCGACGGCGCGCAGGGGGGATCCTCGCTTCACCGTCGGCTTTGCCGGCCGCCTGGTGCCGGAGAAGGGCCTGCACGACCTGATCGGTGCGGTAGCGAGGCTCGATGGGCCCGTCCGCCTCCTCGTGCTGGGAGATGGGCCGCTGCGGACAGAGGTGGAGTCCGCTTCACTGCCGAACGGCAGCGTCGAAGTGCGTACCGGCCTACGCAGCGAGAACATGCGCGATGCCTACGCCGAGATGGATGTCCTCGCGCTTCCCTCGCGCACTACGCCGACGTGGGCGGAGCAGTTTGGCCGGGTGCTGGTTGAGGCCCTGCTGTGCGGGAGGCCCGTGGTGGGGGCGGACTCAGGCGAGATCCCCTGGGTGATTCGGTCCACGGGTGGCGGGCTGGTCTTTCCCGAAGGGGACCTCGCCGCCCTCGCCGAGAGCCTTCGGCGTCTTCAAGACTCGCCCGAGGAGCGTGAGAGCCTCGCCCGAGAAGGCAGAGAGGCCGCGGTCCGTCAGTTCAGCGTCCAAGCGGCGGGCCGCGCGCTCGACGACCTCCTTCAGGAGGCCTTCCTTGGACGCGACGGTGGCTTCGAGTGATTGCGTGTCCGGCTTGTCGCTCGCCCGACACGACCACGGTCCGCCAGCAGTCGATAGCGGGAGCCGCGGAGCACTTCGTGCCCCGCGCTCGCGACACCGCCAGGCACGAGGCCCTGGTCGATCATCTCGGAGGCCTCTGGGGCGATCACGGGGCCCGCATCCTCGACTGTCGCGGGTGCGGCTTCGGCTTCGTCCACCCCTACGTAGGGGGCGACGAGCGCTTCTACGCACTCGCAAACGCGGCCGATCCCCACTATCCGGCCGACCGCTGGGAGTTCACCGAGACACTCGATGCTCTGGAGTCGATGGACCCAGAGCCGGAGGCGCTGGCCGAGGTCGGCGCGGGCAAGGGCGCCTTTCTCGACAAGGTCCGTTCGCGCGGGCTCCGTTGCAGGCTCACCGCCGCCGATTTCGATGCCGGCGCCGTCGCGGCGATGCAGGCCAAGGGGATCGACGCCTACAGCGGCTCCCTCGCCGAGGTGGCCGACCGTGGGCCCTTCGACGTGGTGTGTCTGTTCCACACGCTCGAGCACATGGCGGACTTAGACTACGCCTTCACCGCCATCCGGCGCAGCGTCACCAGCCGGGGATCGATCTTCGTCTCGGTTCCCAACCACGACTGGACGAAGCTTCAGGAGAGCCTCACGCAGTTCCTGGACATGCCCCCGAACCACGTCGGCAGGTGGACGGCACGGGCCTTCGAGGCGGTCGCGGACCGTCACGGTCTGCGAATAGTCGACCAGCGGCTGGCCCCGGTCTCGGTGCCCAGTCAGGCGTGGCTGCTCTCCCTCTACAAGGTCAACGCCAGGGCGTTTGACCCGGGCACGCTCGCGCATCGAATCCTTGCCGTTCGAGGACGGCCGGTTCGAGGCCCCGCAAAGGCGGCGCTGGCGCTCCTCTACTACCCGCGCCTCGCTTCGGCCGGCCGCCGGTACCTTTCGCCGGTGCGGTGGGTTCACATGACTCCCGCAAGCGCTTAGCCCAGAGCGCGTGGCCGCCGGTTGCCGGCAGATCGCTAAGCTCCCTCGGCTCGGCCCCGGGGCGTCTCCAGTTTGCGCGGCCCTACCTCTGCTATCGACTTTCACTTCGGGACTCGACTGACATGAACGGATCCACCTCTGGTGACCTGTCGGCCGTTCTTGCGGCTCTGAGGCGCCGCGTGGGGCTCATCGCTCTGGTCCTCGTCCTCACGGTCGCCGCGGCCTACGTCTTCGTCGCCCGGCAGCCTGAGCAGTACGAAGCCCGGTCTACGCTGCTCTTTCGCGTCAGCGACGTCGCCTCTCAAGTCTTGGGCGCAGCTCCGCCGGGGGTACCCGACCCCGAGCGCCAGGGTCAGACCAATGTCCAGCTCGTCTCGCTCGACGTGGTGAAGCGCCGCACGGCGGCGAAGCTCGGCTCCGAGACTCTGCCAGCAACGATCGTGGCCGCGCCCGAGGGCCAGTCGGATCTGGTCAGCGTAACCGCCGAGGCCGAGAGCCCCGACCTCGCCGCGCGCGTGGCCACCACCTTCGCCGCGGAGTTCGTGGCCTTCCGGCGTGAGAACGCGCGGGACCAGTTGGAGCAGGCCGAGAACCGGGCACGCGATCAGCTGCGAAGGTTGGCGGGCACCAGCGGATCCAGACTCCGTCAGCTCCGAGACAACATCCAGTCTCTTCAGCTGGCACAGTCGGTTCAGACCGGCGACGTCGAGCTGGTGCAGAGGGCTGTTCCCCCCGCGGAGGCGTCCTCGCCGAAGGTGGGCAGCGTGCTGCTCATCGCGGGGGCTGTCGGTCTCCTCTTGGGCTTGGTGGTGGCCCTGGTGGTCGATCAGCTCGACCGCCGGGTTCGCAAAGCCGGAGAGCTGTCCCGACTCATCGGCGTCCCGATGCTGGCCGCCGTGCCGCGCAGTGCAGCGCTGCGTGGACGCCGACGGCGTGGGGAGGGGGCTTCTGACGGCGGGCACGGTGAGCTCGAGCGTCTGAGCGGCGACGAGGCCGAGGCCTTCCGGCGGCTGCATGCCAACCTTCGCCACTCCGACTTTGGCCGGGATGTGCGCTCGGTGGCGGTCACCTCGCCGTCGGCCCATACGGGCAAGACCACCGTGGCCCTCCAGCTCGCCGCTACGGCGAGTGACGCCGGTCTCAGGGTCCTCCTCGTGGAGGGCGACACCCGTCGCCCGGACCTGGCCGCGGTCTTGAAGCTCGACGGCGAGGCCGACGGCCTGACGGCGTTCCTGCGCGACCCCACGTCGCTGGACGGGCGTATCCAGTCGGTGGCCCTCGACGACGGGGACACGGCCTTCGACGTCGTGCTGGCCGGCGGCAGCCTGCGCAACCCGAGCCAGCTGTTCGACTCCAATCAGATGGCCGACCTGCTCTCGGTCACCCGCCACGGGTACGACTTCGTGGTCATAGACCTCCCGCCCTTTGACGCGCCCGAGGTCGTGCCGGTGATCAAGTACGTCGACGGGGTGCTCATCGTGAGCCGCGTGGGGGACGACAGTCGATCCTTCCAGCGCATCAAGGCCGAGCTGCAGCGGCTCGGCGTCGAGCCCCTCGGAGTGGTGGCCAACTTCTCCAAGCACGAAGAGGGCGTGGCAGCCTACGAAGCGGCGCACGCCGCAGGCTAAGGATGTTCGGACGCGCGCCGGCGTTGGTCTCGGCGCACACTCTCTCCCGGGACTACATCCGTTGGGCACGCATCCTCGCCGTGGCCGCGGTGCTGGCGGCGGTCGGGGCGAGGCTGGTCGTCACCCGGCCGGACCTGCTGCGGGGGCTGCTCGCGGCTGCTCTGGCGCTCCTGCTGGTGGCGCTGTGCTTCAGGACGCCGCGGGTCGGGGTGCTCGCCACACTCACCTTCCTTCCGTTCCTTGCGTTCACCCGGCGCCTGCTCATCGAGGACGCGGGTTGGCCGTCAAATGATCCGCTCCTCCTGGTGGGCCCGATCGTGGTCTTCGCACTTGTCATTCGGCTCTTCGTCATGGAAGGTCGCCCGCTCGCGCCTGACCGGCTCTCGAAGCTGATCCTCGCCCTGGTCGTGATCGCCACGATCCAGGTGTTCAACCCCGCCGGCCTTGGTCTGACTACAGGGGTCACAGGACTGATGTTCGTGCTCGGGCCCCTGCTGTGGTTCTTCGTCGGCAGAGAGCTCGCCGACGACGCGCTCGTGCGCCGACTGCTCGTGGTGCTGGTCGTGTCGGCTGCCGCCATCGCTGTCTACGGCCTGCTGCAATCCGAGTCCGGCCTGCCCTTCTGGGACACGCAGTGGCTCGAAGTGACCTCCGGCGAGGGCTACACGTCGCTGGAGGTAGACGACGCGCTGCGCCCGTGGGGCACCTTCTCGAGCAGCCTGGAGTACGCGCTGTGGCTGGGGGCGGCCCTGACCGTTGCGGTGGCGCTGGCCCTGCACCGGTCCGCGTATCTCCTGTTGGCGCTTCCGGTGATAGCCGCTGCGGTGTTCGTGTCCGGCACCCGGGCCGCGCTGCTGGGCGCGCTGTTCGGGATCGCGGTCATCATCGGCCTGCGCACCAGGCGCGGCGGGGCGAGCCTCGTCACCGTCGTACTGGGCGTTGCGATCATCGTGGGTGGGCTGGCGGTCCTAGGGCCGCGGCTGCAAGAAGCCGCGGGCCAGGGGGGCAATGACCTCGTCCAGCGCCAAGTGGGCGGCGCGACCGATCCGTTCAGCGAGCAGTCGACGCTGGGGCTGCACTGGGAACTCCTGGTGGACGGCGTAACCGACGGCTTCACCCAGCCTCTGGGGAGTGGCACGGGGACTACTGGCCGAGCGTTTGGAAAGGCCGAGCAACCGTCATCGAGCGATCAAGGTGGATCGGAGGTGAAGCCCACTACCGAGGTCGACCTCAGCGACATGTTTCGGTCATTCGGCCTCGTGGGCGGCTTGATCTACCTGCTGATCATCCTGGGGGTGTGCGTTGCCGTCGTGCGGGCATATGGCCGCGGGCACGTGCTCGCGCTGGCGATCGCGGGCGTCCTGATATGCACTTTCGGCCAATGGATGACCGGGGGGCACTACGCGCTCGGCCCGCTTACCTGGCTCCTGGTCGGATGGCTGACGGCGCGTGCCTCGCGTGAGCGTGAGCGCGAGCCCGAGCCCGAGGAGGCCGCCGTAGCGCTGGGCCCGAGCCAGGGTCCGGCGCAAGCACGCGCCTGACTCTCGCTCGAGGCTCAGGCACGAGGTAATACAGTAAGGGCCGATCCGAGCGAGGTGGCGCCCAAGACCAGAGCCGACGGGCCGGGGGGCGGCTGCGCACGGCCGACCGGCGGCGAAAGTGCGTGTTTGCCTAATTACAAGAGAGTTCCCGCCGGTTACCTCCTACACGGGCGGGATCGGCCGGCAGTTCAGGTGGTTGGCGGCTGGACTGAGAGCCCTGGGCCATGAGGTGGTCGTCCTGATCGTCGACCTTCCGCGGGAGGTTCAGCGCGAGATGGACGGGGTCTCGGTGAGGGGTGTCGGGCACTTGCTTGCGACCGGCCCGGAGAGCCTCGCTGGCCTCGGCAGTTCCTTGGCGGTGAGGCGCGCAGTTCCTCGAGAAG
>Ga0136625_1000168_pt1 | contig 17897 bp, 15 predicted proteins | sample AntDrymUQ4832306_2_FD_104672 | JGI IMG/M metagenome (GOLD analysis project Ga0136625, IMG submission 104672) | Polar desert sand microbial communities from Dry Valleys, Antarctica - metaG UQ483 (23.06) | ecosystem: Environmental > Terrestrial > Soil > Desert | place: Antarctica: Dry Valley...
ATCGGGATCCTTGTGCAGCGCGACGGCGTTGGGGCAGTCCTCGCGGTGGATCGTGATCCCGCGGCCCAGCGAGATGTAGCCGACGATCTCGTCGCCGGGCACCGGGCGACAGCACTTCGCGAGGCGCAGCATGACGTCATCGACGCCCTCGACGCGGATGCCGTACTGCGACGAGGTGCTCGACGGCTGGCGGCGCTGGCGGCGCGTGGACAGCATGTCCTCGGCCGCGGTGCGCGCGGCGCCCTCCGCCGCCTCGCCCTGCTTCAGGCGCTGCAGGACCTTGTTGACGACGACCTTCGCCGAGATCTTCGCGCCGCCGAGCGCGATGTAGAAGTCCTCGCCCTTCTTGAAGCCCATCTCGCGGATGACGTCCGCCAGCAGCGGCGAGGAGACGATCTTCTGGTGTGGCAGGCCGTGCTTCTTGAGCTGCTGGTGGAGGATGTCGCGGCCGGCGTGCTCGGTGTCGTCGCGTGACTCGGCCTTGAACCACTGCTTGATCTTGTTCCGCGCGCGGGTCGTGCGCACGACCGCCAGCCAGTCGCGCGACGGGCCGCGCTCGCGGTTGGAGGTCATGACCTCGACGATGTCGCCCGAGCGCAGCTCGTAGTGCAGCGGCACCATCTTGCCGTTGACCTTCGCGCCGACGCAGCGGTGACCCACGTCGGTGTGCACCTCGTAGGCGAAGTCCAGCGGCGTCGCGCCGGCGGAGAGGTTCTTGACCTCGCCCTTGGGCGTGAAGACGTAGACCTCGTCCTCGATGAGGTCGACCTTCAGCGCCGCCATGAACTCCTTGGGGTCCTTGGTCTCGTGCTGCCAGTCGAGCATCGAGCGCAGCCACTTCAGCTTGGCGTCGCCGTCGGACTTCGGTCCGACGCCCCCGACCCCGCCCTTGCCGTCGTCCTTGTAGATCCAGTGTGCGGCGACGCCGAACTCCGCCATGTCCTGCATCTCGCGCGTGCGGATCTGGATCTCCAGCGGCAGCCCCTGGGGCCCGATCACCGTCGTGTGCAGCGACTGGTACATGTTGAACTTCGGCATCGCGATGAAGTCCTTGAAGCGCCCGGGCAGCGGCTTCCACAGCGAGTGCACGACGCCGACCGCGCCGTAGCAGTCCTTGATGGACTTCACAATCACGCGCATCGCAGTGAGGTCGTAGATCTCGTTGAACTCGCGGCCCTTCTTGGTCATCTTCGAGTAGATCGAGTAGAAGTGCTTGGCGCGGCCGGAGATGTCGGCCTCGATGCCCAGCGCCTTGAGCTCGCTGAGCAGGTAGGTGCCCGCGCCCTCGACATATCGCTCGCGCTCGTCGCGCTGCTGGTTGACCAGGCCCTTGATCTCCGTGTACTTGCGCGGGTGCAGCGCCTGGAAGGCGAGATCCTCCAGCTCCCACTTGATCGCATGGATGCCGAGCCGATGGGCGATCGGCGCGTAGATCTCCAGCGTCTCCTTGGCCTTGTCGATCTGCTTCTGCTTGGACATCGCCGAGATCGTGCGCATGTTGTGCAGGCGGTCGGCGAGCTTGATGAGGATGACCCGCACGTCGGAGGCCATCGCGACCATCATCTTGCGGTAGTTCTCGGCCTGAGCCTCGTCGCGCGACTGGAAGACGATCCCCGTGAGCTTCGTGACGCCGTCGACGATGTTCGCGATCTCGTCACCGAAGCCGTGGCGCACCTCGGAGACCGATGCCGAGGTGTCCTCGACGGTGTCGTGCAGTAGCGCGGCGCACAGCGTCTCGGTGTCCAGGCGCATGCCCGCGCAGATCTTCGCCACCCCGACGGGGTGGTGGATGAAGTCCTCGCCCGACAGCCGGCGCTGGTCGGCATGGTGCTCGCAGGCGAAGACGAACGCCGCCTCGACGCGCTTGCGGTCGATCTCGACGGCCGAGGCCCCGGCGTGCTCCTCGACGATCGCGAAGATGTCCGACAGCAGTCTGCGCTCGACCTCGGTGAGATCGGCGCGATCGACCAGCGGACGGCGCTCAACTGCAAGCGCGTCGACGGGCGAGCGGCGGTTGCCCGCCCGCTGGCGGGCGGGAGCTCTTACGCCGCCTTTGCCGTCTCCCTGGTCAGCCATCTGCTTCCGTCCACGTAGTCCTGCTGGTAGACCCTGAAGGCTGCCGATCGCTCAAGCGTGGTCCGCTCGGCCTCCGGCACGGCCAGGGTCATCGTCTGTGGGTCGAGGCTGACGAGATCCAGCTCTGCGAGGACTCTCAGCACGCGGCCGGCGAGCCTCGCCGGCCGCGGCGCCTGCGGGTCGCCGCGAAGCAGGGCCTCGAGCTCCTCGCCCGCCGCGCCGCCGGCGTCCCTCAGGATCCGGTACGTCGCGGTGAGCGAAGCACGGAGGTCGTGCTGGCGCTCGTGAATGTGGTGGGCGAAGCGTAGCTCAGCCGGACCCCATGCCAGATGCGTCATCGCGCCGTGGGCGGTGATCGGCCCGACCGGGGGGTCGAGCATGACCACGTGCGCGTCCGCGCGCGCGAGACCGGGGTCGCGCTCCAGCGCCTCGTGCGAGCACAGCTCAAAGCCCCCGAGGATCGGCGACAGGTGGCGTGCGCGCAGCGGCGCGTCGGCCGCGACAACGAGCACCGGCTCGCCCGAGGCGACGAGCGCGCCGATCGTGCCGGCGACGCCGCCGCCGCGCCGGTCGCGGATCCGGGCCGCGTCGGGCCGGGCGGCCGCGGACAGGCGCCGCTCGGCATCAGCGGCGGCGGGCGCTTGCGGCGAGCGCTCGAACTCCTCGCGCATCGCCGCGAGATAGTCCTGCGGCTCGCCGACGACGATGACCGGCGCGGGCGCGCAGGGCCGCGCGTCGCGCAGCACCAGCCGCGGCTCCACGCCGCCGTTGTACTCGTTGACCTCCAGCGAGAACGTCGCGTCCAGCGGCTGCTCGCAGTCGACCTTCGCGACGCCGAAGGCCACCGCCGCGGCACGCACGCCTCCGGCTTGCACGGTGAAGCGCGCGTGCTTGCCCTCCCCCATCGTGCGCGCGTCGCTGAATCGCGCGGCCGGCAGCAGCAGCGAGACCCCGGGATTGGCGATGCCGAACGGTGCGAGCAGCTCGAGCTCCTCGGCCAGGGCGAGCCCGAGCTCGTCGCCGGCGACGACGGCGTCCGCGCGCTGGACTGCGACCAGATCCTGCGGACGTAGCGTGGCAGCGGCGTGGGCTTCGAACGCCGTGCGAAACGCTTCGACCTCCGTCGCCATGACCTCGCAGCCCGCGGCCGCGCGGTGGCCGCCGTGGCGCACGAGATGGGCGGCGGCGGCATCGAGTCCGCCCAGGAGGTCAAAACCCGCGATCGAGCGACCCGACCCGGTACCGCGGGCACCCGACCCGTCCCCGTCGAGCGCGATCAGCACGGTCGGCCGGTGGTGGCGCTCGGCGATCCGCGAGGCGACGATCCCGATGACGCCGTTGTGCCAGCCCTCGGCCGCGAGCACGTACGAGGACCGCTCGCCGAGCGCGGCGACCTGAGCCTCGGCCTCGAAGAGGATCCGCGTCTCGGTGTGGCGACGCTCGGAGTTCAGCCGATCGAGCTCGTCGGCGATCTGCGTCGCGCGCGCGTCGTCGCCGGTCAGCAGCAGCTCGAGGCCGGCGTCGGCGCGCTCGAGGCGGCCGGCGGCGTTGATGCTCGGCGCCAGGCGAAATCCGACCGCACGGGCGTCGATGCGCGAGGGGTCCGCGCGTGCGACGCGCATCAGCGCGCGCAGCCCCGGGCGCGTCGTCGTGGCAAGCGCCTTCAGTCCCGCGCGTACGAGCCGGCGGTTCTCGCCGCGCAGCGGCACGCAGTCGGCGACCGTCGCCAGCGCGACGAGGTCGAGGCTCGCGTCGGCACCGGCCGGGTCGCGGCCCGCGGCGGACAGCAGCGCGGCGGCGAGCTTGTAGGCGACCCCGGCGGCGCACAGATCGACGCATGGGTAGCCGCAGACCGCCGGATGGACGATCGGCGCATCGGGCAGCATGCCGTCGGCGCGCGGGCTGTGGTGATCGGTGACGACGACGTCGAGGCCGGCCGCGCGGGCCGCCGCGACCTCGTCGACGGCGGTGATCGCGCAGTCGGCGGTGATCAGCAGGCGCGTACCGCGAACGGCGAGACGTTGCACGGTCGCGTCCGACAGGCCATAGCCGTCCTCGCTGCGGCTGGGCAGATACCAGTCGACGTCCGCACCCAACTCGCGCAGCACGCCGACGAGGATGGCCGTCGAGCTCACGCCGTCGACGTCGTAGTCGCCGTGGATCGTGATGCGCTCGCCCGCCTCGGCGTGCATGAGCACGAGGTCACAGACGTCCTCGATGCCCGCGAACTGCGACGGGTCATGGCGCTCTTCGGCCGCCAGCCAGGCGCTTGCGTCGGCGGGATCGGCGAAGCCGCGGCGCACGAGCACCTGCGCGAGCACATGGCTGACGCCGAGCTCGCATTCGAGCACGAGCACGGAGGCGACGTCGCAGGGGTCGATCTGTAGACGCGCCGGCTCAGAGAGCATGGACTGGACGGTACGCGGCGGGCGGGACGGAACGATCCGGTGAGGCCAGCGTGCGTCGACGTGCTGCTGGCAACCGGCTGCGCTCATTGCCGGGTGATCCTTGCTCCTGCGATCATCGGCGCATGGGGCTCAACCACGTCGCGCTGACCGTCGCCGATCGCGAGCGCTCGGCAGCATTCTACGGCGCGCACTTTGGGCTCACGGAGCGCGTGCACGACGACGAGCATCTGCTGATCCTCGGCTCGCACGACGGATCGCTGCTGGCGCTCAGCGAGGGCGATGTCCCGGCCGGCCTCCCACGCACCAACCACTTCGGCTTCCAGGTCGCTGACGCGATGGCGGTTCGCGCCGCGCGCGAGCGGCTGCGGGCGGCCGCCGTGCCGGAGACCGAGTGGCAGGACGACGGCATGGTCCGCGTCCAGGTATCCGATCCCGACGGCTACCGCGTCGAGCTCTTCGCGTACTGACGGCGGGCGCCGAATCGCCGCCGGCATGTTCCCCGGCAACGGCAGCTCGGGCCGAGCGGTGCCGCGGACGCGATCGTCGAGGATGCGGCGTGCGCAACTGTCGGATCGAGGTCGCTCGTCGGGCGAAGCGGCGCTCATGCAGCACCGTGATGTACGACTGACGGATCCGAGATGGCGGCCGATCGATCCGTCGCTTGCGCACCTGATCGGCGTCTTCAGTACGAGTGGGATGACGGGGGCTATCCGTTCGACATCGAGGAGTTTCCGTGCGCCCGCTCGTTGCTACTCCGCCGGCAACCCCGCCAGTCCCTCGGCGGCCTTCTCCTCTGCCCGCACGCCGATCCAATAGACGAATGCGACGCCGAGCAGCGAGCCGGGCACGGCCTGCAGCACGACGAGGAGATCCGTGGCGTCCTGGCCGGGCACCTTGAAGCCGTTGACGACCAGCCCGAACAGCAGCGCGCCGAAGATCGACCCGAGGAACGCCCCGACGATCCCCGCCCAGAAGCGGTCGGGGATGAAGATCGTGAAGTGCCACAGGGCAAGGCCCATCATGGTCCAGGCAAGTGCGCCCATCAGCGTGGCCTTCCGTGTTTGGCGCGGCGCTTGGCGGCGGCCGACTTGCGCTTGGCCTTCGACGACCCGTTGGGATCGGTCTGGCCGGGCATGACGACGTCCTCGGGCGTGGCGTCCGCGTGATCATCGGGCTTGGGCTTGGGCTTGGCCGGCTCGGGCTTGGGCGTCTTCGCGGCGGCCTGCTTCGTCGTGGCCTTCGCGCCCGCGACCGGCTCGACGTCCAGGTCGCGCACCATCTCCTCGAACTCCTCGCGCGAGACACTGGGCTCGGGACCGTCGGGCGCCGTCACGCGCTGGCTGCGCCGTGCACGCTGCTTGGGTGCGACGTCGACGGCGGCGCCCGCGGTGGCGAAGGCCGGGACCAGTCCGCCGTTCTCCGCCGCGATGGTCGCACGGCGACGGCGGTACACGGGTTCGCGCTCCTTCCACGCGGTCAGCACCGGACCGGCGATGAAGATCGACGAGTACGTGCCAGACAGCGTGCCGACCAGCAACGCGAAGGCGAAGGCCTGCAGCGTCGCGCCGCCGAACAGCAGCAGCGCCAGCACCGGCAGCGCGGTCGACAGCGTCGTCGCCAGCGATCGCACGATGACCTCGGACATCGAGCGGTTGACGATCTGCGAGAACGCCGCGCGCGGCATGCGCGGCACGTTCTCTCGAATGCGGTCGAACACGATGATCGTGTCGTAGAGCGAGTATCCGAGGATCGTCAGCAACGCCGCGACCGTCGCCGTTGTCACCTCCCGGCCGACCAGCGAGTAGACGCCGGCAGTGATGAGCACGTCGTGCATGACCGCGATGAGCACGGGCACGGCGTACTTCGGTTCGAAGCGCAGCGCGATGTAGGCGGAGATCACCAGCAGCGAGACGATGATCGCGATCACCGCGGATTTCGCCACCGTCTGTCCGAACGTGGGACCGATCGTGCTCGAATCCGACGTGTCGGCGAAGCCGAACTTCGCCTCCAATGCGTCGGTGATCCTCGTGACCTCGTTGGGCCGCAGCGTCGCCGTGGAGATCTGGAACTTGCTGGCGCCCTTGCTCTCGTTCTCGACGCGCTGGATCTTCGCGGTGCCCTGGCCGTTGTCGGCCAGCACCGCACGCACGGCGGCTTCGTCGACGTTCTGCGTCAGGGCGACGTTGATTCGCGAGCCCGACTCGAAGTCGATGCCGAAGTTGATGCCCTTCGAGCCGAGCGCCAGGGCGCAGACGAGCAGGATCACGCCGGACGCGCTGAAGAACCACTTCGAGTAGCCCATGTAGTCCAGGCGGAAGCGGTTGCTGGTCCTCTCCTGAGCGCCCAGTGCCGACGGGCTGGCGATCATCCGCGACTTGCTCATCGTCCCGAGGATCGCCTGCGTCGCGACCACGGCGGTGAACAGCGAGACGATCACGCCGAGGCCGAGCGTCAGCGCGAAGCCCTTGACGCCGGCGGTCGCCAGCACGAACAGGATGAAGGCGACCATGATGATGATCGCGTTGGCGTCGATGATCGTCGTCAGGCCCTTGCGGTAGCCCGTCGCGATGCCCGCCATGATCGATCTTCCGGCGCGGATCTCCTCCTTGACGCGTTCGAAGATCACGATGTTCGCGTCGGCGGCCACCCCCAGCGTGAGGATCAGGCCGGCGATGCCCGGCAGCGTCAGCGTGACCGGCACGAGCTTGATGAGCGCGAAGAAGTACAGGCCGTAGATCGCGAGAGCGACGACCGCGATCGCGCCGAGCACGCGGTAGAAGACCAGCAGGAACAGCGCCACCACGATGAATCCGGCGAGCGCCGCCGTCAGACCCTGGTTCAGCGCCTCCTTGCCCAGCGTCGCGGACACCTGGGAGTTGGCGATGAGCTCGAGCTTCAGCGGTAGCGCGCCGGTCTTCAAAAAGCGCGCGAGCTCCTGGGCGGTCTGGATCGTGAAACCACCCTCGATCTGCGATCCGGTGCGTCCATCGATGCCGTCGGGGTTGCGGCGGAAGTCGATGAACGGGGTCGAGATCAGCTGGTCGTCCAGCACGATCGCGAAGTGCTGGTTGGCGTCGGCGGCGGTCTGGCCGGGCAGCACGCCGACGCTGCGGCTGCCGCGTTCGGCGATCTCGCGCGTGACGTCCTGCCAGATCTTGCGGCCCTTGTCGGTGAACTCGAAGGTGACGTTCGGCGCGCCGTTGCCGCCGGCGCCCTGGTTGAACTGCTGCTCGGGGTTCTTGATCTCCTTGCCCTGCAGCGCGACGTCGTCCTGGAGCACGAACCACCGGTCCGAGCGCTCATCGTCGCTTGAGTCCGACTCCTCGGCGTGGACGATGACGGTGTTCGGCTTGACCTCGTAGATCTTGGCCGTGTCGCGCAGCGCCCTGGGCACGGTCTCCAGCGCCTCGGGCCGCGTCGGTTCGCCATAGCGCACCGAATCGCCCGTGCCCGACCCGAAGACCTTCTTTGACTTCGGATCGACGGGATAGAAGAGGCTGTCCTCGCGCGAGTTGTTCGGCTCCACCTTGGCCGGGCGCTCGGAGGCGCGCAGCACCGCGTCGTACAGCGTCAGCGCGCCCACCTGGCCGGCCGCGGATCCTCCCGTGACGTTGGGGTCCTCGGGCTCGGGCTTGCCGCTGGGCCCGATGACATTGACCTCCCAGTCATAGAACGCAAGCTGCGCCACGGTGCCGACCTGCTTGATCGCCTCGGCGAGGTTGTCGACATCGGGCAGCGCGACGCTGATCTGGTTGTCGCCGGTGCGCTGGATCTCCGGCTCGGCCACGCCGAGCTGGTCGATGCGGTCGCGCATGACGCCGATCGCCTGATCCAGCGCCTCCTCGGTGACCGGAGTGGACCTCGTCGGCTGCGCCTGGTAGGTCAGCTCGACGCCGCCCTGCAGGTCGAGGCCGAGCTTGGTCGGCTTGGAGGCGAGGACGACCGCCGACCCGATCAGCAGACCGAGGACGAGCAGCAGGACGAAGAGATTGCGGCGGCGATCGGTCACGGCGGGGTTGGCTTCACCCTACTTCGTCGGGGTCAGCACAAGCAGCAGGCCACCGTCGTGGTCGTAGGCGGGAAACAGATCCGCCGACGCCGCCGCGGGCAGGTCACCCTCGGCGTTGACCGACACCGGCTTTCCAAGTGCCCGCACACCCCACTCGAGCACGGTGTTCACGTGATCGTCGCCGTCCTCGAAGCGCAGCCCGAGGACGTCGTTGACCTCACGGCCGATGACGCGCTCGTCGTCGAGGCCGGTCAGCTCGAAGGAGCCGCGCCCGCAGCCGATGACCCGCCCCTTCTGATCGCAGACGAAGAACGCGGCGTTGGGGGCCGGGTAATAGTCGTCGAGCAGCTCGAAGAGGAAGCCGAAGCCGCACTTCGAGCAGCCCTTGGCCTGACGGCTGAAGCCGGCCGTGCGATCGGTGGCAGCGCTGCGAGTTCCACAGCTTGGACAGATGAACAGATGGGCCATACGCGCGAGACAAGCCTAGAGAACGACGTATGAAGCCCGGATGAAGGCTGCCGCGCTCACGCTCAGAACAAGCTGTCGGCGCCGGCTGGCGGCATCGGCAGACCGAGATGCTCGACGCAGCGGCGCGTCACCGTCCGTCCGCGCGGCGTGCGCTTGAGCAGGCCGCACTGGAGCAGGTACGGCTCGTAGACGTCCTCGATCGTGTCCTGCTCCTCGCCGACGGTCGCCGCCAGCGTCGACAGGCCGACCGGGCCGCCCTCGAACTTCACGCAGATCGCGTGCAGCAGCTCGCGGTCCAGCCGGTCGAGGCCAAGCTCGTCGATCTCGAGCATCGCCAGCGCCGCGTCGGCCGCTTCGGCCGTCACGACGCCGCCGAAGCGCACCTGCGCGTAGTCGCGCACCCGCTTGAGCAGGCGGTTGGCCACGCGCGGGGTGCCGCGGCTGCGGCTGGCGATCGCGTCGGCGCCGTCGGGCTCCAGCGCCACGTCGAGGATCCGCGCCGAGCGCGTGACGATCGTCGCGAGGTCATCCAGCTCGTAGTGCTCCAGGCGGTGCTGCAGGCCGAAGCGGTCGCGCAGCGGCGCGGTCAGCAGGCCCGTGCGGGTCGTCGCGCCGATCAGCGTGAACGGCGGCAGCTCGAGCGTCACGACGCGCGCGCCCGCGCCCGTTCCGACGGTGATCGGCAGCTGGCGATCCTCCATCGCGGGATAGAAGGTCTCCTCCAGCGCGCGCTGCAGGCGGTGGATCTCGTCGACGAAGAAGACGCTGCCCGGCTCAAGCGCTGTCAGGAACGCGGCGATGTCGGCCTTGCGCTCCAGCGCGGGGCCCGCCGTCATGACGAACGGCGCGTCGAGTTCGGCCGCGATGATCTGTGCGAGCGTCGTCTTGCCCAGGCCGGGCGGGCCCGCCAGGAGGACGTGGTCCAGTGCCTCGCCGCGTGCCAGCGCGGCCTCGACGGAGATCGCCAGCTGCTCCTTCAGCGCGGGCTGGCCGACGAAGTCCTCGAGGCGGCGCGGGCGCAGCGAGCGGTCGAGCTCCAGCTCGTCGTCGATGCGCTCCGGCGTCTGGATGCGGGCCCGGCTCATCGGCGGGCGGCGCGCAGCGCCTGGGCGATCAGCGCCTCGGGGGTGCCTTCGGGCGCGTCGCGCAGCAGCTCGTCGGCCTCGACGATGGTGTAGCCCAACTCGACCAGGCCGTCGCGGGCGAGCCGGCGCGGGTCGTCGGCGCGGGTGATGACGATCTCCTCCGAGCCGGCGGCGCTGGCAGCGACCTTGTCGCGCAGTTCGGCGATGATCCGCTCCGCCGTGCGCTTGCCGATTCCCGGCACCGCCTGCAAGCGGGCGACGTCGCCCGACGCCAGCGCGCCGGCCAGCTCGCGCGGGGACCCACCGCCGAGGACCGCGAGCGCGACCTTCGGACCGACCGACTGCACGCCGATCAGCGCGAGGAACAGGTCGCGCTCCTCCTCGCTGGCGAAGCCGTAGAGCATCAGCGCGTCGTCGCGCACGATCAGGTGGCTGTGCAGGGTGACGCTGCGCCCGACCGCGGGTACGCGGCGCAGCGTCTCGGCCGAGACGGCCAGTCGGTAGCCGACGCCGCCCGTCTCGATGACGACATGGTCGCCGCGGCGCACGGCGACCGTGCCGCGGACGAGCGCGATCACCTGCGCGCTCGCCGGTCGTGGATCTCGACGTCGCCCGGTTCGTCGGGCTCGCAGGCGGGCTGGTCGGACGGAGTCACGCGGCTCTGCGCGACGGCGGCCGCGTGCGGAGCGCCGTTGATGTGGCAGATCGCGATCGCCAGCGCGTCGGCGGCGTGCTCGGGATGGGGCGGCGCGTCCAGCGACAGCAGCGACTGGACCATCCGCGCGACCTGGTCCTTCTCCGCGCGACCGGACCCGCAGACGGCGTGCTTGACCTGCTGGGGCGTGTAGGAGACGACGTCCAGGCGACGCTGGCCGGCGGCGAGCATCACGACGCCTCGGGCCTGGCCTACGGCGAAGGCGCTGCCGGCGTTCTTGCCGAAGTAGATGTCCTCCATGGAGAGGACCTTGACGAGGTGCTCGTCGAGCAGCGCGCAGACGCGACGGTGGATGGCGGCCAGACGGATCTGCATGGGGGCTTCCGGACGAGTGGTGATGACGCCGCCGTCGAGCGCGTAGAGGCGCCCGCAGCGCCGTTCGACGACGCCGTAGCCCGTGTTGGCGGTGCCGGGGTCGATGCCAAGGACGATCATCGCTGTTGATTCTGCGCGCTGGACCGGATGTCCTGCCCGAACCAATAGTCTCCGCCCCCGTGAACAGCGACCAGATCAAGCGCCGCCTCAACGTCATCCTACCGCTGGCGATCGTCGATGCCGTGCTGCTCGTGCCGCTCCTGCTGCACCGCTTCGCAGATCTCGACGTGCCGGTCTCCGTCATCGGGATGACCCATGGGCTGCTGTTCATCGCGCTTGTCGGCCTGTGCGCCAAGGGCGCCTACGACAAGCTGTGGGGCTGGTGGTTTCCGCTCGTCACGGTCGTCACGGGTGGCCCACCCGGGTCGATCGTCGGCGATTTCGTGATCCGCTCCAGGCTCAGCAGGCCCGAGACCGCGTAGCGATCGGGCGGCGTCAGACGCCCGCGGCGCGTTCGAGGACGTCGTCATCGACGTCGAAGTTCGCGTGCACGGCGTCGATGTCGTCGTTGTCCTCCAGCGCGTCGATCAGGCGCATGAGCTTCGCCGCGTCGTTCTCCTCGACGGGCACGCGCGCCTTCGGCAGCCAGGCAAGCTCGGAGGACTGGACCTCGATGCCGGCGGCGGCGAGCGCAGCGAGCACGGGCGCCAGCTGCGCGGGCTCGGTCAGCACCTCGAAGACGCCGTCCTCATCGGCGATGTCCTCGGCACCGGCCTCGATCGCGGGCATCAGGTCATCCTCGCCGTAGCGCTCTGCGTCGATGACGATCAGGCCGCGCTTGTCGAAGAGGTAGGCCACCGTGCCCGGCTCGCCGAGGCTTCCGCCATGCTTGCCGAGCACGTGGCGCACGTCGGCGCCGGTGCGATTGCGGTTCTCGGTCATCGCCTCGATCAGCATCGCCACGCCGCCGGGGCCGTAGCCTTCGTAGAGGACGTCCTCGATGGCGTCGGCGTCGGCGCCATCGCCGGTCCCCTTCGCGATCGCTCGCTCGATGTTGTCCTTGGGCATCGACGCGTCCTTGGCCTTCTGAACGGCGAGCTGCAACGCCGGATTGCCCTCCAGGTCGCCGCCTCCGTCACGCGCCGCGGTCGTGATCGCGCGGGCGAGCTTGGTGAAGAGCTTGCCGCGGCGCGAGTCGACGATCGCCTTCTTGTGCTTGATCGACGCCCATTTGGAGTGGCCGGACATAGCTGGCCGGAGTCTACGAGGCTCGGCGGCCACGCCTACTCCCGGCGGCCACGACTAGGCTGCGCTGCGCTGCCGGTGCTCGACGAGCGGCCCGAGGAGGAGATCCTCGGCTACGACGAGCGCGGGTTGCCGGCCTGGTGGTGCTCGACACCTCGGCGGTCGTCGCGGTGCTCTTCGACGAGCCCGAGCGTCGCGAGTTCATACGGCAAGGGCCGACATCCCGCCGCACTGACTTCGGCGACCTCTTCGCCTACGCTCTCGCCCGAGCCAGCGGCGAGGAGCTGCTGTTCAAAGGCGACGACTTCACGCAGACCGACATCGTCGCCGCGTGAGCAGGCCGCGATCCGCGGGTGGCCACCGCGGCGGTCCGAGCCGCGCCGACTACGATCCGCGACCTATGGCGATGACTGCACCTCCGGAGATCTTCAAGGCCTACGACATCCGCGGCCTCTACGGCGAGCAGATCGACGGCGACGTCGCGGAGTCGATCGGCCACGCGTTCGCGCTCGTGCTCTCAGAGCTCGGCGACAAGCCCGCCGGCGAGTTGCGGGTCGGCCTCGGCCGCGACATGCGCCTGTCGGCGCCCGAGCTCGCCGCCCGCTATCGCGAGGGCATGATCGCCGCGGGCGCGACCGTCGTGGATGCCGGCCAAGTCGGCAGCGAGATGCTCTACTACCTCGTCGGCTCGCGCGACCTCGACGGCGGGCTGATGTGCACCGCCTCCCACAACCCCAAGGCCTACACGGGCGCCAAGCTCGTCAGGCGCGGGGCGATCGCGCTGAGCGGCGACGAGGGCATCCAGGACATCCGCCGCGCGATCGAGGCGGGTCTGCCCGAGCCCGATCCGGCGGCGCGCGGCAGCGTCGAGGACGTCGAGATCTACGAGGAGTTTCAGGCGGCGGCGCTGAGGTTCATCAACCCCGGCGCGGTCAAGCCACTGTGTGTCGTGGTGGATGGCGGCAATGGCATGGCCGGCCCGATGGTCGGCCCGTTGCTTGAGCAGCTCGGCCTGGATCTCGTGACCGCCTACTGGAAGCCGGACGGCGAGTTCCCCGACCACGAGCCCAACCCGCTGCTGCCCGAGAACCGCGAGTTCATCATGCGCAAGGTCGTCGAAGAGGGCGCGGATCTCGGCATCGCCTGGGACGGCGACGCCGACCGCTGCTTCTTCATCGACGACACCGGGGCGTTCGTCGACGGCGACTTTTTGACCGCGCTGCTGGCCGAGTCGCTGCTTGGCAAGTCCCCGGGCGAGGCGGTCCTCTACGACGTGCGTGCCAGCCGTGCCGTCGCCGACACGGTGACGCGCGCCGGCGGCACGCCGCACCCCAACCGCGTGGGCCACGCCTTCTTCAAGACGCGCATGCGTGACGAGGGCGCGATGTTCGGCGGCGAGGTCTCGGGCCATTACTACTTCCGCGACTTCTACTGCGCCGACAGCGGCACGATCCCCGCGCTGCTGATTCTCGAGCTGCTCAGCTCGCAGGATCGCAAGCTGTCCGAGCTGCTGGATGACTTTCGTTCGACGTACTTCATCTCCGGTGAGATCAACTCCACCGTGAGCGACGGTCCGGCGAAGCTCGCCGAGATCCAGGAGCGCTACGGCGACGCGCGCATCGGCCACCTCGACGGTGTCTCAGTCGATTACGACGACTGGCACTTCAACGTGCGCACCTCCAACACCGAGCCGCTGATGCGCCTGTGCCTGGAGTCGCTCGTGTCGATGCAGGACATGGAGCGCCGTCGCGACGAGATCCTGGGGATCATCCGCTCGTGAGCGACGCGGCCGACGCGCTCGCGCGGTCCGCCGACGCCGGCATCCATCGCCTGGCGATCCCGACGCCGTTCCAGGTCGGGCTCGTCAACACCTACCTGATCGAGGACGACCCGCTGACGCTGCTCGACAGCGGCCCGAACTCCGGCACCGCGCTCGACGCGCTGGAGACCGCGCTGGGCGAGCGTGGACACCGCGTCGAGGACCTCGGGCTGATCGTCATCTCCCACCAGCACATGGACCATCTCGGACTCGTCTCGATCCTCGCGCGGCGCTCGGACGCCGAAGTCGCGGCGATCGCCCCGCTCGCGCCGTGGGCGGCGAGGTACGCGGACGGCATGGAGGCCGACGACGCGTTCGCCAACAGCGTCATGACCGAGCACGGGATCCCCGAGGACATCCGCCTCGCGCTACTGGCGGTGTCCCAGAGCTACCGCCACTGGGGCGCCGCGGCCGCGGTCACGCGCCCGCTGGCCGACGGCTCGGACCTCGTGCTGCGCGACCGCACGCTGCGCGTCCTGCATCGCCCCGGGCACTCTCCCTCGGACACGATCTTCCACGACGCGCGGCGCCGCATCGTGCTCGGAGCCGATCACCTGATCGAGCGGATCTCCTCGAACCCGCTGATCTCGCGGCCACTGGACGCGCCGCTTGATGCCGACCCGCCGCCTACGCGCCCGCACGCGCTCGTCAGCTACCTGGACTCGCTGCGCGCCACGCGGGCGATGGACGATGTCGACATCATCCTCTCCGGCCACGGCGATCCGGTGACCGATCACGTCACCCTGATAGACGAGCGCTTCCGCATGCACGCCCGCCGCGCGGACAAGATCCACAGCCTGCTCGCCGAGCGTCCGCGGACGGCCTATGAGATCGCGCAGGCGCTGTGGGGCAGCGTCGCCGTGACGCAGGCATACCTGACCCTCTCCGAGGTGCTGGGACACGCCGACCTGCTGGTGGCAGACGGGCACGTGGTCGAGCGGCGCGAGGGCGGGGTCGTGCGGTTCGTGGCGACGGGATAGGTTGCAGTGATGCCCCACCTGGTGCTCGGCCCCCTGCTGCGCTACGTCTCGGACACCGAGGCGACGGTCTGGGTGGAGACCGACGCCGCGTGCGAGGTGTCGGTGCTCGCAAAGGTCGCGTCGACGTTCGCCGTCGCGGGGCACCACTACGCACTGGTCGTGCTCGACGGCCTGGCGCCCGGCAGCGCGCAGACCTACGAGGTCGGGCTCGACGGCGTCCGCGCCTGGCCGCCGCCCGGTGACCCCTATCCCCCGTGCGTCATCCGCACGCACGAGCATGGTCGGTCGCTGCGGCTGGCCTTCGGATCCTGCCGCGTCTCGGTGCCGCACACCGAGCCCTACGTGCTCAGCAAGGACGCCGATCCGCGCGGGCGCGAGGTCGACGCGCTGCTGGCGCTCGTCGAGCGGATGCGCGGCGAGCCCGCCTCGCGGTGGCCCGACGCGTTCCTGCTGCTCGGCGACCAGGTGTACGCCGACGAGGTATCGCCGGAGACCGAGAAGCTGATCGCGTCGCGCCGCGGGCCCGACGGTCCGCCTCCCGACGAGGTCGCCGACTTCGAGGAGTACACGTCGCTGTACCGCGAGAGCTGGAGCGATCCGTCGTTGCGCTGGCTGCTGTCGACCGTCTCCAGCGCGATGATCTTCGACGACCACGACGTCCACGACGACTGGAACATCTCCGAGGCGTGGATTGCCCGGATGCGCGCCGAGCCGTGGTGGGAGGAGCGCATCCTCGGGGCGTACATGTCCTACTGGATCTACCAGCACCTCGGCAACCTCTCCCCCGCCCGGCTCTACGACGACCCGATCTTCTGCGCCGTCCAGGAGGCCGAGGGAGACTGCGAGGAGCTCGTGCGCGACTTCGCGCGGACGTCCGCGCGCGAGACCGCGGGGGTCAGGTGGAGCTTCATCCGCGACTTCGGCCGCACCCGGCTGGTCATGCTCGACTCCCGGGCCGGCCGCGTGCTGACCCCGGGGCGGCGCCAGATGCTCTCCGACCGCGAATGGGAATGGGCAGAGGATCGCTGCACGGGCGACTTCGACCATCTCGTCATCGGCACTTCGCTGCCGGTGATGCTGGGAGCGGGGATGCATCACCTCGAGGCATGGAACGAGGCCGTCTGCGACGGCGCGTGGGGCACGCGGGCCGCGCGCATCGGCGAGCGCATCCGCCAGGGACTCGATCTCGAGCACTGGGCAGCCTTCGGGCGCTGCTTCGGACGGCTGTCCGTCCTGCTGGAGGACGTGGCGGCGGGGCGTCGCGGACCCGCCCCCGCGACGATCGTGCTGCTGTCGGGCGACGTGCATCACGCCTACGTCGCCGAGGCGTGGTTTCCGGGCCGCGAGGTGACCAGCCGCGTGCTCCAGGCGACGTGCTCACCGATCCGCAATCCCCTGGACAAGCGCGAGCGCCGCCTGCTGCGCTTGGCGTTCAAGCGACCGGTTGCGGCGCTGGCGCGCAGGCTGGCTCGATCCGCGGGAGTGGCTCCCGTGGCGATGCGCTGGGCCTTCGCGCATGATCCCACCTTCGACAACCAGATCGCCAGGCTCGAGCTGGACGGGCGCCATGCGCGCGTGCTGATCGAGAAGACGATCCCCGAGGACCGCCACGCTCCCCGCCTGCACGAGAGCCTCTCGCTGGGCATCGCTCCCAGGACGACCATGACCGGCGCGGGCGGCAATGGAGCGCGTTGACGAGTTTCTGATCGCCGAGCGCAGCTACGGCGACGACGAGTCCCAGCTCTCGGTAGGCCTGGCCAACATCCACGCCGAGGTGCCGGACGTCGAGGCCAACAAGGATAAGATCCTGCGCGCCACGAGCATCTTCTCCGAGCGTGGCGTCAACATCGTCGTGTTCCCGGAGTTCTGCCTGACGGGCTACTTCTGGGACGCGCGCGAGGACTGCCTGGCCTACATGCACGACGCGGTCGCCGAGAACCATGCCGACTGGATCGAGCATGACCTGCAGCCGCTGCTCGGCGACGACCTCGAGGCGGTCCTGCTCAACGGCCTGACCGCGACCGGGAAGCCGGACCGCTTCCTGAACCGCACGTTCGCCGTCGGCCGCGACAGCGACTACCTGGCCGACGAACACACCTACGACAAGGTCTTCCTGCCGGGCATCGAGAAGGACTACACCGACAGCGGCCGCGACGACCGCCTCGTCCTGCAGACCCGCTATGGCCGGCTGGGGTTCACCACCTGCTACGACTACCTCTTCAACGAGCTGCTGCGCGAGTACTCGATGGTCGAGAAGGTCGACGCGCTCGTGCAGATCGCCTCGTGGCGGGCCGCCGGCGGCCGTGACTATCCCGGCATGAACCGGCGCACCGACCGCTACTACGGCGACCTGTGGGATTCGGTGATGGCGGCCTCATCGGCGACGAACCAGGTCTGGACGATCGCGTGCAACGCCGTCGGGCGCCACGGCGTGACCGGAGCGCCGTTCTGGGGCGGCTCGGGCATCTGGGCGCCCTCGGGCATCTGCCTGATCCAGGCCTCCCACCAGAGCGAGGAGCTCGTGATCGTGCACAACGTCGACGTCAGGCGCGCCCAGGACTCCGAGAAGGACGACTTCGACTACGGTTTTGACTTCAAGCAGATCTACCGCGCGATGGGCGACGGCAACACCTACACGCGCGACGTGTCCTGACGGCGGCATCTGCGCGGCGGCCTACCGTTCCCTCAACCCCAGCCGCACGTTGCGATCGCGCCGGCTCGCATCGAGCCCTCGTGGCCGCCCACCCTGCACGTCGAGAAACGCCAACTCGCGGGCG
>Ga0136625_1000169_pt1 | contig 17891 bp, 12 predicted proteins | sample AntDrymUQ4832306_2_FD_104672 | JGI IMG/M metagenome (GOLD analysis project Ga0136625, IMG submission 104672) | Polar desert sand microbial communities from Dry Valleys, Antarctica - metaG UQ483 (23.06) | ecosystem: Environmental > Terrestrial > Soil > Desert | place: Antarctica: Dry Valley...
ACGTGGAGCAGATGCCCACGCCCGCGGACTCGTGCCTGATGTGCACCAACCTGCGCTATCTGAACGGCAAGAAGCCTGGCTGGTCCGACCGCACCGACTCGTGGTTCATGATCCCCATGACCATGATCCGGTTCGTGGAGGTGCCGCAGAGCTCCCTCTCCGGTGCGGAGGGCAGCCTCCCGCTCGGCATCATTCCAGTCAGCGATGGCGAGCCGCCACGTCTTCGAGGATGTGGAGCCCGACGCGGACCTGCTGCGGCGCATCCGAGAGGCCTGACCCGGCTCACGACGCGCCCGCGCGCACGCTCGCGCGAGGCGATCGGGGGCCTGACCGTGCCCGCCGGAAGCGCCGTACACCGGTGCTAGACTCCCGCCGATGACGAAGAACCTCGTGATCGTCGAGTCGCCGGCCAAGGCGCGGACGATCGAGCGCTACCTGGGCGAGGACTTCCAGGTGCTCGCTTCCTACGGCCACGTCCGAGACCTTCCGGAGAATCCCGGCAAGGGCAAGTTCGGCGTTGACGTCGACCATGACTTCGAGCCCGAGTATGTGGTCTCGGAGGATTCCCGACGTCACGTCGAGAAGATCACTCGCGAGGCCCGCAAGGCCACGTCGGTCTGGCTGGCCACCGACCTCGACCGCGAAGGGGAGGCCATCGCCTGGCACGTGGCCGAGGCGGCCGGCGTGCCTGCTGCCAAGCAGCACCGGGTGACCTTCAGCGAGATCACTCAGCGGGCCATCCTTGATGCCTTCGAGCATCCGCGCTCCATCGACGCCAACCTGGTCGATGCTCAGCAGACGCGCCGCATCGTGGACCGCTTGGTGGGCTACACGCTGAGCCCGCTGCTCTCCCGCAAGGTGCGCGGCGGCCTCTCGGCTGGTCGCGTGCAGTCTGTTGCGGTCCGCCTGGTGGTCGAGCGCGAGCGTGAGATCAAGGCCTTCCAAGCGCGTGAGTACTGGACGCTGGAGACGCTGCTGGCCACGGCCGACGGTGCCACCTTCGATGCCGACCTGGTCAAGGTCGACGGCAAGGCAGCAGAGGTCGCGGACGAGGCGACCGCCACGGAGCATGTGGCGGCCCTGCGCAGCCTGCGACCGACGGTCGACAAGGTCTCCCTTCGTACCAGCAAGCGGGGACCGGCAGCACCCTTCACCACCTCGACCCTCCAGCAGGAGGCCAGCCGCAAGCTCTCCTACAGTCCCAAGCGCACCATGTCGGTGGCTCAGCGGCTGTACGAGGGCATCGAGCTCGACGGCGAACCGGTGGGGCTCATCACCTACATGCGCACCGATTCGACGGCCATGGCCGGTGACGCCCTGGGCGAGGCGCGGTCGGTCATCGCCCAGCGCTACGGCGACGACTACACGATGCCCAAGGGTCGGGTCTTCAAGACCAAGTCGAAGGGCGCCCAGGAGGCCCACGAGGCCATCCGTCCCACCAGCTTCGGGCGCGACCCGGAGTCGCTGGAGCGCCACCTGAAGCCCGACGAGCTACGCCTGTACCGGCTCATCTGGCAACGCGCGCTCGCCTCGCAGATGGCCGAGAAGCGCCTGGAGACGACTGCGGCGGAGCTGTCAGCCGGTCGCTACGGCCTGCGCGCCAGTGCCACGAAGACACTGTTCGATGGGTTCTCGCGGGTGTACACGGAGGGCCGTGACGACGAGGTGGCCGAGGAGGAGGAGCGAGAGCGCCAGCTGCCGCCGCTGGCCGAGGGCGACGTCACGGAGGTCCGCGACGTGACATCGACACAGCACTTCACCGAACCGCCGCCACGCTACAGCGAGGCGTCGCTCATCAAGGCGCTCGAGGAGAACGGCATCGGCCGCCCGTCCACGTACGCCGCGACCATCTCCACCATCATGGACCGCGGCTACGTCCGGGTAGAGGAACGGCGCCTTCGCCCCGAGCAGATCGGCGAGATCGTGACCGATCTGCTGGTGGAGCATTTCGGCGAGTTCGTGGACCTCGGCTTCACGGCGGAGATGGAGAAGCGGCTCGACGAGATCGCGCGCGGGGAGCTGGCTTGGGTGCTCTTGCTGCACGAGTTCTACGGACCGCTCAAGGAACTCGTGGACACCAAGCGGAAGGAGCTGAAGCGCAGCGACTTCACCACCGAGCCCTCCGACGAGGTCTGCTCGGAAGGTCACCCCATGGTCAAGCGCATGGGCCGCAACGGCTGGTTCCTGGCCTGCTCGCTATACCCTGAGCACAAGGAGTCGCGGCCGCTGCCGGGTGAGGAACCGGAAGTGCTCGAGGTCGAGGGCGTGGGCGAGACCTGTCCGACTTGCAACGAGGGCACGCTGGTGGCACGCCGCGGGCGGTTCGGCGTCTTCGCCGGCTGCTCGCGCTACCCCGACTGCGACTACATCAAGAAGACCGGCCCCCCGCCGCCCCCGCCATTGCCCTTCGAGGTCGAGTGCCCCAAGTGCGGTCAAGGGCAGGTCATCGCGCGCCGTGCCCGCCGCACGGGCAGCGTCTTCTATGGCTGCTCGCGCTACCCCAAGTGTGACTTCACGACCAGCCGCGAGGCGGTGGGGGCGCTCCATGACGCCGATGCCGGGCCGGTGGCGCGGAATGGCGAGACCGGCATCTGCCTGCGATGCGGCGCGGACGTGCCGTTGCCTGAGCCTGTGCCCGTTGGTGAGAAGCTGCCCGGCGGCCCGCCCGATCCGGCGGCCATCGCGCCACGCCGTGGCCGCGCCGCCAGCACGGGTGGCCCCTCGCCCGCTGCGACCCGTAAGGCCAAGGCGGCTACGGCGCGTCCGGCCTCTGCAGCACGACCAGGGCGCCGCCGCCCGCCGGCTGCCAGCGCCGCGTGAGCGGGCCGGACAGCGCCTCCGAGGATGCGCGGCCGGCACTCGATCGGTTCCTCGGCTCCCTCGCTGCACGCGACGCCTCGGAGCACACGCGACGCGCCTACGCCACCGGCGTAGGGCAGTTCATCAGCTGGCTCGACGCGCATCCCGAGACTGGCCGTGACTGGCGCGACCCCTCGCGCCGCCAGCTCCGCGCCTTCCTCGGCGCCCTCGATGCGCAGGGTCTGTCACGCCGATCGGTGAGTAGCCGCCTCGCTGCGCTGCGCTCGTTCTATCGGTACGCGCGCCGGCAGGGCTGGGTGGCGGGCGATCCCTGGTCGGCCGTGAGCACGCCTCGGGTCCCGCGTCGTCTGCCGGCGGTGCTCGAGGTGAGTGACGTGGAAGGGATCCTGGACGCCATCGGCGGCACGGGTCCTGTCGGCGGCAAGGGCTCCGGACCTGGCGACGCCCTGCTCCTGCGCGATCGCGCCATCGTGGAGACGGCCTACGGCGCGGGATTGCGGGTCAGCGAGCTGTGCCAGGCTCACGTGGCGGACCTGGACCTGCGCCGCGGTGAGCTACGGGTCCTGGGCAAGGGTCGCAAGGAGCGCATCGGACTGCTGGGCGCGCCGGCCATCGACGCCTTGCGGGCATACTTGGACGAGGCGCGACCCGCCTTGCGCAGCGGCGTCGAGCTGCCGGATCCAGGGAGGCTCTTCCTGAACGCATCGGGTGGCCCGCTCACGGTGCGCGGCCTGCGCTATCGCGTCGACCGGCTGTTCCGCCTGGCCGGCGTCCCGCCTGGTGCCTCGCCGCACACGCTGCGGCACTCCTTCGCCTCACACCTTCTGGAAGGAGGCGCGGACCTGCGTGTCGTGCAGGAGCTGCTGGGCCACGCCAGTCTGGCCACGACCCAGGTCTATACGCATGTCTCGCCCAGCCGGTTGCGCGATGCCTACCGTGGTGCGCATCCGCGGGCAAGCCTCGAGACGCGTCCGCCGCGACCGTGACGGCGCGCAACCTGGCGAGGGCGGGAGCCATCGTGGCGGTCGCCTACCTCGGCTCGCGTGTCCTCGGCTGGCTGCGTCTGGTGGTCATCGGCAATCTCTTCGGCGCCGAGTCCGACCTGGACGCCTACTTCACGGCCTTTCGCATCCCCGACCTCATCTATCAGCTGGTCGCGGCCGGTGCCATCTCCTCGGCGCTCATCCCGGTGCTGGCCGGGCTGCTGCACAAGGGCTTGCAAGAACACGCCTTCCGTGTCGTCTCCACGGTCATCAACGCCATGCTCATCGCGCTCGTCGGCGTGTCTATCGCGATGGCCGTCTTCGCCCCGCAGATCGTGCCCATCCTGGCGCCCGGCTTCGACGTGGTGACCACCGAGCTTACGGTGCGCCTGACACGGATCATGCTCCTCTCGCCGATCCTGCTGGCCATGGGCGCCGTCATCTCGGCGCTCCTCAACGTGGAAGGTCGCTTTGGCGCGGCCGCCATGGCGCCGCTGCTCTACAACCTGGCCATCATCGGCTGCGCCCTCGTCTTGTCGCCGTGGCTGGGCATCGATGCCCTGGCGGTGGGCGTGGTGCTGGGCTCGCTCCTGCACGTGGCGGTGCAGCTGCCGGCTCTCCGCGGGCGCTTCAGCTACGACCTGGCGCTGGACCTGCGTGATCCCGCCGCGCGCCAGACGTTCCTGCTGATGGGGCCGCGTGCCATCGGGCTGGGCGCCAGCCAGATCACCTTCATCGTCAATACGGCGCTCGCTACCGGCCTGGCGGCGGGCTCCGTGGTGGCCTATAACGTGGCCTTCACCATCCTGCAGATCCCCATCGGCGTCATCGGCTTCCCCCTGGGGGTGGTGCTCTTGCCAGCCATGTCCAAGGCCTTGGCCGCAGGCTCCGTGGCGGAGTTCGGCCGGGTAGTGGTGCAGGCCCTGCGGCTCATCCTCTTCGTGATGCTCTTCGTTACCGCGGTGGGCCTGGTCCTTCGCCGCCAGACGGTCAGCCTATTGTTCGACTACGGCAACTTCGATGCGGCGGCGCTGGCCCTTACCTCGGATACGCTGGCCTTCTTCCTGCTGGGCACGGCCGCTCACTCCATGAACGTCATCCTGGCGAGGGCGTTCTACAGCGGTCACGACACGCGCACGCCGGTGATCGTGGCGGTCGCGTCGGTGGCCGTCAATGTGGCCATCTCGGTCGCCACCGTGGGTGCGCTGGGCCTGTCAGGCCTGGCCCTGGGCATCGCCGTGGGAGGCTGGCTCGAGGCGATCGTGCTCGCCTTCTTGTTGTGGCGACGGAGCGCTGCCATCGACATGGCTTCACTGGTGGCGGCAATGGGCATCTTCGCCGTGGGCGCCGTGCTGGCGGGAGGCGTGGCCTTCGGCACGGTGCGCCTCACCGAGGTGAGCCTCGGCACGGACCCCGGCAAGCTCGGCCTGCTGCTGCAGGTGGGCCTGGCCACCTTCTCCGCGGCGGCGACATACCTGCTGTACAGTCGGCTGGTGCGTGCTCCCGAGTTGCCCCGTGCCCTCGGGTTGATCCGATCGGCCGTCGGGCGCGGATGAGCGATCATCGGTGACACAAGCCCTCTCCCTCCTTGCCCGACGTGACACGCTGGAAGATCGCCGTGAGACGCCACTGCGACCCACGGCCTGGGCGCGCGCCCAGTCGCCAGCCAGCTGGAGGTCAGCGCGGGTAGTGGTCGATAGGCGCTCCGGGCCCATCGGCGCCCAAGTGCTCACGCGGCGTCTTGGCCCAGGTCCCTTCGGGTTCGGGTACGCGCCGCGGGGACCGATCGCCACGAGGCGAGACGACTCCAGCCTGTCGGCTTTCACCGCTGCGTTGCGCCGCTTCGCCAGACGGCATCTTCCCTTCGCCGAGCTGTCCGATGGCACTCCAGCCGCGACGAAGCTCCTCGTTTCCTGTGAAGGACGGGTGACACAGCCGTACAGCGGCATGACCGAGGCCGGCGCAGGGGCCCTACGGTCTCCTGACGTGGAACCCGAGCGGTGAGCGGATCGGAATGGCTCCTGGCGGGCTCTCCGCCGCGGCCATCACGGGTCCCTCGAGGCCATGGATGAGGCGACCGTGACGACCGGCGGAACGCTCACCTCGGACGACGCTGCCTGGGACGACTTCGTGGCCACGTCGGCCATGCCCAGCTACCTTCAAACGACCGCCTGGGCGGTCATCAAACGAACCAACGGCTGGTCGTCGTTTCGGGTCGTCGCCGCCGGTCGTGCCGGGCCGATCGGCGCCCAGATGCTCGTCCAGCGGCCGCGCGGCCTGCCTTGGGCACTGGGCTACGTGCCGCGTGGGCCGATCGGCTCGGTTCCGCTTGACGCGGCGGCGCTGCGTGACTTCACGGAGCGGCTGCGTGACATCGGCCGCATGCGTCGAGTCGCCTCGGTGCGCATGGAGCCCGAGGCGCTGAAGGGCAGCGGCCTGGAGGAGTCGCTGATCGCGCTGGGCTGGCGGAACGTGCCCAGCGTCCAGCAGGACATCACCCGCATCATAGAGATCGATAGACCGGCCGAGGCCGTCTGGAACGGCTTCCACCGGAAGTGCCGCCAATCCATCAACAAGTCGGAGCGACAGGGCGTCCGGGTCGTGGTCGGCGACGCTTCGCGGCTGCAGGAGTTCTACCGGATCCATGTGGAATCCATGGTCCGTGTCGGGATCGTCGCGCGCGCGCCCACGACTTTCCAGACGATGTGGGAACAGCTTTCATCCCGAGGCATGGCCCACTTGCTCTTCGCCGAGCTTGAGTCCACACGCGAGACCGTCGGCACGCTCTTCCTCGTCTCCTGTGGGCCCAGGGTCGTCGATCTCTACGGCGGCACCACGATCGAGGGCGCAAGGATCCGTGCCAACTACCTGCTCAAGTGGGAGGCGATCAAGCGCTGTCAGGCATGGGGCTACCGCGAATACGACCTGTGGGGCCTTCCCCGCAAGGGCATCGCGCAGTTCAAGGCCGGCTTCGGCGGGCGAGAGGAGCAATACATCGGAGGATGGGAGTTGCCGATCTCACGACTCGGTGCCGCCGTCCTTTCCGGTGGCGAGCTGGCGCGAGCTCGGTACCGCCGGCTGCGCGGCGTCGATGAGCTGCGCGACCCCGATGCGGACGCATAGATCAGGCCGGCACGGATGGGGTAAGGTCGCCGCGGCGGTCGCTCCGCTCTGATCTGGAGGACCTTGTGACCGGACCGCGACAGCGCGCAGCATGGCACCCGTTCGGGCCGCTGCTCGACGCCCCTGGCGCCGGCGGGTTGTGGGCCGGGCGGCTCATGGAGCGGTCGGGCGACTGGATCCTGCTCATCGCCGCGCTTGCTCTCGCGTGGGACCTCACGGCTGATCCGGCCGTGGTGGCCGTTCTCATCCTGGTGCGGATCCTACCCCGGGCAGTGCTGCTGATCATCGGGCTGCCGGCCGAGGCACGCCGGATCGCGGCGAAGCTCTTCTTCCTGATCACACCGATGCGCGCCGTTCTGGCCGCTGGGCTGGTGCTGTTGGCCGATGCGGGTGGTCTTCCCTGGCTGCTCGCTGCTGTGGCCGCGAACGCTGTGCTGTGGGCGCTGGCCGATGCCGTCCGAGTCGAGTCGGTGGCCTTGCTTGTGCCGCGTCTGGTCCTGGGCCGAGCGGTCCTGCTCGATGCCACGACCGAACGCATCGCGATCGTCCTCGGGCCCGCCAGCGCGTGGCTGATCCTGACGATCTCAGGGGTCCAGGCAGCCCTCGCGGCTGCGGGGCTCTTGCTGGCGGCCGCCAGTGTGCTGGTGCTGGGCCGGACCGGGCTGGTCGCTAGGCTGCGCGCCGGCTCTGTGGCCAGCGCGACCGGACGCGAAGATATCCACCCTGCCAGGGGACCTGCCTGGGATCTGGTCAAGGCACATCCCACCCTCACCCTCATGGCCGCCGGATCGTTCGCAGCCGGGGCGTTGTGCACTAGCCTGATCATCGTCTTGATGGTGGTCACCACGGAGCGGCTGGGTGGCCAAGCATCGTGGCTCGGCTGGTTGCTGGCCGTGGTCGGTCTCGGAACGTTGATCGGCCCCGTGGCGATGATACGCGTGCTTGCCCATGTCACCGCCCAGCTGCTCATCGCGGCAGCGGTGATCATGACCGCAGCCGGTGTAGTGGTCATCGGGCTGACGAGTTCGCTCCTCGTCGTCCTGATCAGCCTTTTCGCGCTCGGCCTGGTGGCGGTCAACGCTGGTGCCATCGTAGCCACGGTGACACGACGGCTGACAGCGGCGGACCGCCTCGCCGACACCTCACGGGCGATGCTCAGTGCATCAGTGTGCGGCCAGGCGACTGGCGCCTTGGTGTTCGTGGCCACGACCTCTCGCGGCGTTGCCGATGTATCGCTCATCCTCAGTGCCGCGAGCGTCGTGCTGGTCGGAGCGCTCCTGATCGCGGGCAGAGCCGCCGTCGAGTCATCCACCGTGGTGCGCCAGGACGGTGCCGGACGTGACAAGGCATCTGCTGATGGAGCCGCCCATGGCCGGCCGACCTGATCCGGTGAGCGGACCAGATCAGTCGGCTGCTCCGAGACTCGGCAGCGAGCGACAGCTTGGTGCACTGGAGGCGTGGCTGAATGAACAGGTAGTCATCGAGACCCAGCTTGTGACCCTTCCGCGGAGCAGACGCCGTTACACCATGCGAAGGCCCGACGCGCCCTCTCGTGAACGATTGTTCGCGGAGGCGCGGGCCGATCCGGACAAGCAGATGCCCCACTGGACGAACATCTGGCCGAGCGGGGTAGCCTTGGCGGACGTCGTGCTGGAACGAGCCACGGATGTCGCCGGAAGGCGGGTGCTCGAGCTCGGCTGCGGCCTCGGGGTGACGGCCACCGCCGTACTGGCCTCGGGCGGGACGCTGGTCGTATCGGATTACTCGACGCTGTCCCTTCGGCATTGTCGCTACAACGCCCTCTTGAATGTCGGCCGGTCGCCTCGGCTGCTGCGTTTCAACTGGCGTGATGCGAACTGGCCGCGGCCGTTGCAGGGCGCGGCCAGCCGACGCTTCCCCTTGATCCTGGCAGCCGACGTCCTGTACGAGGGTCGCGACGTCGGACCGCTGCTCGATGTGATCGAGCGACTGCTGGCGCCAGGAGGCGCACTCTGGTTGGCCGAGCCGGGGCGCAAGACCGCGCAACGCTTCCTGAATGCCGCCGCGGCCGCCGGTTGGGAGTCGGTCACGACCTCCGTCCATGGCCCGTGGCCTGACGGCAGCACCGCTCCCATCGACATCCACTCGCTTCAGCGAGCGACATACCTTGATGAGGTGCCCGCCAACCTCGGCGGCTGGCGCATCTGACGTGACTGGTTCAGCGCAAGTCGAAGCTGGGCCGGAGCCGCCGAGGGACAGCCGTGGCGACGGTGCGCCTCGCCACGACCCGGAGCCTGCCTCGCGGCTGGCGGCACCGCTCGGGGTGGCTGACCGGGACCGCCGCGCCTCAGCTGATGGGTGACGGACTGCGCCACCCGCTGGGCGAGCTGGTGGCGCTGCTCGAAGCGCGCGGGCTGCTGCGTTCGGTGTTGGCCGGAGCCAGTACCCCCCCATCGGGCGTGGTCATCACCCACGTCACGCAGGATTCCCGCCGCGCGGGACCGGGCGTGCTCTTCGTGGCAGTGTCCGGGCAGCATGCTGACGGCCATGCCTTCGCAGCGGCGGCTGTGGCTGCCGGTTCACCCGCCATCGTCGCGGAGCGGGCGGTGCCGGGCGTTGCCGTCCCGCAGCTCCTGGTGCCCGCCGCACGTCCCGCTCTGGCACTGGCCGCGTCGTGGGCGGCGGGCCACCCGTCGCAGCGCTTGGGCGTGGTGGGCATCACGGGCACGGACGGCAAGACCACCACGGCCCACCTCCTGCGAGGGGTCATGGGCGCTTGTGGCCAGCCGGCGGGCCTGATCGGCACCATCGACGTCGTCGTCGGTGGGCGGAGCCTGGGCAACCCAGGTCGGTCGACGACACCGGAGGCGCCCGAGCTCCAGGATCACCTGGCCGCCATGGTCGAAGCGGGCGACCTCTTCGCCATCGTCGAATCGACATCGCACGGCCTGGCCCAGGAGCGCGTCGCGGAGATCGCCTACGACGTCGCCGTGCTGACCAACATCAGCCATGAGCACCTGGAGTTCCATCGCACCCACGAGGCCTATCGAGCAGCGAAAAGGATGCTCTTCCAGCGCCTGGCGGTGGGGCCGGGGAACCCGGAGAAGGGCTGGGGGAAGACGGCCGTCATCAACCGCGACGACCGGTGGGCGGACGAGTTCGCGCAGGCGGCACGCGGCGCGGGGGCTACGGTCGTGACCTACGGTGCAGAACCCGCGGCGGGGGCTGACATCAGAGCCGTGAGCGTGCGTGAGGACGCCACGGGAACGGCCATCGCGGTCGAGACGCCGCGCTGGCAGGAGCGCGTGCAGCTTCAGCTCGCAGGGCGCTTCAACGTGCACAACGCCCTAGCGGCCATCGGTGTGGCCGAAGCGCTGGAGCTGGATCCGGAACGTGTCATCGCCGGCCTCGGTGCGGTCGAGGCGGTGCCCGGGCGCATGCAGCGCATCGAGGCGGGTCAGCCCTTCCGCGTCATCGTCGACTACGCGCATACGGCAGACGCGCTGGCCAAGGTGCTAGACGGGCTGGGTTCCCTGGCCGCGGCCGGAGGTGGAGGGCTCATCGCGGTCTTCGGGTCGGCGGGCGATCGCGACGTCCTGAAGCGCCCCCTGATGGGCCGCGTGGCCGGCCAGCGAGCGCGCCTCGTGGTGCTCACCGACGAGGATCCTCGCTCGGAGGACCGCGAGGCGATCCTGGAGGAGATCGCGGCGGGAGCGGAAGCCGCGGGCAAGCGCCGCGGACACGACCTGTTACTCATCGCCGATCGAGGCGATGCTATCGCGCGGGCGACGGAGCAGGCGCGGCCCGGCGATGTCGTGGTGCTGGCCGGCAAGGGGCACGAGCGCTCCATCGAGATGGCACACGGCGCCATCCCCTGGGACGAGGCGGGCGCCGCGCGTGAGGCGCTGGCGGCGCTGGGCTACCGGGGCGCGGACCGCACCCGTCGGGCATAGCCGGCCAACATGCCCCGACGCCTGCTCAGGACCCGAAGAGAGACCGGACCAGAAGCCGCATCGTTCGGTCGATCATGAAGATGCCCCGGTTGGCGGAGATGACGATGGTCACCTCGGTGTCGGGGAAATACCACATCGCGTTCTCGAAGCCGCGGATGCCACCCAGGTGACCCACGGCTCGACGGCCGTGGAAGACCCGCGTGCGCATGCCCAGACCGTACTCGTCGTCCAGCCGGTAGGCCATCATCTCGGCGGTCAGCTCGGCCGAGAGCAGCTGGCCGCCGTAGAGCGCGTGGGCCCAGCGTGAGAGGTCGCTCGGTGTGGAAGCCATGGCGCCCGCCGCCCAGGCCACCGTGACCGCCGACAGATGCGGGATGACCAAGCTTGGGCCAGTGTGATCGACGAACCCACCCGACAGGGCCAGATGCCCATGAGCCGCGTCGCGCGGCGTCGCCTCGTCGGGCTGGAAGAGCGTGTGCTCCAGTCCCAGCGGGTCCAGGAAGCGTTCACGGATCTGGGCATGCAGCGGAGCCCCCGTGACCTTCTCCGCCACGCGTCCCAGCAGCACGAAGTTCGTGTTGGAGTAGTGGAAGCAGGCGCCCGGCGAGCAGTACGGCGCGGCCACGAAGCCCAGGATCTCCTCGAACCTCCAGTGCCGTGTCCGGTCGCTGAAGACCTCCTGGACGTAGCGCGGATGCTCGAAGAAGTTGTAGACGCCGCTCGTATGGGCCAAGAGGTGCCGCAGCTTGATACGCCGAGCACGCGGGAAGTCCGGCAGGAAGTCGGGAGTGGGTCGTCCAGGCTGAGCAGGCCCTCATCCGCGAGCTGGAGGATGAGCGCCGTCACGAAGGTCTTGGAGATGCTGGCCACCGCGAAGACCGTGTCGGGCGTCACGGGCGCCACGGGCTCGAGAGAGGCGAGACCCGAGACCCCGGTCCAGGTCTCACCATCGGGCAGACGGATGGCCACTGACAGCCCCGGCGCCGGGATCCGCTCGCGTGAGGCGTCGACCACCGCCTGGAGCCGTGCGGAGAGCTCGGCGTCGATGGTCTCGGGCGCGGTGGCGGGTGGAGTCGAAGGCGCGACCGACGGCGAGAGCGACGGCGATGGCGGCGGCAGCGGAGACGAGGCCGGAGTCCCTGGAGCGGTCGCTGCCGGCTCGGGAGTCGGGCCGGGTTCAGTGGTCTGAGCAGGTTGCTGCGAGGGGGAGGCCGACAGGCCCTCTCCGAAGCTGGGCTCGATCGAGGCGCCTGCGGAGTGCGACGGTGCGGTGGTCGGTGCCGGCGGCGGTGCCGAAGCGCAGGCGGCGACCATGAGGGCGGCGCTCAACGCCAGCAAGCTGCGGCGTGCGCGAGACCCTACTGGCGGAACGGCGTGGAACGGGGAGAGCGGTTGACGTAACGGGTCTGGCATCGGTCTCAGAAGGGGTGCGTGGACGGCCGGCAAGCGCGAGACCACGGTGGGCTCACGGTACACTGAAGGCACCATGGCCATCGAGCCGCTCTCGCCCAAGCGCCCGTCTCCAGCTCCCGAGCGTCTACTCGGCGCAGCCGTCGCACGGCCCTCGGGACGCCGCGCATCGCCCACCGTGCCCTATACGCCGCGGGCCATGGACGCCGCGGAGAAGCGCGTCGAGCAGGAGCTGGTGCGCCATCACCCAAGCGCGGACGTGACGCTGATCGAGGCGGCGTATCGCTTCGCCCGTGAGGCACACGAGAGCCAGAAGCGCGTCAGTGGCGAGCCCTACGTCACGCATCCCATCGCCGTGGCGCAGATCCTGGCGGAGCTGGGTCTGGACGTGGCGGCCGTGCAGGCGGCGCTGCTGCACGATATCCCGGAGGACACCGACTTCTCACTGGGCGACGTGGAAGAGCGCTTCGGGGCGGAGGTGGCCCGCCTGGTGGACGGTGTCACCAAGCTCTCCAAGTTCGGCTCAGCGCGGACCCACGAGGAGCAACAGGCGGAGAACATCCGCAAGATGTTCCTGGCCATGGCGGAGGACATCCGCGTGGTGCTCATCAAGCTCGCCGACCGGCTCCACAACATGCGCACGCTGGGCGGCTTGCCCTTGGAAAAGCAGCAGCGCATCGCCCACCAGACGGCAGAGATCTACGCGCCGCTGGCCGAGCGCCTGGGTATCTGGCAGATCAAGTGGGAGCTCGAGGATCTTTCCTTCAAGGCGCTCCAGCCGGCGGCGTATCGGACGCTGGCGGCTCAGCTGGAGACTCACCGCCGCGAGCGCGAGTCGTACGTCCAGCGCTCCATGGACGTGTTGCGCGGGGCCCTCGAGGCAGCCGGCATCAAGGCTGAGATATCGGGCCGGCCGAAGCACATCCACTCCATCCACCGGAAGATGGAGCGCAAGCAGGTCGACCTCGGTGAGATCTATGACATCCACGCCGTGCGCGTGCTGGTCGACGAGCTCAAGGACACGTACGCGGCGTTGGGCGTGGTGCACTCGCTGTGGCGGCCCGTCCCCGGGCAATTCGATGACTACATCGCGATGCCCAAGAACAACTTCTACCAGAGCCTGCACACGGCTGTGGTCGCCCTCGATGGCAAGCCTCTGGAGGTGCAGATCCGCACCCACGAGATGCACCACGTCTCGGAGATCGGCATCGCCGCGCACTGGCGCTACAAGGAGGGTTCCAAGTCCGACCGGGCGTATGACGCCAAGCTGGCCTGGGTGCGCCAGCTCATGGACTGGCAGCGCGAGGTCTCGGACGCGACGGAGTTCGTAGAGGGCCTCAAGCTCGACATCTTCCAGGACCAGGTCTTCGTGTTCACGCCCAAGGGCGCCGTCAAGGACCTGCCGGCAGGCGCCACGCCCATCGACTTCGCCTACCGCATCCACACCGATGTCGGGCACTCGACCATCGGCTCCAAGGTCAACAACCGCCTGGTCCCGCTGGACTACAAGCTCCAGAACGGCGACATCGTGGAGATCGTGACCACCAAGAGCGCTCACGGGCCGTCGCGTGACTGGCTGGACAAGGTCCGTACCAACCACGCCAAGGAGAAGATCCGTCAGTGGTTCAAGCGCCAGCAGCGGGACGAGAACATCGTCCACGGCAAGGACTCTCTCGAGCGCGAGCTACGCCGTCTGGCTCGTACGTCGCTGGACAAGATCGGCTCGACCCGGTTGACGGAGATGTCCGAGGCGTATCGATTCGGCTCACTGGACGACTTCTACGCCGCCGTGGGATACGGCGCGGTCAGCGCCCAGCAGGTGGTCATGAAGCTGGGCGTGGCCGACGATTCGAGCGGCGCCGTGCTGCCACCGATCACCCCGCCACCACCCGCACGCACGGGCGGCGTCCGCGTCAAGGGCGTGGGCGACCTGCTGGTTCGCTTCACCAAATGTTGCCACCCCATTCCGGGTGATCCCATCGCTGGCTTCGTGACGCGCGGTCGTGGCGTGACGGTCCACCAGCGCACCTGTCGCACGGTGGTCAATGAGCGGGATGTGGCGCGGCTCATCGAGGTCGAGTGGGAGACCGAGATGCAGCAGACCTATCCCATCGCCATCCGCATCGAGGCCTTCGACCGCACCGGGCTGCTCTCGGAGATCAGCAACGTGGTGGCGGAGAACCGTGTCAACATCGTCTCGGCCCAGGTCAACGTGCAGCCAGACAATCGCGCCACTATCCAGGCCACGCTGCAGGTCACATCCGTGGCGCAACTGGCCAAGGTCATCACGCGCCTCGAGCAGCTGCGTGACGTGCACTCGGTGCAGCGCGACCTGAACTAACGAGCCGCGCTTGGCGTCCACAATGCGCCCGTGCGTCTGCCTACCTTCGACCTGACCGACTGGCGCTCCATCCTGCTGGCACTTCTGGCCACGCGAGTGGGGCTGCTGGCGACCGGCCTGGTCGCGGCGGAGGTGATGCCACGCGGCGAGTCGTATGTCGATCTGGTACCTGGCCTGCCGTGGCTGTCGATGTGGGTGCAGTGGGACGCCGAGTACTACGCGGACATCGCGGTTGCGGGTTACTCGTACGATCCCAACGCGACATCCACCACGGCCTTCTTTCCGCTGTACCCGTGGGTCCTCCGTCTTGGCGCGTCGCTGCTCGGGCGCGTAGATACCGAGACGGTCGCCCTCCTGGGGCTCATCGTGGCCAACCTGGCGCTCTTCGTCGCGCTGCTCTACCTGGTCGCGCTCATTCGCCACGACCTTGGTGCCTCGGTCGCCCGTCGGGCGGTGTCGTACGTGCTGGTCTTCCCGACGACCGTCTTCCTTTCGGCCGTCTACGCCGAGTCGCTCCTTCTCGCCACGGCCATCGGCAGCCTGTACCACGCGCGTCGGGGAGAGTGGTATCGGGCCGGCATGTGCGGCCTGCTGGCTGCTCTGGCACGACCGTTCGGCATCGTGCTCGTGATACCGCTCGCCATCGAGCTCCTTCGGCAGCGCCCGCCGCTGCGCAATGCCTTATCTCTTGCCTTGATCCCGGCCGGCACAGCCTCCTTCTTCGCCTACCTATGGTGGCAGCTCGGAGACCCATGGCTGTACGTCAGAGCAAACCTCACGTGGGGCCGAGGCTTCGCCTGGCCGTGGGAGATCCTGCTCGAGTTCGCCCGTGAGCCTCTAGTCGTCTTTGGCTGGTACCACAGCGTCGTCGATCTTTCTTTCGTGGTAGCGATGACGGTGCTTGCTGTGTTGGCCTGGCGGCGCCTGCCCGCGAGTTACGCTGCCTTCGCCTCGGTCGGTCTGCTCTTCACGCTCTCCACGAGGGTCTGGATCTCGACCCCGCGTCACGCGCTGGCGCTGTTCCCGCTGACCATCCTGCTTGCCGTCTATGGGGAGCGGCGATGGTTTCACTGGGCGTGGCTGCTGTTGTCGACGATATTGGCGATCGGTTTCGCGGCCCGCTTCTTCAGCGGCCACTGGACCGCCTGACGCCGGACGAGCCGGCCTTGTCGGTCCGGCTGGTGTCGTGTGCCCGCCCGAGTGCTGTCGGACCGCTTGCTCGGCGGCGCGTGCCTCGACCTCAAAGGGGTTGTCGCGATAGCGATGCCCGCCCCGACGAGCCGCTGCCCGGCCGGCGCGGAGGTACCGCACGATGAAGCGCAGCCCGTGCTGGCGCCACTGCTCCACGTGCTTGAGCTCGTGGGCCAGATCGACATCGTTCAGCGGCCGCCACGAGATGATGTGTCGCCCGATGGTGATGGCCTGCCACTTCGGCAGCAAGAGGCGCTGGGCGGGACGCTTGGTCCAGGGCCAGACGTGCAGGCAGTGGTGCGCGGTCATGGCGCGATGATGCCTCGCGCCGCCGCTAAGCGTTCGGCCGGACGGCGGTGCCCGCTAGACTCCCGACGTGCCGCGATGCCAGGCCCCACGGGGCACCCGTGACCTCCTGCCAGCCGAACGAGCCGCCTTCGCCCGACTGGAACGGATCGCGCTCGACCTTGCCACACGTTACGGCTACCAGCCCGTCGAGACGCCGCTCTTCGAGCAGAGCGAGGTCTTCGAGCGCGCCGTCGGAGCAGCCACGGACGTCGTGGAGAAGGAGCTCTTCCGAGTCCACGCTGGGCGCGGGGACTCCGAACGGGAGCGCTGGGCGCTCCGCCCCGAGCCAACCGCCGGCATCGTGCGTGCCTACGTGCAGCACGGCATGCAGAACCTGCCGCAGCCGGTCCGCCTGACGCTCACCGGCCCGATGTTCCGCTACGACCGGCCGCAGGCCGGTCGATATCGCCAGTTCTGGCAGTTCGACGTGGAGGCCATCGGTGATCCGGGTCCCGGCATCGACGCGGAGATCGTGGAGCTCGGTGCCCGCTTCTTCCGCGAGGCGGGCCTGCGGGATGTCGTGGTGCGGCTCAACTCCATCGGGGACGGCGACTGCCGGCCGGCCTACGTGGAGCGCCTCAGGGCGTACTTCGCGGGGCATGCGGACCGCTTGCCCGCGCTGGAGCGCGAGCGACTGGCCGCCGATCCGCTGCGGCTTCTCGACTCGAAGGATCCGCTGATGCAAGCGCTCATCGCCGAGGCGCCCACCCTCACCGAGGACCTGTGTCCCGCCTGTGCGGGACACTTCGCTGGCGTTCGAGCACACCTCGATGCGCTGGGGGTCGAGTACCAGCTGGAGCCACGGCTGGTACGGGGCCTCGACTACTACACCCGAACCGCCTTCGAGTTCTTCCGGCCGCTGGAAGCGGGTGCGCAGCAGGCACTGGGCGGTGGCGGCCGCTACGACGGCCTGGTGGAACTGATGGGCGGGCGGCCGACGCCCGGTATCGGCTTCGGGCTGGGTCTCGACCGCGTGGTCCTGGCCCTTGCCGCTCAGGGTGCTGAGGCCCCGCCGGCCCCGCACGTCACCGTCGTGGTGGTCAGTGCCGACCCGGCCGATACCGTCACCCGACTGCGCGTCGCGACCGACCTGCGGGCGGCCGGCCTGGCCGCTCGCGCCGACCTCGCTCAGCGCAAGCTCTCACGCCAGTTGGAGGGTGCCGCCCGCGACCGCGCGCACTTCGCCGTGATCTGTGGCGATGAGCTGTCGCACGGCCAGGTGCAGCTCAAGGACCTGGAGGCAGGAACGCAGCGACCGGTCAACGTCGCGGACCTGGCACGCGAGCTGCTACGTGCCGAGGGCCAACACCGGCACGGCCCCGCGTGAGGCGGGGCGCATGAGGCACGAGCTGGAGCGAGACCCCGCCCTTTGGGATGCCTTCGTGGCCACGTCGGCCCACCCGAGCTACCTCCAGGTGACGGCCATGGGCTGCCATCAAAGCGCCCGATGGCTGGGTTTCGCTGCGCGTCGCCGTCGGTGGAGCGCACGGGCCGATCGGCGGCCAGGTGCTGGTCCAGCGGCCGCGGCCGAGCCCCTGGGGCATGGGCTACATGCCGCGCAGGCCGGTCTCGACCGGGTCGCTCACGCCTTCCGATGTCCGCGACATGTACCGGCGCTGGCGCTACCGGGAGGTACATCAGCCCGCTGACGACGGCGCGGGCATGGGCTGACCGGCAGCAACGGCCGTTCCGGGGCCCGCGGCGCCTCGGGCTAGCACTCGGCTACCATGCGCGAGCCCATGC
>Ga0136625_1000173_pt1 | contig 17677 bp, 21 predicted proteins | sample AntDrymUQ4832306_2_FD_104672 | JGI IMG/M metagenome (GOLD analysis project Ga0136625, IMG submission 104672) | Polar desert sand microbial communities from Dry Valleys, Antarctica - metaG UQ483 (23.06) | ecosystem: Environmental > Terrestrial > Soil > Desert | place: Antarctica: Dry Valley...
CTCGGGGCTCGTGGCCGCGGACGAGCGCCTGATACTGCATGTTCTGGCGGCTCCCGTCCTCCGAGTACGAGGTTGGCTTTCGCCAGCAGTCGCTGGACAATGTCAGCGGCGGCCCGAACAAGCAGGCCATGGAGGAAGTCGTCGCACAAGGCACGGTGCCCGGCCTCCTGGCGTATCGCGACCAGCGCGCAATCGGCTGGGTCGGCGTCTCACGGCGCTCCGAGCTCGTCCGCCTCGATCGCTCGAAGGAACTCCGCTCCGTGGACGAACCCGCCGTCGACCAGACATGGTCGATCTCGTGCTTCTACGTTCATAGGTCGGAGTGGCGCAGAGGCGTCAGCGCCGCGCTCCTCGAAGCAGCGGTCGAGCGAGCGGTTCATCACGGCGCCACGGCAGTCGAGGCGTATCCCGTGATGGCGGGCAGCGTCGACCCGTACACGGGCTACGACACGATGTTCGCCGATGCCGGCTTCCGGCTGGTACGTCCTGGGAGGGGTCGCGGGCGCGCGCTCTGGCGTCGGGGCATAACCTCGTCGTCAGGCAGCTGAGACGATCCCGTCGGGGAACGGCGAGAGCTTCTCGGCGCCGCCTGAAGTGATGAGGAAGTTGTCCTCGACGCGGAGTCCGCCGCCGCCTTCGATGTAGCATCCTGGTTCGATTGCAAGAACCATGCCCTCGCGGATCTCGCCTCCGCCGGCCTGGTGCGCGTACGGCGGCTCGTGAGCGCGGGCGCCGACTCCGTGGCAGATCGGATGGGACGGCTGTCCGGGGAAACCCAGCGCGCCGATCCCCGCGCGGATGCGGCGGTCGAGCTCAGGGAGGCTCGCGCCTGGACGCGCGACGTCGATCGCGTCCTCGTACACGCCCATGAGGCCCTGCTCGAGCTCGCGATAGCCCGGACTCAGGTCGCCGACGACGAGGTTCTTGGTGTGGTCGCACCAGTAGCCGTCGGCGCAGACCCAGATCTCGAACAGCGTCGGCTCTCCTTGGACGACGGGTCGTGAGGTCGTCGCGGTGAAGGTCTGGATGCCATGGCCGGACCACACGAGCGAGAAGCCGAGCGCGAGGTCGACCTTCCCCTCCCAGCCGGTGCCGTTGCCGTGGACGAAGCCTTCCCACTCGGCGGCGATCTGCGCCTCGGTCAGGTCGGGCTGGATGACGAGCTTGCAGTGCTCCATGGCTGCTGCGGCGATGTCGTTTGCAAGCCGCATGCGCTCGATCTCTTGACCGGTCTTGATCGATCGCGCTTCGGCGAGCAGCGGGGTCGCGTCCTCGGCGGCGTCGAAAGCCATGAACCAGTCGGCGGTGAAGGTCGTCGGCTCGCCCACCATGCGATCGGCCGCTTGCGTGCCGAGGCTCAGCTCCAGCCCGATCGTTCCGTAATCCACCGTCGCGCTCGTTGCAACCTCGAGCGCGCGCGCGAGCGGGGGTCGAGGGTCCGACGGGTGGTAGCCCGCGAAGAGCCGGACATCCGAAGTCCAGGCCATGCGCGCGGCGTCCGCCTCGCTCGCCTCGAGGCAGATGAGGACGGGGTCGCCCTCGCGCGGGAACACACAGACGTCGTAGCCCTTCATCCCCCAGAAGTTCGTCAGATACAGAACGTTGTCGGGCGCGCGTACGACGAGCGCATCGAGGCCGCGCTCGCCCATGAGCGCGCGCACGCCGTCGAGCTTGGCGTCATCCCGCGGCCAACGCACACGGCGAGCCTATACCGCGGCGGAGTCCCGTCCGCGCTGGCCCCGATCGTCCTCGCCTGACCGCGCGAACCGGGGCGCCAGCAGGGTGCGTATGCGCTCGATGATGCGCCTGCTCGAGAGGACGAGCAGTACGACCATCACCGCCGTCACCGTTGCGCCGACGAAGACGCTCGCCACCGAACCTGAGTCCACAGCCTTCGCGACGAGACCGCCTGCCACTCCGGCGAGAGCGGCGACGATCATCCCACGAGCACGGACGTGCTGGCGAGCAGGCGGCTGAGACGGATGTCCGCCCCCGGCCCGTACGTTTCGAACAGACCTTGCTCATCGTCGTAGAGGCCGGTGACGAAGTAGGGCTCGAGCTCAGGCGCGATCTCGATGTACGCGTGGCGGAGGCGATTCATGCCGAATACCAGCCAGGCGTCCTCGATCTGCGTGTCGATGAGCCGGACATATGTCGCCACTCCGATGAAGAGAACGACAGGCAGGACGAGAAGCGCAAACACGTAGAAACCGTCGCCGAAATCGGTCGTCTGGGCCACAAGGGCCAATGCGACGACACTTGCGGACACGACGGTCAAGAAGATGCTGGCCCGGCTGAAGACTCGCCGTACGTCATGCTCCTCGTCGCCAGCGGGCTCCAGTGCTCGGTCGCGATGATCTGGACGCGCAGCGCTTCCGGCGTGTCCGTGCCCCCGGAGGGAGGTGGCGTGGATCGCTCGTGCATGCGTCCGGTCTTCGCCGACGGCAATGGGAATCCTAGGATTGGCCGCGCGGCCAGCTCATCCGATCCTCCGGCCGTCGAGGAGATTTCGCAGCGGCAGGAACAGCGGTTCGGGAAGATCGTCTTCCGGAAACCACGCGACCTCGGACAGCTCGTTCTCGGCTCGGACGTACGCTTCTCCGCGCACGTGCTCGGTCTCGAACCAGAGCGTGACGTAGTGCTTGCCATCGGCTTCGAAGACGTCGTTCGTCACTCCCACGAATCGGGGGACACCCACCCCTACACCCGTTTCCTCCTCCGACTCGCGGGCCGCGCAGACCGCCGGCTCCTCGCCGAAATCGAGGTTTCCCCCGGGCGATGACCACGTCCCTTCTCCGTGCGCCCCGCGTCGACGGATGAGCAGGAGCTCGCTTCCCCGGCGGACCACGCATCCCACCCCGACACGCGGCTGGGTCACGCCTCCTCCCACACGACGCGACCGTCCCGCCCGAGCACCCGCCCGATCCCGCTACCTGGGTAATGCCCGCAGGCGACGAGGACGTCACGATCGACGAGCTCGGGGAGCAGAGAGCGGCGGGTCACCGCGCATTGCTCGGGATCGGAGTCGGAGACGTAGACCCAGTCCGGCTCCTCGAGGAGAGCGGGATGCACGGCCACGTCGGCGAGCAGCACTGCCTCCGCGCCTTCCGAGGCAAGACGAAGCGCCATGTGTCCCGGAAAGTGGCCGGGCGTGGCAAACGCGGTGACCCTGGGCGCGATCTCCACGTCTCCGTCGATCTGCTCGAAACGGTCGAGGAGCGGCGCGATGCACCGGCGCACATGGGGTCGCTCCGCCTGAGAGCTCGCAAACGCGACGGAGTTGCGGTGCACGACGTAGCGGGCTCGGGAGAAGAAGACGGAGCCCTCGAGATCGGTGTTCCAGCCGACGTGGTCGATGTGAAGGTGCGTCAGGAAGACGACATCTATCTCGTCGCGGGCGATCCCGAGTCGGGTCAGCGCGTCCGGCAACTCGCCCTCCTCTTCCGCGGTCCAGCCCCATAGCCCCGGCGGCCCCACACCCGTGTCGACGAGCACGGTGACGCCGCCGGCGCGGACGAAGTAGCACTTGCAGGGCACACGCCAGCTCTCGCCGGCGAAGAGCTCCGGATAGAGCGTCCGATACGGCTCCCAAGCCTCGGCTGGAACGTGAGGGAACGCGTCTCCGTACTCGGCCAGCAGCCCGACCGCGTCGGGAACGGGGAGAAGCTCGATCTCGCCGACTAGCACGGCACCCGCTCGGCCGGCTCGTCGTGCGGCAACGTCGGTCGAAAAACCCGGGTCTGACCCTGGCCATGTCTCGCAGAGACATGGCCAGGCCGTCCCGAACGGACGGGTGTGGACTCAATGTCACACATTTGGCGCACTTACCAGCGCACGCGGGCCGGCGCCGGCTTGCCGTGGGCGTCTTCCCACGAGACAATCGGATTGCGAAGGACGCCGATTCGCTCGATTTCGGCCTCCATCACATCCCCCGGCCGCAGGTAGAGCGACGCGGCATCGGGGGAGAATCCGGCGACCCCGGAAACGGTGCCGGTCGAGACCACGTCTCCGGCCGAGTATCCGAGCGCCGAGTAGTGGCTGAGGATCTCCGAGATCGACACGCTCATGCGCCCCGAGTGCGAGGTCTGGCGAGGCTCGCCGTTGACGCGCAGCTCCATCGCGAGGTCGTGCGGATCGGGAATCTCGTCCGGGGTGACGATCCAGGGGCCGAGCGGGCAGAACGTGTCGATCGCCTTGCAGAAAGAGAAGACGCCCGAGCGCATCTCGCGGCGCTGGATGTCGCGGGCGGTGATGTCGTTGAAGATCACGTAGCCGCCAATGTAGTCTGGCGCCTCCTCAGGGGAAAACCACTTCCCCGCCTTCTTGATGACGACCGCGAGCTCGAGCTCGTAGTCGAGCTCCTCGGTCAGGTGCTCGGGATAGACGACCGGCTCGTCTGGCCCAACGATCGCGTCTACGTTCTGGAAGAAGACGATCCAGGGGGCGATCTCGTGCGACCACCCGACCTGCTTCGACTCCTCCTCGTGTTCGCGGAAGTTGCCGGCGGTGTGGATCAGCTTGGTTGGGATGATCGGCGCGCGCAAGCGGGTGCCCGCAAGCGGGATGCGCTCGCCCGTCTCGTCGGCTCCACCCCGCTCGAAGTACTCGCGCATCGTGGCGACATCGAGGACGGCGATCTCCTCACCATCGAGAGCCCCGACAATCCGGTCTTCACCGAACGAGACGAGCTTCACTCGCTCCTCTCCTTCAGCCAGTCGATCGCTTCGGCCGCGTTCCGGTCGGGCGGGAACACCGGATAGAAGGCCTTGAGCACCCGACCCGCTTCGAACACGAGCGTCACGCGCCTGTAGAGCGTCGAGCCGCCAAACTCGAAAGTCGGCAGGCCCAGCGCAGCGGCCAAGTGAAGGTCAGGATCGGCGATCACGGGGAACGGCATGTGCTCGCGCTGCGCGAACTCGATCTGCTCGGCGAGCGCTTGGGTCGAGAGACCTGCCGCCCGCGCGCCGAGGTCGGCGAGTTCGTCCGCGTGATCGCGAAACGCGCAGGACTGCGGCGTGCATCCCCGAGCGCCGGGTGTCGCATCCCAACCGGCCGGGCTCGGCTGGCCAGGGTGTCCCGTACGCGGATAGACGTACAGCACCGCGAGCTCACGGCTCCATTCCTCGAAGCCCACGGGACCTCGAGACGATTCGAGAACGAGAGCGGGCGCCGCTGCGCCTAGGAGATGGTCGCAGGCGCCGTCGTCGACCGGGATTGGCAGGTCTCGAGGAAGCTGGTAGATGCTCACACGACCCCGCAGATCTTTGTCGCGGCACGCGCGTAGACCTCGGTGGTCTTCACCAAGCCGTCGATCTCGAGGTTCTCGCCCAGCTCGGCGTCCGGCAGACCGCTCGAGGTGCCGTAGTTGACCGTGGCGATCCCGTAGCGCGTGAGCACCGACGCATCGGAGAACCAGCGTGTCACGTCTCGCTCGGGCGGAGTCCCGAACACCTCGGTGTGCGCCTCTCCGAGCGCTTCCACGAGTGGATGGTTCTGGTCGATCTCCGCCCCAGGAGCCGTGACGTAGACCTCTGCCTCGACACCGTCGAGCGAGCGTGCGAACTCGAGCGCCTTCCGCCGCGCGTCCGCCATCGGCACGTCAGGCGGCACTCGGAGATCGAGGAAGAGATCCGTGCGGTGCGGCGTTCGTGACGCGCGCCAGCCGAACCCGCCCTCGATCGACCCCACGTTCGCAACCCCGCGCACGTCACCGTAGGACATCTCCTCCTCCCAGGACGGCAGCCACTCGAGCACCGCTGCCAACACCGGGTGCATCTTCACGATCGAGTTCTCTCCGCGGCGGCCTTCGCTGAACGCCGTGTGCACGAAGGGACCGTGTGTGGAGAGACGCAGCCAGAGCGAGCCGAAGTGCGCAAGCACGAGCTTCGACTCGGTCGGCTCGCCGAGGATGCACATGTCCGCCGCCCCGCCATGCCCGACGAGGTAGCGCGATCCGGCTGCGTACCCTCGATATTCAGCGCCTTGCGCATCTCCCTGCTGGGTCTTCTCGATCTCGCCGGCGACCGCGGCGATCAGCACGTCTCCCCTCAGCCGCACTCCGTCCTCGATTAGCGAGCGCACCGCCTCCACGTAGCAGGCGAGCGCGCCCTTCATGTTCGAGACCCCCAGCCCGTAGATCCGCCCGTCGCGCTCGAAGCCCTTGGGCTGGAATCCGGGGATCCCCTGCAGCCACGGCTCTCGCCCGGAGTACGAGGTGTCGAGGTGGCCGTTGAACATGAGCGTCGGCCCACCTCCCGCGCCCGCCCACGTGCCGACGACGTTCGCGCGACCCTCTTCGACCTGCTGCCACTGCACCGCAAGGCCGAGCTCCTCGAAGACGGCGCGCACCACTTCCGCTGCGGTCTGCTCGGAGCCGGTGAACGACGGGGTGGAGACGAGCCGGAGCGCCAGCTCGACGAGGCGGCGTTCGTCGATCATCGGAAATGCGGGAGCACCTTTTCGCCGAAGAGGCGTATCTGCTCGTGCCGCTTGTCGCCCCAGAGCTCGAGCATGACGTGCGTGCAGCCGGCGTCCCGATACTCCTCGATCGCCTCGATGCAATCGCTCGGGGTACCGGCGATCGGCTTGCACTTGTCGAGGATCTCCTCGGTCACTTTCGCCTTCGCGGCCAGCCGCCCACCCTGCTCCATCGCATCGGCGACCGGCCTGATCTCGTCTTGCGTCAGGTCGGCCAGGTCGAGCAGCGTGTCGGCGGCGCCCTGGATGTTCTGCACCTTGTTCGCGAGATACATGCCGGCGATCTCCCGGGCGCCGTCACGTCCCTGGTCGCGATCCCCGTCGATCGAAGCGACAACCGTGCACCCGATGTCGATCTCCGAGCCGGTGTTCCCGATCGTGTAGCGGACGAACGCGGGTGTCGTGATCGACGGCGTCAGACACCCGTCCGCGATCTCCCCAGCGAGCGCCTGCATCTTCGGCGCCGTCGCGGCGATATACACGGGAGGCACCTCACGCGGGGTATGCGCCTCATCCGAGAGCGCGGGAACGGAGGCGCTCCAAGTGTCGCCGTCATACTCGAACGCCTCCCCGCCGAGCACGCCACGGACGATCTCCACTGCGTCTCGCATCGGCCCGAGCGTCTTCTTCGTCTGCGCCTTGATGTTGTTGAGGAAGATCTTCGAGGTCCCGAAGCCGAGCAGGAATCGTCCGGGGCCGGCGGCCTCCTGGACGACTCGCGCGTCCATCGCCACCTGCACGGGATGGCGCGTGAACGGCGAGATGATTCCCCACCCGATCGCGAGCCGCTCCGTGTCACGCGCGATAAGCGCTGACACGACTGTCGACGAGCGCGACTCCATGCCGTGCTTGCGCCACCAGTGGTACGCCTCGGCGAGCCAGATCGTGTCCATCCCAGCCTCGTCCATGACCCGCGCCGACGCGAGCATCTCCTCGAGCGGCTCCATGGTGAGCTGCATGACGCCGATGCGGAACGGAGGCGCCATCGTGTTCATCTTCTCATTTGAGTCGGCGCTCCGTCCCTCGATGGAAGTCTTTGCGGTCAAGGCGGACCCAAAACGTGCCGATCATCGCAAAGAGTCAACTGTGGCAAGAAAGAATCTGACGATGCCGCGCGCCGGTTTGGTTCTCCTCTTCCTTCGGACACCGCTCGGGTTTGCCATCCTGGCGGGGCTGACGACGCTTTTTGTCGCGCTCACGCTGATCCCGAGGTCCGACGAGGAGCAGCGGGGCAGGCTGAGCTAGCCGGAAGGTTCGGTCGAGTGGGTTGGGCCCTCCGGGTCGGCGGAGTACGTCTCCGGCGAGGCGGGATGAATGCCCTGCTCGGCCCCACCTGTGCTGGAGGCAGCCTCCGAGACCCGGGTCTCGAGCGCGCCCAGCACCTGCTGCACCTGCTGATTCACGATCGGCTGCAGCACGCGCTGCCCCATCGCGCCGACCGGGCCCGCGATCTTGACGTCCGCCTCCCAGGCCATCGAGGTTCCCTCCCCTGCCTCGGACAGCGTGAAGGAGGTCTTCATGTCCATCAGCGCGCCCACTCCGGTTCCCTTCGCTCGCATCGCTGCGAACTCGGGCGCACGCTCCTCGAGCCGCTCGAAGTTCATCGTCATCTTGAGGCCGCCGAGGCCGAGCGGGACCTTCACCTTGGCCGTCCAGTGTCGCTCGTCGGTGATCTCGAAGCTCTCCACCCCGGGCATGAGCTTCGCCATCTCGGAGGGATCGTTGATGACTTCCCACACCGTGTCCCTCGGCGCCGAGAGCTCCTTCGTCCCGGACACGATCATTTCGACACCACTGAGACATTGGCGCGGGTCGACTCCGGGTCCTGGAGCATCGACCACACCCTATGCGGCGGGTTGCAGCTCGTGTACACGATCGCCTTACCGGCTGCGCCGAGCGCGTCCTGGATCGCCGCGCAGACACAGTGGATCCCGCCGCCTCCGCCCTCCCCCATGCCCTTGGCGCCGAGCGGGGCCACCGGCGACGGCGACTCCATCGAGCCCGTCTTCAGCGGCGGCATGTCGAGCGCGTGCGGCACGTGGTAGTCGTAGAAGTTGGAGGTCAGGAGCGTCCCCTCCTCGTCGTAGACGAACTCCTCCGACAGCGCCGCTCCGAGCGCGTGAGTCGTGGCCCCGTGCACCTGGCCCTCGACGATCTGGGGGTTGATCCGGATCCCGCAGTCGTCCACGGCCGCGTAGTCGACGACATCGACGACGCCTGTCTCCGGGTCGATCTCCACCACAGCAGCATGAATCTGCGTCGCGTACGTGAGCGTGAGCTGACCGGTCTTCTTCTCCGTGTCGACCATGCCGAAATACGGCCGGCACACGTAGCGGTGGTTCAGGGTCGGGTTGAAGTCGGGTGGCAGGAAGGCGTTGTTCGCGTTGACGATCGCGCCGAGCGCCATGAACGGCAGCGCGGCCTCCTCGGGGCCGTCCTTGATGCGGGCGAAACCGTCGGCCAGCTCGATTGCCTCGACGGGCGCCTGGAGCACAGCCGCGGCGAGCTGCACCATGTCGTCGCGCACGAGCTCGGCGGCGCCCTTGACCGCGCCGAGGCCGGTGAACGCGAACTGGCTCGCATACGTGCCGGAGAAACCCGCGTGCGAGTTGAACCAGGTGTCGTGGCCACGGCGCACGTTCACCTGCTCAGGCGGGCAGCCGAGGATGTCCGCCACCACCTGCGCTGCGGTGGTCTCGTGCCCCTGGCCTTGCGGCACCGTCCCTAACGTAACGACGACCTCGCCGAAGATGTCCAGCTTGACCGAGGCCGCCTCGTTGTTCCCCGAGAACTGGAGATCGGGGTTCAGGAGCGTGGACTGCCCGAAGTTGTTCGTGCCCGAGTCGAGCGTCGAGCCGATCCCGAACCCCAACAGCTTCCCGCGCGCAGCCGCATCCTTGCGCCGGTCCTCGATCGAGCCGTGGTCGATCAGCTCGAGCGCGATGTCGAGCGCGGCGGCATAGTCGCCGGAGTCGTAGAAGCAGCCGTTCGGCGTCTCGTACGGCATCTGCTCCGTCTTCACATAGTTTTTCTTGCGGATCTCGACCGGGTCGAGATCGAGCTCGGTCGCGACGATGTCGATGATCCGCTCGGTCAGCCAGAGGTGCTGCATGCGGGAGTACCCGCGGTTCGGTGACACGGGCGACTTGTTCGTGCAGACCTGCGTGAAGTCGACCCGGATGTTTCGCCAGCCGTACATCCCGGGCGTGACCTGCGCCCAGATGATGCAGCCGAGCGGCTCGTAGCGCGGGAAGGCGCCGCAGTCGTCGAGCGCCTTGACCTTGAAGCCGGTCATCGTTCCGTCGGCCATGACACCCACCTCGATGTCCATGAAGGTGCGCTCGTTTCCATGCGCGTTCGCGGTGTGCTGGTCGGTCCGCCACTCGGTCCACTGCACGGGCCGGCCGAGCTTGCGCGCCAGCAGACACAGCACGACGTACTGCGGATGCAGGCAGATCTTGTTGCCGAAGCCGCCGCCGATGTCCTGCGTGACGAAGCGGAGCTTGTCGATTCCGGTGCGGAGAGCCGGCGCCATCCAGATCGCGCCCACGCCGGGCATCTGGTGGTTGCAGTGCAGCGTCCATTCGGCCGTGCCCTTGTCGTACTCGACGAGCGCGCCTGCGCATTCGAGCGGCGTCGAGGAGAAGCGATGGAAGTGCAGCCGCTCGATCTTGACCACGTGGTCGGCCTCGGCGAGCGCCTGGTCGACGTCGCCCCAGTCGAAGACCCCTGACCACACCGTGTTGGAGCCGGCGTCGTCATGCAGAACCGTCTCGTCCTTCAGCGACTCCCCCGCGTCGACGAGCACCGGCAGCGGGTCGTATTCGACCTCGACCAGGTCGGCCGCGTCGCGCGCGAGCTCGCGCGTCGCCGCGCAGACGGCGGCGACCGGCTCGCCGGAGTGCCGCACGCGGCCCACTGCGAGCGCGTAGTCCTTGATGTTGGCGCCCGGCTCGACCGACATCTCGAAGAACGGATCGGTATGGATCGCGACCTCGTCGCCGGTGATCGTCCCGTACACCCCGTCGAGCTCGAGCGCCCTCGAGACGTCGATCGAGATGATCTTCGCGTGGGCGTACGGCGAGCGGACGAAGTGGACGTAGCCCATCCCATGGCGGCGGACGTCGTCGAAGAATGTGCCCAGGCCCTGCACGAGCCGCTTGTCCTCGCGCCGCGGGATGGACTGCCCGATGTAGCCCTTCTCGAGAACAGGCGACTTCTCGATCTCGACCGCGGTGGAGCCTTGTGACACGGTGTCACTAGGTACGTTGGTCACGCGCCCTCTCCGACGGCGACGACGGCTTCGACGATGTTCACGTAGCCGGTGCAGCGGCAGATGTTCCCCTGGAGCGCGATCCGGACTTCGTCCTCGGACGGATGCGGGTTCTGCTCCAGGAGCGCGGTCGCGCTCATCAACATTCCGGGAGTGCAGTAGCCGCACTGGAGCGCGTGATGCTCGTTGAAGGAGCGTTGGAGCGCGGTCAGCTCGCCTTCCGAGGAGAGCCCCTCGACCGTGGCAATGCGCGTGCCGTCGGCCTGTACCGCAAGCAGCATGCAGCTCTTCACGGCCGCGCCGTCGACGTGGACCGTGCAGGCGCCGCAGTTTCCCGTGTCGCAGCCGACGTGCGTTCCGGTCAGCCCGAGGTCGTCGCGAATGAAATGGACGAGGAGCCGCCGCGCCGGAACCTCGTACTCGATGGCCTCACCGTTGACGTCCACCGCGATCGTCCGGCTGCGCGCGGGCGCGGTCACATCCATCACGTCTTCCTCCGACCAGCCGCCTGCAATACCGCTCGCACAGCAGACGTCTCCGCGAGGCTCCGGCGGTAGTCGGCCGATCCGTGGACATCCGAAGGAGGATCGAGCGAAGCCCCGAGGCCCTTTGCCGCCTCGCGAACCGCATCGTCGGAGAAGTCGCCTCCCGCCAGGCGCTCCTCCATCTCGGTCGCGCGCACCGGGGTCGCCGCGACGCAGCCGATCGCGATCCGCGCGCCCTCGCTCGAGACGGTGGCTGCGGCGTCGACGACATACGTTCCGTGCTTTCCGATTGTGACTCCCGAGAACCCGTCACCCGTATCGCTCGCGGGCGGCACGGAGATCTTCGTCAGGAGCTCTCCTTCGCCCACGGCGGTCATGTACACGCCCATAAAGAACTCTTCCGCCGAAACGACTCGCTCGCCGTCGGACCCGCGGATCGTGAACGACGCGTCGAGCACGACGAGAAGCGGCGGCAGGTGATTCGTCGGGTCGCTGACGCAGACGTTTCCGCCGACCGTGCCGCGGTTTCGCACCTGGACATCGGCGATCGTGGCGGCGACCTCAGCCAGGATCGGACGCGCGACCTCCACCTCCGAGGAGCCGACGAGCTGCGTGTACGTCACCATCGCCCCGATCTCGAGCAAGCTGTCCGAGGAGAAGCCGATCGTGCGCAGCTCCGCGAGATCCGCGAGATCGACGAGCACGTCCGGGGCAGCCGCGCGCGCCTTCATCACGTTGACGGGCGTCTGCCCTCCAGCGAGAGCCCGCGCCCCCTCGTGCGCAGCGAGAAGGGAGACCGCCTCCTCGATGGTCGCCGGGCGCGCGTAGTCGACCTCGCGGAGGAGCATGCCGGGATTCAGTCACAAGGTGGCGTGGCGTGTCAAGCGGTACTTGGCGCAAGATCAGAATCCGCTCGCGCGAATTCTGATCGCGCGAGAATCCCTGAAGACGTCCGCTTCGCAGCCGCTGCGACGGTGGTAGCGTCGAGCCTCGATGGCGGCCTTCGACGCGGTCTTCGTGGGTGCCGGGATCAACTCCCTCGCCGGAGCCGCACTGCTCTCCAAAGCCGGCTGGAGCGTCTGCGTCCTCGAGCGAGACGACCACCTGGGAGGCTGCATCAAGACCACGACCGACCTGACCGTGCCGGGGTTCACGCACGAGGTCCTCGCATCGTGGCACCCACTTTGGACTGGGTCAGCCGCCCACGCGGAGCTGAAGGACGACCTCGACGCGCGTGGCGTCGAGTACCTGAACACGGAGCTTCCGACCGGCTCCGCGTATCCCGACGGGTCGAGCATCTTCCTGACAACCTCGCTCGAGGAAAACATGGCGGAGCTGGAGCGGCACGCAGCCGGAGACGGAGCCGCGTGGCAGGCGATGTTCGAGGGGTTCCTACAGAACGCCGACCTCTCGTTCGGCATCCTCGGCACCGAGCTCTGGTCTCCGGCGGGGATCGGCCTCGGCCGTCAGGCACTCCGCCGCTTCGGGCGACGAGGCCTGCTCGCGTACACGGGGACGATGCTCTCGACCTGCCGCGACTGGCTCGGCGACACCTTCGAGTCGGATGCAGCACACGGGCTCCTCGCTCCCTGGGTGCTGCATACGGGCCTCGGGCCGGATCAGGCGACCTCGGGCTTCATGACGCAGGTGATCGCCTGCGCGCTTCAGCTCGGAGGGATGCCGGTGCCGAAGGGCGGGGGCGTCAAGCTCGTCGAAGGCCTGACTGGGATCGTGCACGACGCCGGCGGCGAGCTCCGCACCGGAGCCGAGGTCGAGCGCATCCTCGTCTCCGGCGGGCGCGCGTCAGGTGTGCGTCTCGCAGGTGGCGAGACGATCCGGGCGGAGCGAGCAGTCGTGGCGTCGGTCACTCCGACCCAGCTTTACGAAGACCTGCTCGCCAACAACGAGGCTCCGGCAGCGCTGCGGCGGGCTGCAGGCCGTTACCGCTACGGCCGCGGCGCGATGCAGATCCACATCGCGATGTCCGAGCCGCCAGACTGGTACGGCGACGACCGGCTCGCGCGGACGGCCATCGTGCACGTGACGCCCGGCCTCGACGGTGTCTCGCGCGCCGTGAACGAAGCCGAGCGCGGGCTTCTGCCGGCGGAGGCGACGATCGTCTGCGGCCAGCCGCTCGCGGTCGACCCGTCGCGCGCGTCGGACGGCTCCTGGATCCTCTGGATCCAGCTTCAGGAGCTTCCGGCCGGCCGAGTCAAAGCTGATGCCGCCGACGACATCGACGTCGGCGACGGCTCCTGGACCGAGAAGCTGCGCGAGGCCTACGCCGACCGGATCGTCGCCCGCGTCGGACGGCACATCCGGAATCTCGAGAGCGCAACGATCGAGCGCGTGGCGCTCTCGCCGGCGGACATCGCCGCTACGAACGTCAACCTCGTCGGCGGAGACATCTACGGAGGCTCGTGTGCGCTCGACCAGAACCTCCTCTTCCGCCCGCTCCCGCAAGCGCCCGGACACCGCACCCCTGTGGACGGCCTCTGGCACATCGGCGCGTCGACCCATCCCGGCCCCGGGCTCGGCGCGGGCTCCGGCTACCTCGTCTACAAGGAGCTGACGAAGCCGTCCCTGCCTCGCCGGGCGCTGGGGCGGGTGCCGGCCGTAGGACAACGCTTGCAAGAGTCTGTTGCAAGGCGCTTGTGAAGCTCGCGCTGAGCGAGATCTCGACGGTGAGCGCGACCTTCGAGGAAGACGTTGCCGCCTATGCAGCGGCAGGGTTCGACGGTATCGGGATCTGGGAGCTGAAGCTTCCTGCGGACGACCCAGCGAATGTGGCTCTCCTCCGAGAAGCCGGGCTCGCTGTGGCGAACTGCGTCCCGACGGCGCCTTCGATCCTGCCGCTCCTCCTTCCCGGAATGGAGGGGTCGCCCGACCCGGAGGAACGGATCGCCGACCTCTGCGCGAGTGTGCGCCGTTTCGCCGCCTACGAGCCGGAGTCGGTTCTGTGCCTAACGGGCGCCGTGGGAGATCTCGAGCCGGCACATGCACGCGAGATCGTCGTCGCCGGGCTTCGCGAGGTCGCGGCCGTGGCCCGGGAGGTCGGCGTGCGCTTCGGTCTCGAACCTGCCGGATCCTCCGTCTCGTTCGTCGCCACCGTCGCCGAGACGCTCGAGCTGCTCGAACAGGCGGGACTCGACGACGTCGGCGTCATGGCCGACACGTACAACCTCTGGGACGAGGCGCCGGAGGCGCTCGCCGCGGCCGCAGGACGGATCAGCGGGCTGCACGTCGCCGACGTCCCACCCGAAGTCGGCCGCGAGGATCGCCTGCTTCCGGGCGAGAGTGGCACCCGCTCGGCCGAACACGTCCGCGCGCTGGGCGAGGCCGGCTGGGATGGATTCCTCGATGTCGAGATCTTCTCGACTCCCGAGGGCTTCTGGGGCTTACCCGCGGCCGAAGCGGCGCGCCGCGCGCTCGCCGCCGTCTCCCGCCTTCTCCCATGAGCATGGATCTCTACGTGTGGAAGCGGCCGCTCGTGTCGGAGGACGAGGCGCCCCAGCTGCTCGAACGCTTCTACGAGGAGGGCGACGCGAGTGCATTCGAGCCCAGCGAGGACGTCTTCCGTTTCTACGACGAGCTGGTGGCGATGTACACGGACTTCGAGGGCGAGAGATCTGATCGGATCATCGACCTGAGCCTCTCGTGGAGCGTCCCGGACGACGTCCTGAACGGCATCGTGGCGCTTGCCCAGAAGCACGATCTCGTCCTGTATGACCCACAGGGTCCGACATTCCATTCCCCCGCGGGCCTGCTGGTCGAGCCGGTTCGGCGCGACCCAGCAGTGCTGCGCCAGGCGCTGAAAGCGCTTTTCGTCGGCGTCGCCCTTGTCGTCGGCGGGTGGGTGCTCCCGATCCCCGTGCTCGACTGGATCGCCATCGTCATCGGCGCGTTTGTCGTCTTGATGGCGCTCTACAGCGTCCTCGTGTGGCTTCGGGAGTAGCGCAACTGCCCCGCGGGGACGATCAGACCGTGCCGTAGAGCTGGAGCACTACGCGCACGAACAGCTTCGTGTCGTCATACATGCCTATCTCCCGCACGGCCCGCGCTCCCTGGTACCAACCCGCCAGCGCAAGTCGCCTGTTCCCGCCGAACTCGTCGAGCTGCCAGCGCAGGTAGCGAACCCCGGCGCGGACGTTGCCCTCGTAGTTGCGCGGCGTGCGCACACCCAAGAGCACGGTGTCGACGAACTCCCAGGTCTCGGGCAGAAGCTGCATGACCCCGATCGCCCCGACGCTCGAGACGACGTCCTGCTGAAAGCCGGACTCCATCCAGGCAAGCGCCCGGGCCAGCGCTGGATCGACGCCGTAGACCCGAGCCCAGCGGTCGATCGCAACCCTCACCGCATCGCGACTCGCCGGCGGGCCGGCCACCGCGGGAGCACTGAGTCGCGCGCCCCGTGGGAGCGCGAGCCGCTGGTCGGGGACGATGACGCTCGTCAACGGGATTCGGTTGCGCCGCGCGAGCTGCCACGGGCTGACGTGGTAATGGGCGGCGATCGAGAAGAAGCTCTCTCCCCACTGCACGACGTGCTCGCGTGCGCCAACACGTCGTGCGAGCGCGCGATAGGTGTTCGGTCCCGCGATTCCGTCGGGAACGACCCCCTGACGTCGTTGGTAGCGCTCGAGCGCAGTCGCGGTCGAGCGCGTGAAGCGACCGTCGACGGCGCTCCTCGGAAGCCCATTCCGCCGTAGCCGGAACTCGAGCACCGCGACATCCCATCCGACCGCGCCGACGGCGAGCTCGCGCTGACCGAGCAACGGGCGGCCGCGCGGACCGAGCGCCCGGCGAGTTCTGCGGTCGAGCCTGCCATCGGCTGGGAGCTTTCGCCTGCGCTGAAATGATGCGAGCGCGCTTCGCGTCAACGGGCCCGGGAGTCCGTCAACCGGCCCTGGATCAAACCCGTGCGCGCGAAGCCCGACCTGGACCGCGGCGATACGAGGGTTGGCTGCCGTGCCAACCTCGGTCAAACCGCAGACGCCGATGGACAGCGCGACGCCAACGACGGCGAAGCGATGCATGAGAACCCGTTCGCGCTGCGAGCTTTCACTCCTGCCTCCCCGCAAGGCCCGGAAAGCCGCCCGGTACAATCCGCGCGCTGCCTTCCCCGGTAGCTCAATTGGCAGAGCATCCGGCTGTTAACCGGAGGGTTGTTGGTTCGAGTCCAACCCGGGGAGTCGGGAACTCCCTGCAAAGCGGCTAGATAGGATGAGGGCGCCCCGTGAGGCGCCCTCTTTTCGTACCGAACTTCGTACCGGCGGGGCTAGAAAGCGTTTGGCGAATCAATTGGCGAAAACTCGCTGCCTCTAGCGCTTGACGATGTTGTGAGCCTCGAAGATCTCTGGGTCGCCGGAAAGCTGGATGCCGACGTCTGCGAGGAGCGGCATCAATTTCTCACCGTAAGCCTGCAGCTGCTCGCGAGAGTCCCAGATCTCGCTGACACGCAGGTTCCCCTCCGGCCCGAAGCAAACGTGCAACTCCATCCCGTCAGGAGGGAACGCGATTCCTTCATCTGCATGCCGCTGGATTGCTTCGTCGTACTTCTCGGCGGTCATGGATACGGGGCTGAAGCGAACAACGATGCTCATGAGGCGTTCCTCCATGCTCGGGGTCGAGCGAGCCTATCCGCAATTGCTTAGGACGGGACTCCCCCGAACACCCGATCCTCAGCCCGCTCAGCCGCACCTGGGAACGCGACCTGCGCAGCGTGGACGTAGCGTTCCGTCATCGTCGCCTGCGCGTGACCCGCTCGAGCCCGCACGTACACGGCCGGATTGCCCGCCGCCGCGTCGTGCGTCAGCGCGGTATGGCGGAGATCGTGCCAGGGGCGAATCGTTCTCTCGATGCCCGCGGCCGTGACCGCCTTCCGCATGTAGCCGCTGACCTTGGACGGGTCGAGCGGGGTGCCGAGCATCGGATGACAGAACGCGAGCGACTCGGGCCCTCGATAGAGGCTCGCTTGTCATTGCTCGTCGAGCACGTCCGCGGTGCGAGGCCCGTACGCGATCGTTCTCCGGCCCTACCCGCGACTTCGGCTCCCCCATCTCGCCGCGGACGAACGAGCGCCGGACGTGCAACCGGCGGTCGAGCATCTCGACGTCCTGCCAGCGGAGCGCGAGGATCTCGCCGCGCCGGAGCGCCGTACCGAGCGCGAACGCCGTCAGACGCCGCGCGAGAGCCCACCATTCGGCCTCTGCGGGCTCAGCGGCACTCTCCGCGACTCGGTAGGCGTTCAAGACCGCGGCGACCTCCTCCTCGCGTAAAACCGGCGTCTCGGGTGTCGGCACGTGCAGCGGCTCGAGGAGCTCCACCGGGTTCGTCCTCATCCGCCTGCGGCGTCGCGCGTACTCGAACATCGCCGAGAGCGTGCGCAGGTGGTTCGAGATCGTCTTCGGCGCCAGACGCTCCCGCCGCTTAGCAGCGATGTAGC
>Ga0136625_1000178_pt1 | contig 17447 bp, 17 predicted proteins | sample AntDrymUQ4832306_2_FD_104672 | JGI IMG/M metagenome (GOLD analysis project Ga0136625, IMG submission 104672) | Polar desert sand microbial communities from Dry Valleys, Antarctica - metaG UQ483 (23.06) | ecosystem: Environmental > Terrestrial > Soil > Desert | place: Antarctica: Dry Valley...
GGTCGACGCCGAGCGCGCCCAAGCAGATCGACGCCGGCAGCGGCGCCACCGGCGCCGAGCAGATCTCGCCCGCCACCGACGCGACGGACGTCCCCGAGCTCGCACCGCCCGCCGAGCCCGCCACGCCGTAGTGGCTGCAAGCGACCGCAGCGCCCGCGCGCCGGCGACGCTCGAAACCGAGATCGGGCAGGTCGGGCGCGCCCTGCACGCGGCGTTTCCCTCCCATCGCGGCCTTCCCCTCAAGGCGCTGGACGACCGCGCGATGGACCTCGCCGGGCAAGACGACGAGCTGCGCGCCGCGCTGTTTCGCTTCGTCGACGTCGTCCCCGCCTGCCGCTCGCTCGACGATCTCGCGGCGCACCTGACCGGCTTCCTCGACAAGGTCGGCGACCAGCCGCCGTCGCTGCGCGCGGCGATGCGGATGGGCGACACGAAGGCGGGCCGCACGGCGCTCGGCGCGGCCGGCGCGGCGGGCGTGCGTCACATGGCGCACCGCTTCATCGTCGGCGAGGATCCGCAGGCGGCGCTGCCCACGCTGCGCAAGCTCTGGCGCGGCGGGATCGCCTCGTCCGTCGACCTGCTCGGCGAGGCGACCGTCACCGCCGCCGAGGCCGACCGCTACGCCGCGCGCTGCGCCGATGCGCTGGCCACGCTCGCCGGCGCCTACGACCGCCTCAAGGAGCGCCCGCGGCTCGAGCGCGACGCGATCGGGCCGCTGCCGCGCGCGAACCTGTCCGTGAAGGTCTCGGCGCTGACCCCGCTGCTGCGCCCCGAGGCGCCCGAGCGCGGGCAGCGTGACGCCGCGCCGCGGCTGCGCGCGCTGCTGCGCCAGGCTCACGAGCTCGGCGCGCACCTGCACATCGACATGGAGTCGCTGGACTCGCGCGAAGCGGTGCTCGAGCTCGTGCTCGACCTGCTGGCCGAGCCGGAGTTCGCCGACGGACCGAGCGCGGGGGTCGTCCTGCAGGCCTACCTGAGGGATTCGGACTCAACGCTGGACACGATCCTCGACCGCGCGCGCGGCACGCCTCGCGCGCGGCCGCTCGTCGTGCGGCTCGTCAAGGGCGCCTATTGGGACCACGAGGTCGTCGAGGCGCGCCAGCACGGCTGGAGCGTGCCGGTCTTCGAGCGCAAGGCCGACTGCGACGCGAACTTCGAGGCGCTCACCGCCCGGCTGCTCGCGGCGCGCCCGCTCGTGCGCGTCGCCATCGCCTCGCACAACCTGCGCTCGGTCTCGCACGCGATCGCCAGCAATCGGATGATGGGCGGCGACCCCGGCGACGTCGAGTTCCAGGTGCTGCGCGGCCTGGGCGACGACCTCGGCCAGGCGCTGGCGACGAGCGGGCTACGCGTCCGTTCCTACTGCCCGGTCGGCGATCTCGTCGCGGGGATGGCCTACCTCGTACGACGCCTGCTCGAAAACACGGCCAACGACAGCTTCCTCGCCGATCAGGCGCACGGCGTGCCGCTCGAGCACCTGCTCGCGCCGCCCGAGGCGGCGCCGTCGTGAGCACGGCATTGCCCCCGCCGTTTCGCAACGAGCCGGTGCTCGAGCTGCGCCGCGTCACCGAGCGCGCGAAGCTCGCCGTCGGCCTCGGCGAGCTGCGCCTGCCGCTGCGCGTGCCGGTCTGGATCGGCGACGAGCGGCGCGCGGGCGAGGAGCTCGTCTCGACCGATCCCGGCCGGCCCGAGCGCGTCGTCGCGCTCGCCGCGAGCGCCACGGCCGAGGAGGCCGCCGCCGCCGTCGCCACCGCGCGCGCGGGGTTCGGCGCCTGGGCCGCGACGCCGGTGCACGAGCGCGCCGCCGCGCTGCTGCGCGCGGCCGCGTGGATGCGCGAGCGCCGTGCCGGGCTCGCCGCGCTGGCCGTGCGCGAGTGTGCCAAGCCCTGGCCCGAGGCCGACGCCGACGTGTGCGAGGCGATCGACTTCCTGGAGTTCTACGCCCGCGAGGCGATCGCGCTACAGGGCGGGGACGGTCCGGAGCTGCTGCAGGTCCCCGGCGAGCGCAACGAGCTGCGCTATGCGCCGCGCGGCGTCTGTGCGGTCATCGCGCCGTGGAACTTCCCGCTCGCGATCCCGACGGGGATGACCGCCGCGGCGCTGGCGACGGGCAACACGGTCGTGCTCAAGCCCGCCGAGCAGGCCCCGGGATGTGGCCTGAGGGTCGTCGAGGCGCTACGCGCCGGCGGCGTGCCGGCCGGCGCGATCGCACTGCTGCCCGGCGCCGGTGAGGCGGGGGCGGCGCTCGCGGGCCACCCGGACGTCGCCACGATCGCCTTCACGGGCTCGGGTGCCGTCGGCCGCGAGCTGCTGCGCACGGCCGCCGACGTGACCGAGGGAGCGCGCCAGCTGACCCGCGTGGTCGCCGAGATGGGCGGCAAGAACTGCATCATCGTCGACTCCGACGCCGACCTCGACGAGGCGATCCCGGCGATCGTCGAGTCGGCCTTTCACTACGCGGGCCAGAAGTGCTCGGCCGCCGCGCGCGTGCTCGTCCACGAGTCGCTGCACGACGCGCTCGTCGAGCGGCTGGCCGGCGCCGTCGCCGGCCTGCAGGTCGGTCCGGCCGACGACTTCGGCACCGACGTGCCGGCGGTCGTCGAGCGCGATGCGCAGCAGCGCGTGCGCCGCTACGCCGAGCTGGCGGCGCGGACGGGTGAGATCTCGACGGGGATGAGCGACATCCCGGCCGAGGGCTGGTACGTCGCGCCGGTGATGGCCTTCGGCCTGCCGCCGGACTCGCCGCTGCTGCGCGAGGAGATCTTCGGGCCGCTGCTGACGGTCGAGCCCGTGCGCGACGTCGACGAGGCCTGCGACCGGGTCGACGCGCTGGCGGTCGCCCTGACCGGCGGCCTGTTCTGCCGCAACCCGCGCACCGTCGCCCACGTCGTCGCGCGCTCGCCGGTCGGCAACCTCTACGTCAACCGCTCGACGACCGGCGCGATGGTCGGCCGCCAGCCGTTCGGCGGCAACCGGCTGTCGGGCACCGGGGCGAAGGCCGGCGGCCCGGACTATCTGCTGCAGTTCGTCGAACCCCGTGTCGTGACCGAGAACACGGTCCGTCACGGGCTCGTCGTGTAGCCCGGCCCGACTCGCGCCGGCGAGCGGTTCTGCGCGGGTCCGGGCGGGTAGCCGAGCGCCATGCCCGCACTCGACAACCTCACCCGCGCCGCGGAGGTCTCGCTGACCGTCGCGCGGCGCGCCGGATCGCTCGCGCTGTCGGCCGCCCGCCAGGTCGCGGGCGTGGCGCTCGACCACCGCTCGAAGAGCCGATCGCATCCGTCGTCGTCTGCCTCGCCGCCCGCCTCCGGCGGACCACAGAGCGCATCGGCCCCACCGTCCGCACCCCCGCGCACCGCCGAGCCGGTGCCCACGCCTGCCGCGGCGGAGCCCGCCCCGGTGCAAGCCGTCGCCGATCACGTCGACCGCGAGGCTGTCGTGGTCGCCGAGTCCGCCGACCCGGGCGCCGCCGACGGCGCCGGCGCCCAGATCCGCATCGCCGAGCCGTGGAAGGGCTACGGCAAGCTGACGGCCAAGGAGATCAACGACCGGCTCGCGACCGAGAGCCCGGCGTCGCTGGCCGTCGCGCGCCTCTACGAGGCCGCCCACCGCAACCGCGTCACGGTCCTCAAGGAGATCGACCGCCGGCTGGCCGCGGCCGGGAGCTGAGCCCTACCGCCGCTCGCGCCGCGTCACCCCGCGTCCCTCGTGCCAGGCCTCGATGACGAGGAACTCCGGCGGGTCGTGCAGCGAGACCACGACGAGCTCGGTGATCTCGCAGCGAAACAGGTGCGCCGGCCCGGGCCCGCCCTTACCGCCGAAGATCCGCAGGCGAAGCGCCTCGTCGAGGCTCTCCTCGGCGCGTCCGGAGAGCTTCGCGTCGCCGTGCCAGCCGTCGTCGGGATCCGGCGAGCCGCTGTGCAGGGCGAAGCGCGGGTCGCGCTGCAGGTCGCGCGCCTTCAGCGACTGCCACATGCTGCCCAGCCACAGCTCGCCCTCGGCGAAGATCACCTCGCTGCCGCTGATCCGCGGCGAGCCGTCCCGGCGCAGCGTGGCGAGCGTCTTGTGCACGAACGCGTCGAGGAAGTCCCGCGCGAGCGCGGTCAGCTCGGGAGCCTCCGCCTCGATCGCGCTCCAGGACGCCATGCGCGCAGTCTACGAGCTGGTCACTGACCCGTTGCGGCTCGCCAGGCAGCGCTCGTGCGAACGTCAGCTGCGCGGCGCGGCCCCGTTGCAGCCTGCGAGAAACATCTCGTGCAGCCGCAGGTCGTCACCGAGCTCCGGGTGAAACGCCACGGCCAGCACGTCGCCCTGACGCGCGGCGACCGCGTGGCCGTCGACCTCGGCGAGGATCTCGACGTCGTTGCCGTGCGCCGCGATCCACGGCGCGCGGATGAACACCGCGCGCAGCGGCGGGCCGCCGAGCTCGGCGATGTCGAGGTCGGCCTCGAAGGAGCGCACCTGGCGACCGAACGCGTTGCGCTGCGCCTCGATGTCCATCATCCCCAGGTGCTCGCGGTCGAGCATGATGAGGCCCGCGCACGTCCCGAGCACCGGTCCGTCGAAGGAGCGCAGCGGCCCGGCGAGGCCCTCGCGCTCGATGCCGAGCGTCATCGTCGTCGACTCGCCGCCGGGGATGATCAGGCCGTCGAGATCGGCGAGGTCCACCGGCACGCGCACCTCGCGCACCTCCGCGCCCAGCCCCCGCAGCATCCGCGCATGCGCAGCAAAGCCACCCTGCAGGGCGAGGACGCCGACGAGCGCCACTCGTGCTCCGTCTCGTGGCGCGGCTACCAGCCGCGCTGGGCGAGCAGCTGATCGTCGCCGAGCCCGCGGGACTCCAGCGAGTCCATCGCGTTGCCGAGGCCCTCGGAGGCCCGCGCGACGCGCGCGGGATCGGCGAAGTGCGTGCAGGCCTCGACGATCGCGCGGGCACGACGCTCGGGATCGGAGGACTTGAAGATCCCCGATCCGACGAACAGCCCCTCGGCGCCGAGCTGCATCATCAGCGAGGCGTCGGCCGGCGTGGCGATGCCGCCGGCGCAGAAGAGCACGACGGGCAGGCCACCCTCGTGGGCGACGGCGCTGACGAGGTCCAGCGGCGCGCCGAGCTCCTTGGCGGCGGTCGGCAGCTCGGTCTCGTCGAGCGTGCCGAGGCGGCGCATCTGCGAGCGGATCGCGCGCATGTGGCGCACGGCCTCGACGATGTCGCCGGTGCCGGCCTCGCCCTTGGAGCGGATCATCGCCGCACCCTCGCCGATGCGCCTCAGCGCCTCGCCGAGGTTCGTCGCGCCGCAGACGAAGGGCACCGCGAAGTCCCACTTGTCGATGTGGTTGTGCTCGTCGGCCGGGGTCAGGACCTCGGACTCGTCGATGTAGTCGACCTCGAGCGCCTCGAGCACCTGCGCCTCGGCGATGTGGCCGATGCGGGCCTTAGCCATGACGGGGATCGTCACCGCGGTCTGGATCGACTTGATCATCGCCGGGTCGGACATCCGGGCGACCCCGCCGTCACGGCGGATGTCGGCGGGCACGCGCTCGAGCGCCATGACGGCGACGGCGCCCGCCGCCTCGGCGATCTGCGCCTGCTCGGCGTCGACGACGTCCATGATCACGCCGCCCTTGAGCATCTCCGCCAGGCCGGCCTTGACGCGGAAGGTGGCTTCGTCTCGCACAAGGGCGATTCTATCGTTGCGCGGCGCGCCCCATACGCCGCCGGCGGCAACGCCCATCGCGCGTGGGGCCGCCCACAACGACGACGTGTCTGCGCTTCATGCCCGGATCGCGCCCCCACGCCAAACCGCCTCGCCGCGCTCAGTTGGGCTTGCTGGCCGCGAGGTAGGCCACCGCCGAGCGCCGCAGCCGGTCACCCGCCTCGATCGCCCGCCGCAGATGCGTGACGAACTCGTCGCTCTCCGCCGCTGTCAGCGCGGCGCCGATGCTCTCGCGCGCCGTCGGCGCGAGCGGATTGGGGGCGCTGTCGAGCAGCGCCTGAATGTCGATCGCGTCCGAGTCCCCGCGCACCTCGACGTCGATGTGGCACTCCAGGTGAACGCGCGAGAAGCCCGCCGCTTCGGCGAGCGCGACCAGGTCGCGGTCGTCGAAGTCGAGCATCGTCGCGGATGCCGGGCCCGAGATCTCGCGGTGGCTGCGCTTGACCTTGTCGGCGAGCGCGCTCACGGCACTGACGTCGTAGCCCCAGAAGCGGTCGGGCGCCTCGGGGAACATCAGGCGATTGATCGGCTCGAAGAGCGAGATCCGGCCGCCCGGGCGCAGGACGCGGAACATCGCGCCGAAGGCGGCGGCCTTGTCGGCAACGTAGATGAGCACCGACCGCGTCGTCACGGCGTCGACCGACTGGTCCGCGATCGGCGCGAGGTCCTCGGCCTGCGTCGATACGAAGCGCGCACGCTCGAGCAGGCCCTGGGCGGCCACGGCCTCGTGGGCGTGCGCGAGCAGGGCGTCGGAGATATCGGAGAAGATCACGCCGCCCTGCGGCCCCACGCGCGCCAGCGCCTCGAGGCCGATCAGCCCGTCGCCGGTGCCCACGTCGAGCAGCGTCGCGCCCTCCAGCGGCTCGGCGTTGGCGAGCACGCGCTCGCGGACCGGCCCGAGCATGTCGAGGATCGCCGTGCGCTGGCGCTCGTCGCCGGCGTCGCGTCGCTCGCGCAGCCAGCGCGACCACCGATCGGGCTCCACCACCATCCCGCCAGCATGCCAGCGCGCGCCCTCGGACCGCTGCGGCCGGGCACCCGGCAGGCCCGGGCGCGGGTTACTTGAGCTTGAAGGCCTTGATCCGGTCGGCGTAGTCCTCGGCATCGCGGGCGTAGACGCCGTAGGCGAGTGCCTGGACCATGCTGAGCAGCGCCGTGTGCGAACGCACGTAGGCCGGGCTGTTGGACGAGTAGTAGAGGCGGATCTGGGCGAGCTTGGCGACCTCCGACAGCGTCGCGTCGGTGATCGCCATCGTGCGCGCCTTGCGGTGGCGGGCGAGCTTCATCGCGCGCACGACGAGCGGGTGCGGACGCCCGGCGGACAGGCCGATGACCAGCGTCTGGTCGTCGATCCGGCTGAGGCGCCCGAGCGCCTCCTGCGAGGGGCTGGCGACGATCTCGGCGCGCAGGTCGAGCAGCATGAGCAGGTGCCGCAGGTAGGACGCGAAGAAGGCCATCTGGTCGGTGCCGGCGACCAGCAGCCGCGGCGTCGTGGCGATCGCCTCGACGGCGGCCTCGATCTCCGAGCGCGAGACCTTGCGGGCGGTGTCCTCGACGTTGACGTGATCGGCCGCGAGCATCGTCTCGAACTCGTTCTGGTCGAGCGAGAACAGCGGCGCGACGTGGCTGGGCCCGTGGCTGATCGGCGCCTCGGCATGGCGGCGGCGGTACTCGTCGCGGGCGGAGTGCTGCAGCTCGGGATAGCCCTCGAAGCCGAGCGCCTGCGAGAAGCGCACGACCGTGCTCGAGGAGGTGTTCGCACGGCGGGCGAGCTCCTCGGCGGTCTGGAAGGCGACCTCGTCGAGATGGTCGACGATGTACTGCGCGACATCCTTCTGCGAACGCGAGAAGTCGTCGAAGCGGGCTTGGATGTACGTGGAGAGCGACTCGGGGGTCGCCGCTGGAGCGGAACGCTTCATGGACGACAGCCTGTTTCGACGGCCCGCGTCCCATCTCCTTTGCGCCGCGGCGAACTGCGCGCAAACCGAGCGCGTTAAACGAGGCGCGCCCGGTGGGGTCACACCGAGCGCGCGAAGCCGAGAGAGGAGGGGCGGCGGGGGATATGGACCGAACCGGGCTCTCGGCGGGTTCTCAATCGTGATTCCCGCGTGGCTGCCGTACAAACACGGATCATCCAGATCAGGACGCCCCGGCGCTCGATCCGTAGCGGCGAAGCGCCGGCTCGGGGCCCTCGGGCACCGTGTAGAAGGCGCGTCCGTCGGCCGTCAGCGCGAGCGCCTCGCCCTGGACCTCGGCGAGCAGGCTGACGTCGATGACGCACGGGCGGCGGCGCAGTGCGGCGTCGACCGCCTCCCCCGGCCGCCGCCGCCAGGCGAACGCGCGGTCATACGTGCGCAGCACGATCGTGCGCCCGTCGGCCGACACGCTGCCGGCCGTGACCGCCTCGCCGTCGTCGAGCTTGAGCGTGCCGGTCCGGCGCAGCGTGGTGACCGCGCGCGAGGACGGCCGTCGCGCGACATAGATGCCGCCGGGCGGGCCGAAGCTCTTGGAGACGATCACCAGCGAACCGTCCGCCGGGTCGAACAGCAGCGTCTCGGCATCGCGCGGCCCGTCCGCGTAGCGCAGCTCGTAGCGCGCGGTCGGCGCGATCGCGCCGCCCGCGCCTGCGCCGGCGCCGGGCTCGGGCACCTTCAGCACGGCGATCGACGGGCGCTGGGCGAGGTTGTCGCCGATGTCACCGACGAGCAGCGTGCCCCGGCGACCCGCCCCGATGTCCTCCCAGTCGGTGTTCTGCGCGCCGGCGACCGTCACCTCGCCGACGCTGCGGCCCGCCGTCGTGAACCCGAGCAAGACCGGGCCGTGGCCCGAGTCGTTGAGGCTCCACAGCACCCCGCGGCGGGTGCGGGAGAGGACGAGACCCGACAGCTCGACCGCCCCCGGGCTCGCGACACGACCCGTGATGCGGACCCGCGGAGGCGCGCCGCAGAGCGCCGGCGGCCGCGCCGCCGCCTTCGCGCCGCCATCCGCCGCCGCGCCCGGTCCCTCGTTGCCGCAGCCGCCGAGCGCGGCGACGAGGACCGCCGCCGCAGCGGCCGCGCGCGCCGCAGCCGCCTTTGCGGGCGGGCGCGGGCGCCGGCGCGTCAGCTCAGATCCCCAGGCGCTTCACGGTGGCGCGAGCGCGCACGACCCGCTGATCCTTCTCGGCATGGTCGGCCGGCATCCCGATCATCTCGACGAGCGAGAGCACGTCGCGACCAAGCTGCTCCTGCATCGCGAGAGCGCCCTCGGCGACGTCTTCGAGCTGCTCGCGCGTGAGCGAGTCAGCCTTGTCTCCAACCATCCTGCGCAGAAAGAAGCCCATGTCATCCCTGGTCTAGCTCGATGTGCACCCGTTGTGCCCGGGATTATGCCGCGTGAACCCAGACGTGGGCGCGCGAGGTACCGTCACGCCTGCGGGGCAGTAGCTCAGTTGGTCAGAGCAGCCGACTCATAATCGGTTAGACGGAGGTTCGAGTCCTCCCTGCCCCATCGCTGAACCACGCGCGCCCCGGCGGCCACCATCTCCTCCAGCGCGCGCTCGCCGTCGCCCGGCTCGACGTCGACGGCGGCGATCGCCTCGGCGAGCACCGTCACGTCGAACCCGGCGGCGAGGGCGTCGAGCGCGGTCGCCTTCACGCAGTAGTCCGTCGCCAGGCCGCCGACGAGGACGTGGGCGATGGCGGCCTGGCGCAGCACCCCGGCCAGTCCGGTGGCGTCGAAGCCCGAGTAGGCATCGGCATCCAACGCGGTGCCCTTGTCGATCACCGGGCCCGGGAGCGCCGCGATCGCCGGATGCAGCTCGGCGCCGTGGGTGCCTGCCACGCAGTGTGGCGGCCAGATCCCGCCCTGCTCGGCGAACGAGCAGTGCGCGGCGGGATGCGCGTCGCGCGTCTTGACCACGAGTGCGGCGTCGCGTGCGGCGCGCAGCAAGGGCGCGATGACGGCATCTCCCCCGGCCACGCCGAGCGCGCCGCCGGGCAGGAAGTCGTGCTGGACGTCGACCACGATGAGCGCCGTGGCGGGCAGCACGGCCGGCTCGCCGGCCTCGGTGTCGCCGTCGCCTTCCCCGGCCGCCAGCCGTGCCCGCAGCGCCAGCAGGCGCGGGGAGCGTTCCAGCGGCGCGACTGGGCCGCTCGCCCGGGCGCGCTCGGCGGCCGCATGCGCGCGGTCGCCCGCGAGATCCGGTGCCTGCGCCGTACGGGCGCCTGCGCGCATCACCTCGGTCATCAGCGCCACCCCGTCGAACGCTTCGTCGGCGAGGTGCAGGACGTGCGTCCCGTCGGCGCGGCGCGTCACCTGGTGGGCCCCGGGGTCGTTCACCTTCCCCGGGGAGAGCTTCATCGTGTAGCGCAGCGCCGGGTCATGCTCCCCCGGCTGCTCGCAGAGCTTGTACACGGCGCTGAGCGGTTCGCCGCCGCGCAGCTGCGAGCCGACCCCGAACACCCCCGCGGGAACGCCCGCCGCGACGAACGCGCCGATCCGCTGCGCGTCGAGGTCGCCGGTGAGGATGATCTGCGTGTCCGCGAGGCCGGCCGCGTCGAGCTGCTCACGCGCGGCGATCGCCAGTGCGCCGAGGTCGCCGGAGTCGATCCGAATCGCCTTCAGTGTCGCGCCCGTCAGCGCCCGGGCGCGGATCGCGCGGCGCACGCCCTCCAGCGTGTCGTACGTGTCGACAAGCAGCGTCGCGCCCGCGCGACGCGCGCGCAACTGGTCGCAGAACACGTCGAGCTCGCCGGCCGGCCCGCAGGCCATGACCTTGGCGTGGGCCATCGTGCCGGTCGCCGGGATCGCGAGATCGCGCGCGGCGGCGGTCGTGGCGGTGCCGGCGAAGCCGGCGAGGTAGGCGGCCCGGGCGGCGCTGTGGGCGGCGCCCGGCCCGTCGAGGCGGCGCATAGAGAAGTCCCACACCGGCCGGCCGGCGGCGGCGCGCACGATCTGCGTGGCGTTCGTCGCCACCCGCACGGCGTAGTTGACCGCCGCCAGCAGCGGCGACTCGACGAGCGTCGCCTGCAGGCGCGTCGCGGTGAGGCGCAGCAGCGGCGTCGCGGCGGGCACGATCGTCCCCTCGCGGATCGCCCAAACGCTGCCCGCGAATGTCAGGTCGCGCAGGCGCTCGCGCACCGGCGCGTCGAACGTCGCGCCGTCCTCCTCGGCGAGCCAGTTCAGGTCGGCCTCGGTGAAGCGCATGCCCTTCAGGAAGGCGAGCGCCTCGTGCACGCCGGCGACCGTCAGCGCCCGGTCGCTGCGCGCCGACAGTTCGAAGGTGACGAGCTCGTCCGCCGTCCCCTCGTGGACGTAGTCCGCCGCCATCGTCAGGCAGTACAGGTCGGTGAGGAGCGCGTCGCTTGAGGTCATGTGATTATGGGCGGATCGACCAGAACTCGAAGGCCGAAGGATACCAGCGATCGCGAGCGGGCCTCCCGGTGCGCCGCTGACGGTCGGGATCTACTTCACGCGCTGCACGGCGCGGGCCAGCTCGCCCACCGAGAACACGCCCTCGAAGCGCGCCGCGACCTTGCCGCGGCGATCGATCACGAACGCCCACGGCTCCGTCGGCAGCCGCCAGGCCAGCACCGGCTGCTGATAGGGCTTGCCCGGATCGTTGTCCTGGTAGATCTCCTGCTGGATGAAGGTCACGCCCTTGCCGTTCTCGGCGCGCACCTGCTCGGCGATGTCGACGACGGGGCCGCACGTGCGCGACGCGCACAGCGCGGGCGTCGCGAACAGCAGCACGACGGGCTTCTTGCCCACGACGTCGGCGAAGTCCGTGTCGAGCATGTCGCGCGGTGGCGGCACCCGCGTCGAGAGCTTCGTCAGGTTACCGCCGACGTCGGTGCCCGTCCGGGTGTGCACCTTGATCGCCTGCTCGCCGACCTTCGGCGGGCCGTTCTTCTCGCCCACCTCCAGCGCGCCCACCCCCGACTCGGCGACGACGAGCCGCCCGTCGAGGCGCACGAGTCCGATCGCGATGTGCGGGCCACGCGAACCGTAGACGGCATCGGCGACGTAGAACGTGTCCCCGCTCTCGAGGTCGGAGTTCGTCTGCGCGCTGCGGTAGCGCGTGTCGACGTCGAGCGACTCCTTGCGCGCGGCGAACGGACCGCGCACCTGCGACCCGTCGGGCTTGGCGGTGTAGACGGCGACCGCGGAGACGTCGATCTGCTTGTTCGCCCGGTCGACGATCGCGAAGCCGAGCCGGTTGCGCCCCGGCCGCTGACTCTTGAAGCTCGAGACGTTGAGGATCGCGCCGCGCGGCAGATCGGCGGTGAGCGTGCTGAGGGTCTTGCCCGTCGCGGACGGGAAGTCCGCGGGCGCTGCGGCGGGCGGTTGCGGGGGAGCGGGAGCCGCGCCGCCATCATCGTCCGAACCCGAGCCGCACGCCGACAGCAGGACGGCCACCCCCAGCCACGACAGGAGCAGGCGAGCCATGGCACGGGATGCTAGGCGCTCTCATGATTGGATAGCACCGATGGACTCACCCCGAGCAGCGATCGTCACCGGCGCCTCGAGCGGGATCGGGCTCGCGGTCGCGCGCATGCTCGGCGAGCGCGGACACGCCGTGACGCTCGTCGCGCGCCGTGCCGGGAGGCTGCAAGCCGCGTACGAGCAACTGCGCGGCGAGGGCCTCGAGGTCGGGCGCGTCGTCGCGAACGTCGGCGACGAGGCCGATGTCGTGCGCGCCGTCGCCGCCCATCGCGGCGCGTACGGGCGCCTCGACGTGCTCGTCAACAACGCCGGCGTCGGCATCGGCGCTCCGATCGGCGAGCTCACCGCCAAGCAGATGGACACCCAGCTGGCCACGAACCTGCGCTCGGTCCCGCTCTTCTACCGCGAGGCGCTGGCGATGCTCACCGCGGCGGGTGCCGAGCATCGCAACGCGCTCGTCGTCAACACCGCGTCGATCGCGGGCAAGTCCGGCCAGGCCTGGCTGAGCATCTACTCGGCGACGAAGGCCGGCCTGATCGGCTTCACCCAGGCGATGAACCAGGAGCTCCACGGCCTCGGCATCAAGTCGACCGCGTTGTGCCCGGGCTACGTCGACACGCCGATGACGGACTTAGTCAAGGGCGAGCTTGCGGCCGCGCAGATGATCCAGACGGCCGACATCGTCGCCGGCGTCGCGATGCTGCTGTCCCTGACGCCGGGCTGCCTGGTCGGAGAGATCGTCTTCGCGCGACCCGGCGGCGGCTCGCTCACCTGAACTGCAGCTCATCCGGTCGCCACGAGCTGGCGCGACCGGAGAGCGAACCGATTAGCGCGTGAGCTGCGCCTCGCCTGCGTCGAAATCGAACTCGCCGGCGGGCTGCGGCGCGTCCTGATCGGCCGGCTCGCTGCCGAAGTCCTCCGGCAGGACGAGCGTCTCCTCGAAGAGCCAGTCGATCCCGAGATCGTCGGCCTCGCGGCTCTTGCGGGTGCGGGCGGACGACTTGTGCTCGTTGATCGCCTCGTTGAGGTCGAGGTGCCCACCGGTGATGCGCAGACGGCGCTTGCGGCGCGGCGCGGCGGCTTCCTCGACGGCCACCTCCTGCGCGGCGACGGCCTCCTGCTCGGCGATCGTGGCCTGGAGATGGCGGGCCTCGACGATCGCGTGGTGCTCGGCGATGGCCTCGGAGAGCAGGTTGGGCAGCGGCACGAGGCTGGCCTGGATCTCCTCACAGAGGATCTGAACCTCGTACGGCGTGGCCTCGCGGATGATGTAGCGCCCGTGGACGCCGGTGAACCTGTCCCAGGCCTCGGGGAAGGTGCAGCACGACGTGCGCCCGCCCTCCCGGTGCGCGGCCATCATCGGGCAGGCGCCATCCTTCGAGGCGGCGAACGCCCCGGTGATGACGGTGTTGTTGCCGAGGCCGACGAGCATCGCCTTGCGAGTGCGCTCGGGCAGGACGTCGATAGACCGTCGAAGTTCTGCACGGGCCTGTTCGCGGGGCGTTGCCATAGGGTTCTCTCCAGTCGTCGGGACTCGGCCACCGTATGCCAGGCCGTCTTGCGCGGCAACCGAACTCCTGTCGCTGAAAGGGATCTTGCAGAAGTGAAGCTCGGCGTTCACATCGGATACTGGGGTCTGGGACTGTCCTGCGACGACCAGCGCGAGATCGTCCAGGAGGCGGAGCGGCTGGGATACGAATCCGTCTGGGCGGCGGAGGCCTATGGCTCGGACGCGGCCACGATCCTCGGCTGGCTGGCGGGGCTGACCTCCACGATCAAGCTCGGCTCGGCGATCTTCCAGATGCCGGGACGCAGCCCGGCGATGACGGCGATGACCGCCGCGACGATCGACCAGCTCTCCGGCGGGCGGATGCTGCTCGGTATCGGCTCGTCCGGGCCGCAGGTCGCCGAGGGCTGGCACGGCCAGCGCTTCGCCCGCCAGATGCAGCGCACGCGCGAGTACGTCGCGGTCGTGCGCATGGCGCTCGCCCGCGAGCGCCTCGTGTTCGACGGCGAGACGCTGACGCTGCCGCTGCCCGACGGCCCGGGCAAGGCGCTGAAGCTCACGATCGCCCCGGTCCAGGAGCAGATCCCGATCTACCTCGCAGCGATCGGGCCCAACAACACGCGCCTGGCCGGCGAGATCGCCGACGGCTGGATTCCGACGCTCTTCTCGCCCGAGCACGTCGCGGAGTTCCGGCCGCTGCTGGAGGAGGGCGCCGCGCGCAGCGGGCGCTCACTGGAGGGCTTCGACATCGCCCCGCAGGTCAACGTCCTCGTCGGCGACGACCTCGCCGCCGCGCGCGACGCGATGCGCCCATTCATCGCGCTCTACGTCGGCGGGATGGGCTCGCGCGAGAAGAACTTCTACAACGCGCTCGTGCAGCGCTACGGCTTCGAGGACGAGGCGCGCGACGTCCAGGACCTCTACCTCGACGGCAAGCGCACCGAGGCGATGGCGCGCCTGTCCGACGAGCTCGTCGACGCGGTCTCGCTGTGCGGGCCGGCCGACCACGTGCGCGAGCGCCTGGCGGTCTTCCGCGACGCCGGCGTCGGCACGCTCGGCGTCAGCCCGCTGGCCTTCACGAAGGCCGACCGCCTTCACCAGCTGCGCCTCATCGCGGAGCTGGCGGCCTGAGCCGCCGGATCCTGCTCGGCGCGTTCGGCGATCCCGGGCACGCGTTCCCGATGATCGCGCTGGGCCGCGAGCTCGCCGCGCGCGGGCACGCGGTGACGCTGCAGACGTGGCGGCGCTGGCAGACCGACGTCGAGCGCGAGGGCATGACCTTCGCGGCCGCTCCGGAGTACCACGTCTTCCCCACCCGCGAGCGGCCGCTGACGCCCTACCAGGCGGTCGAGCGCGCGACGCGCGAGACGGTCGAGCTCGTGCGCGCGGTGGCGCCCGCCGTCGTGATGTCCGACATCCTCACGCTGACCCCGGCGCTGGCCGGGGAGCTCGAGGGCGTGCCGGTCGGCACGGTGATCCCCCACCTCGACCCGCGCATGCCGCCCGGCAGCGCGCCGTACTCGTGCGGGGCCCGGCTGCCACGAACGCGTGCCGGCCGCGCGCTCTGGCGCGGGGCCGATCCGCTGCTGCGCCACGGCCTGGAGCTCGGCCGCAGCCAGCTCAACGAGACGCGCCGGCGGCTCGGACTGTCGGCACTCGAGCGCGTGCACGGGGGGATCAGCGAGACACTGACCCTCGTCGCGACGTTCCCCCAGCTTGAGTACCCGCGCGCGTGGCCGGTCGCCACGCACGTCGTCGGGCCGCTCATGTGGGAGCCGCCGGCGCATGAGGTCGCGCTCCCGCCCGGCTCAGAGCCGCTCGTGCTGATCGCGCCATCGACCTCGCAGGATCCGCATCGGTCGCTGCTGCGCGACGCGCTGGCCGGGCTCGCCGGCCTGCCGGTGCGCGTGCTGGCCTCGGCCAACGGGCAGATCCCGGACGACACGCCGGTGCCCCCCAACGCGCGGCTGGTGGACTGGGTCTCCTATTCACGCACGATGCCCGCGTGCGATCTGGTCGTCTGTCACGGCGGACACGGCACGGTCGCTCGGGCGCTGACCGCCGGCTGCGCGGTCGTGATCGTGCCCGCGGCGGGCGACATGAACGAGAACGCCGCGCGGGTCGAATGGGCCGGCGTGGGCGTGCGTCTGCCCGGCCGGCTCGTCGGCCCGCGGGGGCTGGCCCTCGCCGTCGGGCGCGCCCTCGCGCGGCCGGCGCTGCGGGAGGGCGCCCGCGGCCTGCAAGCGTGGTCGGCGCGTCACGACGGTCCGGGCCGCGCCGCGGATCTCGTCGAGGAGTTCGCCGCGCGCGCCTAGTGCGCAGCTCAGGAGTGGGTCGTGCGGGCGATCAGCGTGCCGGTGGTCCGCCGCACGCCGCTGCGCCCGCTGCCGTCGGTCGTGACGGCGTATGCGCGCACGAGCATCCGGCCTGCGCGGTTCAGCAGCACGCGGTCGCTGCGAGACAGGGCGATCGTCAGCGTCCGCGACGCTCCTGGGGCAAGCGTGAAGTTGCGCTGGCCCAGCCGGCGCTCGCGGCGTAGTGCCTTGACCTTCGAACGCGGGTTGGGCCGGCTGAAGATCGTCACCCTCCCCGCACAGCGGCTCGTCTGGCGCGGACAGGCGACCGTGACGAGCATGATCGACGGGCGCCGCAGCCGTGGGCTCGTGAGGCCGAGTTGCGGACTGCCCGACGACGAGGGCTCATCCGCGCCCGGCGCGGCCGCGTCGTCCGGCGTGGCCGGCGCGGCCTGGTCGCCGGCCGGAGCGGCCTGAGCGGCCGGAGCGGCCGGCGGTGGTGGTGGCGGCGGCGGAGGCGATGGCGGCGGAGGCGCAGGAGGAGGAGGCGGCAGCGGTGGCGGCGGGTCGTCGTCGTCGATCGTCGCGATTGCTGAAGCATCGTCGATGTCCGGACCCGACAGGACGAGCCGGAAGGTCTCCGCGGGCTCGTCGAGCCGATCGCCCACCACCGTGACCGGCACCTCCTGGATCTGCGTCCCGCCCAGCGGCAGGCTGCCGAACTGCAGGTCGCCCGAAACCGCTGCGTAGTCGCCGGGGGCGTGCGCCGTGCCATCGACGGTGCTGAAGTGGATGGTTGCGGGACCGGTGAGGATCCCCGCCGAGCGCGTGACCCTGAACGTCGCGGTGGCGTTGCCGTTGGTCTCCGTGACCTGCACGTCGCCGACGGTCACGCCGGCGTGGGCTGCGGGTGCGGCGAGCGAGCCCAGCAGCATGCCGAGCACCAGCGCAATGAGCGCGCAGGATCTCCCGCAACGGCTGACGTGGCCGGACATGACGCGGGACCGTAGCGGGCCGCCCAGACGGGGACAACCGCGCACGGCCGCGATACAGCTCGGGGGGTGGGACTCGAACCCACAACCCTTCGGTTAACAGCCGAATGCTCTGCCGATTGAGCTACCCCCGAATGTGCGCTGGAAGGGTAGCGCGCCCGGAACGGCCTCAGTTGATGATGCCGACCGGAGTACCGATCGGCATGAGCCGGGCCAGCGCGCGAATGTTGTCGTTGCGGACGCGGATGCAGCCGGGCACGGCCGACCCGGGATCAGCCCCGGCAGGTTGGTGCCGTGAATGCCCACGACGCCGCCGCCGGGCCAGCAGACAGATTGGAGTAGGCACTCGTGCCGAATGCCCACGGACCCGGGACAGGCCGATTTCACGAATGTGGGCTATCTGCTTCGCTCCCCCAACGTCAGGCGGCGCCTGGTAATCCGGGTGGCGGGCTGTAGAGGGTCCTGAGTGGGTGAGGATCGGTCGCCACGGCCTGCTCGAGCAAGCGGTAGAACA